>Ga0136846_1225640_pt1 | contig 16461 bp, 16 predicted proteins | sample HopSoiMetagenom2_FD_96841 | JGI IMG/M metagenome (GOLD analysis project Ga0136846, IMG submission 96841) | Grasslands soil microbial communities from Hopland, California, USA - 2 Assembly 2016 (version 4) | ecosystem: Environmental > Terrestrial > Soil > Grasslands | place: USA: Hopland... | reverse complement strand
GGCGTGATCTCGTTGCGGAAGCTCTTGCCGATCTGCGCGATGCCGAACGGCGGCTTGACTCGCATCGACGAGGTGACGTTCTTGAAGTTGACGAAGATGCCCTGGGCCGTCTCCGGGCGCAGGAACGCCTGCGACCCCTCGTCGCGGACCGGGCCGATCGAGGTCTCGAACATGAGGTTGAACTGGCGCGCCTCCGTCAGGTCGCAATCAGGCGTCTCGCCAGGGCGCCGGGACGGCTTCCGTCCGCACCGCGCGTCCTCGAGCTTGTCGGCGCGGAAGCGGAGCTTGCACGTGCGGCAGTCGACGAGCGGGTCGGAGAAGCCGGCGAGGTGCCCCGAGGCGACCCAGACCTGCGGGTTGAGGATGATCGCCGAATCGAGCAGGACGATGTCCTCGCGCTCCTGCACCATCGAGCGCTGCCATTCTTGCTTGACGTTCTGCTTGAGCAGCACTCCGTAGTGCCCGTAGTCGTACGAGGAGCCGAGGCCGCCGTAGATGTCGGAGGAGGGGAAGACGAACGCCCGCCGCCGGCTGAGCGCCGCGACCTTCTCGATCGTCGCCGCGCCTTGGTATGCCTCGGTCTCGCTCACGCGGGTGAAACTATCGAAGTGACCGACGCGAACGGGCCACCCGTCGAGATCCACGTCGTCTCCGACGCGACCGGGGAAACCGCGACCCGTGTCGTGATCGCCGTCGAGGCGCAGTTCCCTGATCAGCCGTTCGCGACCGTCCGCCACCCTCGCGTCGAGACGGTCGCCGACCTGCATCTTGCGCTCGCCCGCGTACAGGGACGGCCTGCCGTCGTCATCTTCACCGTGGTCGAGCCGACGCTCCGCGAGGCGATGCGGCAGCTCTGCCGCGAGGCGGACATCGTCTACTGCGACCTGCTCGAGCAGCCCCTCGAGGCCGTGGCCCGGGTCTCGGGCCGCGCGGCCACGATGAAGCCGGGACTGCAGCCGCCACTCGACGCGGAGTATTTCCGGCGCATCGCGGCGATCGAGTACGCGGTCACGGCCGACGACGGGCTCGGGCACGCGCTGCCGCAGGCGGACATCGTCCTGGTCGGCGTCTCGCGAACGTCGAAGACGCCGCTCTCGATGTACCTCGGGTACCTCGGCTGGAAGGTGGCGAACGTGCCGATCGTGAAGGGAATCGACCCGCCGGCCGCGCTCTTCGAAGTCGACTCTACGAAGGTCGTCGGGCTGACGATCGACGCGCACCGGCTCGCCGAGATCCGGGCCGAGCGCATCCAGCTGATGGGCGGCGATCGCCGTTACGCGAGCCTTCCCGAGATCTACGACGAGCTCGAGTATGCAGCCGGCATCCACCGCCGGCTCGGCTGCCCGGTGATCGACGTCTCGGAGCTCTCGATCGAGGAGATCGCCCAACGGATCCTGCGGGCCGTCCGGCGCCGCGGGCTCGGAGCCTCGGCGTCGTGAAGCCGCGGCCGAGGATCCCGCTCTGGCGCTGGGGCCTCTGGTACTCGCTGCTCGGGCTCGCGCTCGCCGTCTTCTACGGCCTCTTCACGCCGGTCTGGTTCGGGCTCCGCTCGGCGGCGTGGCTCGCCGAATATCGCGCTCGCCGCCGCCGCTAGCATCCCCCGCCTATGAGCCGTCTCGTGTTCGACTTCGACGAGCCGTCGCGCGGCGGCCGCGAGCTGCTCGGCGGGAAGGGAGTCGGCCTGGCGGAGATGACGCTGATGGGTCTGCCGGTGCCGGCCGGCTTCACCATCACCACCGACGCCTGCCGTGCCTACATGCAGGCCGGCGATCTTCCCGACGGGCTCGGGGACGAGGTCGGCGAGCACGTCCGCCGGCTCGAGGAGAAGACCGGCAAGCGCTTCGGCGACCATGACGACCCGCTGCTCGTGTCGGTGCGCTCAGGCGCAGCCGTCTCGATGCCCGGGATGATGGACACGATCCTCAACCTCGGCCTGAACGACGAGGCCGTCGAGGGTCTCGCGGCGGGCACGGGCAACCGCCGGTTCGCGCTGGACTCCTATCGGCGGCTGCTGCAGATGTTCGGCGAGGTGGTCGACGGCATCGGCGCGCACCGCTTCGAGGACGCTCTGTCGGAGCTGAAGGTGAGGCGCGGCGCGCGAGTGGACACCGATCTCGACGCGGACGACCTCGACCAGCTCGTCGGGACGTTCAAGGAGATCTATCCGTCTTTCCCGCAGGATCCGCGCGAGCAGCTGATGCGCGCGGTGCGCGCCGTCTTCGACTCCTGGGACACGCCGCGCGCGCAGGTCTACAGGCGCGCGAACGACATCCCGGACGACATCGGGACCGCGGTCAACGTCGTGCAGATGGTCTTCGGCAACAAGGGCGACCACTCGGGCACCGGCGTCGGCTTCACGCGCAACCCCTCGACGGGCGCGAACGAGCTCTACGGCGAGTTCCTGGCGAACGCCCAGGGGGAGGACGTCGTCGCCGGGATCAGAACGCCGCAGCCGGTCGAGTCGATGGCGGACGTTCTCCCAGCCGCCTACGAGCAGCTGCTCGAGACGATGCGCAAGCTCGAGGAGCACTACCGCGACGTGCAGGACGTCGAGTTCACGGTCGAGGACGACAAGCTCTACATGCTCCAGACGCGCGCCGCGAAGCGCACCGGCGCCGCCGCCCTGAAGGCTGCGAGCGACATGGTCGACGAGGGTCTGATCACTCGCGAGGAAGCGGTGACGCGGATCGATCCCGCCCAGCTCGACCAGCTGCTGCACCCGATGATCGACCGCTCGGCGGCCCCCGAGCCGGTCGCACGCGGTCTGAACGCGAGCCCCGGCGCCGCGAGCGGGGGGATCGTCTTCGACGCGGACACGGCGGTCGAGCGCGGCGCGTCGGAGCCGGTCATCCTCGTCCGCTTCGAGACGACGCCCGACGACATCCACGGGATGATCGCGGCGCAGGGGATCCTCACGGTCCACGGCGGCATGACCTCGCACGCGGCTGTCGTCGCGCGCGGCATGGGGAAGCCGTGCGTCGCCGGCTGCGACGGCCTCGAGCTCGGCGGCGGCATCGCGCGCCTGGGCGGCAAGGAGCTCCACGAAGGCGATGTGATCACGATCGACGGCGGGACGGGTGACGTCTACGTCGGCGAGATCCAGCTCGTCGCGCCCCAGCTGAACGAGGACTTCGAGACGATCCTCCGCTGGGCGGACGAGCTGCGCAGGCTGAAGGTGCGCGCGAACGCCGACACGCCCGAGGACGCGGCGCGGGCCCGCGAGTTCGGCGCCGAGGGCATCGGCCTCTGCCGCACCGAGCACATGTTCTTCGGCGAGGAGCGGCTGACGGTCGTGCAGGAGATGATCCTCGCCGACGACGAAGCCGGCCGCCGCGCCGCGCTCGACCGGCTACTCGCGTTCCAGCAGGCCGACTTCGAGGGGATCTTCGAGGCGATGGCCGGCCTGCCGGTGACGATCCGGCTCCTCGACCCGCCGCTGCACGAGTTCCTGCCGAGCGAGGAGCAGGCGACGTCGGACAAGATGCGCGCCCGGATCCGCGCGCTCCGCGAGACGAACCCGATGCTCGGCCTGCGCGGCTGCCGCCTCGGCCTCGTCTACCCCGAGATCTACGAGATGCAGGTGCGCGCCATCGCGCGCGCAGCGCGGGCGGTCGGCGCCGGTGCGGTCGTCGAGATCATGCACCCGCTCGTCGGCTTCGCGGAGGAGCTGCGGCGCCTGCGCGAGCTCACCGAGCGCGTATGGGCCGAGGAGGCGCCGGACGTCCCGCGCGCGATCGGGACGATGATCGAGCTGCCCCGCGCCTGCGTCCGCGCAGACGAGATCGGCGGGGAAGCGGACTTCTTCTCGTTCGGGACGAACGACCTCACGCAGACGACGCTCGGTCTCTCGCGCGACGACGCCGAGGGGAAGTTCCTGACGCGCTACCTCACGGACGGCGTCCTCGAGCGGAACCCGTTCGAGGTGCTCGACCAGGAAGGCGTCGGCGACCTGATGCGCGTCGCGGTGGAGCGTGGGCGCAGCATCAAGCCGCAGCTGAAGATCGGCATCTGCGGAGAACATGGCGGCGAGCCGCGCTCCGTCGCCTTCTGCCACGGCCTCGGGCTCGACTACGTCTCGTGCTCCCCCTACCGCGTGCCTCTCGCGCGGCTGGCCGCGGCGCAGGCCGCGCTCTCGGAGAGCGGCGCGGCGCAGTACGTCGCGGCAGGCGGTTAGACGGCCGAGGCCGCGACGAAGATCGCCGCGGCTGCGACCGCGGCCGCGGAAGCGACGCTCAGCTGCCACGAGCGGCGGAAGCGCGCGAACGCGAGCATCAACAGCACGCCGGCGACCAGGCCGCCGACATGTCCGCCGATCGAGACGCCGGGCACGGCGAATGTGAAGATCAGGTTGAGCACGATCAGGCCGAGCACCTGGCCGCCGGTCGCGATGTTCCCCCGGCGCTCGAGCACCAGGAGCCCGCCCAGCACGCCGAAGATGGCGCCCGACGCGCCGGCCGTCGCCGAGTTCGGCGTGTGGTAGAGAGCGCCGGCGGAACCCGCGATGCCCGAGACGAGGTAGAGGAGCAGGTACCGCCAGCGCCCGATCACCTGCTCGAGGATCGAGCCTGCGAAGTAGAGGCTGAACATGTTGAGCGCGAGGTGCAGGGGGCCGTAGTGCAGGAACGCCGCGGTCATCAGCCGCCACCACTCGCCGTGGTGGACGCCCGCCGCCGGAAGGCCGGCCGGGATGCTCGCGTTGATCGGCCCCGTGATCACCTGGCCGTGGGAGTACGTGCCGTTCGCAAAGAGCACGCCGTGGTTGTAGATCCAGTTGCCGGTCCCGTTCACGTTGCCGCCGGCGGCGAGCTCGGCTAGATAGACGAGCACGTTGATCCCGATCAGCGCCAGCGTCACCGCGTTCGGGCGGCGCGATCCGATACCGGTCGTGGCGCGCGTCGCGGCGGCGGTCACCTTCTGCACTCCCTGCGGCTTGCCCGAGTGCTCCGGACAGCGCAGACCGACCGCCGCAGGCGTCATGCACTCGTAGCAGATCGGGCGTCCACACTCGGAGCAGGAGAGGCCCGTCTCCCGGTCCGGATGGCGGTAGCAATAGCGGGGGGCGGTCGACGTTGTCACTCGCAACTAGCGTATCCGGGGTGCCCGTGCACGTCGCTTACACACCCGCCGAGGAGGGAGCCGCACACGTCGGAATCGTCGTCGACGTCGTGCGGGCGACCTCGTCGATCGCACAGGCGCTCGCAGCCGGGTACGAGCGCGTTCTCTGCTGCCGCGAGATCGACGAGGCGCACGCCCTGCGCGCGGAGCTCGGGGACCGTGCCGTCGTCGGCGGGGAGCGGCGGGGGGCGGTGGTCGAGGGTTTCGACGTCGGCGCGTCGCCGCGTGAGTTCGCAGCCGGCGCAAAGGCCCGCGACCTGATCCTCTCGACGACGAACGGAACGGCGGCGATCCTGACCGCCGCCGAGCGCTGCGACATCGTCCTCCTCGGCTCGCTCCTCAACCTCGACGCGGTCTGCGAGGCAGCTCAGGGTGCCGGGGGAGACGTGGTCGTGTACTGCGCGGGCTTCATGGGCACATTTGCTCTCGACGATGCGTATTGCGCGGGAAGGATCGTCCAACGGCTGACAGGCGACCGCACCGACGCCGCCGTCGCGGCGGAGCTGCTCGCCGGCTCCTTCGCTTCGGCGCTCGAAGGACTGAACGCCCGGACCTACGGCCCGCCGGGCCTGGAAGCCGACATAGAATTCTGCTCACGGGAGAACACGCTCGACACGGTGCCGCGCTTCGGCCGGATGGTGGGGCGGGCGGCGGAGATCGTCGCCTGACCTACGACGGTTTCGAGCCGGTCCAGGTGACCGCGCGTACGCGCGAGGCCTGGGTTCACTTCTCCGACGAGGCGCGGGGCGTAGAAGCGGCAGGCCGCCCCGCCGGCTGGCTGCCGGTCGCCCAGCAGGTGGTGCGCGATCTCGATCTGAACATCAACCGGCGCGGCGTCGTCTTCGTGGCCTCGCCGCTTTCACGCCCGTTTGCGTGGCGGCGCTCGCTCGAGCGCCGCGTCGGCGACGCCTCGGTCGCCGTCTACGAGGCGCTCCTCGAGCTGGACGAATGAGCTTCGCGTCGCCCCTCTGGCTGCTCGGCCTGCTCGCCGTCCCGGCGCTGCTCTTCTTCTTCGCGAGCATCTCGCGACGGCCGACGCGGGACGCGGTCGCGTTCACGAACGTCGACCTGCTCGCGGAGGTCGTGCCGGGGCCGGCGCGGTGGCGGCGCCTCGTTCCGGTTGCACTCCTCGCGCTGGCGCTCGCGTCCGCGGCGGCCGCGATGGCACGGCCGAAGGCGACGTTCACGACCGTCGACCGCCATTCGAACGTCGTCCTGCTCGTCGACGTCTCCGGCTCGATGAGCGCGCGCGACGTCGAGCCGACGCGCCTCGAAGCCGCTGCGGCCGCGATGCGCAACTTCATCGACCGCGTGCCCGGCAGCGTCGACGTCGGCCTCGTCCAGTTCAGCCTCGAGCCCGAGGTCCTCGAGCGGCCGACCGGCGATCGCGACCTGCTCCGGGAGAGCCTCGAGTACCTCTTCCCGGAGGCGGGGACGGCGATCGGGGACGCCCTCGCGGCTACCGTGCCGCTCGTCCGCGGCAAAGGCGCGATCGTCTTGCTGTCGGACGGCAAGCAGAACCACGGCCGGCTCAGCGCGCTCGCCGGGGCCGCGCGGGCGCATGCGAAGGGGATCAGGATCGACACGATCGCGCTCGGCACGCCGAACGGCGTGCTCTACGAGGCCGGCCACTACGACCCGGTTCCGCCCGATCCCCCGTTGATGCGCTCGATCGCGCACGCGACGGGTGGACGGATGTTCACCGCGAGGAGCGCCGAGGTGCTGAGCGGCATCTACGCGCACCTCGGCGGCACCTTCGCCAGGACGACGAAAACACGGGAGATCAGCTCCTGGTTCGCCTTCGGCGCCGCCGTACTACTCGTCGGCGCCCTCGGCCTCGGCCGCCTCTGGGGCTCCGCGCTCGTCTGAGGACCCGTTTCTAGACTCAGCGCATGGCGGACCTGTCGGGTGTGCTCGCGAAGCTCGACCGCGCAGAGGAGCACCGGCTCGAGTTCGACGACCTCGTCGAGGAGTACGTCGGCGGTGAGCCGTACACGATCTACTCGGAGTACGACCCGGCGACCGGCTGGCACACGCTGCGCTGGCAGGCGCTGCGCGAGCCGCCGCTCGAGCGGCTCGGTCTCGTCTTCGGCGACATGATCAGCAATCTGCGGACGACGCTCGACTACCTCGTGTGGCAGCTCGTCCTCGCCGCCGGGCAGCGGCCGGGGCGGCGGACCAGCTTTCCGGTCGTCCGCCGCGCGAAGGACTGGCAGGTGCAGAGCAGGACGGCCCTGCACGGAGTCGAGCGGCAGTGGGTGGACGAGATCGACTCGCGCCAGCCGTACCATCGGCCGGAACGACCGTCGATCCATCCCCTCGCCATCCTCGATCACGTGAACAACCTCAACAAGCACCGCTTCCTGCCCGTTGCGCTGCTCTCGGTGGAGCAGCTCGGCCTTCTGATCAACGTCGAGTCGGCGCGCGGCGAGGTGATCGAGAGCCGGGACTTCCTCGACCGGCCGATCACTCCCGACGGTGAGCTCGCCGCTTTCGCGTCCCCTCGCGGGTCCACCTCGAGGTCGCCGTCAACCAGGCGCCTCACTGCCGGCTCTCGTTCGACGACGGGCTCGACTACGACTGGCACCCGATCGAGCTCGTCGAATGGGTGCGGGAGACCGTCGTGCAGTTCGAGCCGGCGTTCCGCCCGTGAGACCGGTCGCCCTCGCACCGTTGAGCACGGAGCACATCGCCGACGTCGAGGCGCTCACGACCGATCCCGACGTGCTCCGGTTCACGCGCGTGCCGGATCCGCCGCCGCCGCGCTTCGTGCAGACGTGGCTCGCCGGCTACGAGAACGGTCGCGAGGAGGGGACCAGCGCGGCGTTTGCGATCGTCGACGAGCACGACGGGGGGTTCCTCGGAATCGCGGTCGCGCCGGAGATCGACCGGGCCTCGCGGACGGCGGAGCTCGGCTACGTCGTCGCGCCGGCGGCCCGCGGCCGGGGTGTCGCGTCCGAGGCGCTGAGGCTCATGACCGCGTGGGCGTTCGCCGAGCTCGGCATGGAGCGGCTCGAGCTCCTGATCAGTGTCGGCAACGAAGCCTCGAAGCGTGTTGCGGCGCGCTGCGGCTACGTTCGCGAAGGCGTCCTCCGCTCCCACTACGTCAAGGGCGAGCTGCGCGAGGACACGGAGCTCTGGTCGCTGCTTCCGAGCGACGCGACTCTCAGCTGATCCACAGCGGGCCTTCACGTCTCTCGCGGGATCCCTCCCGAGACTGGGTGACAAACCACCCACGAACGCGAAGGAGTGAGAAGCGATGGAGAAGATGACGAGGAGACGGGCGCTCGGCTTTGCGGGCTCCGCAGGCGTGTCGATATTCGCCGCGAGGCGAGGACTGCCGCGCGCGCTCGCCGCGGTCTCGGCCGAGAACGCGGCCGCCGCGACCGCGGCGCTGACGCCGACGATGACCGAGGGGCCGTACTGGGTCGACGAACTGCTACGGCGTTCCGACGTCCGTGCGAACACGTCCTCTGCGACGAGCAACGCGGGCGCTGGGCAAGTGGGCGTCCCCCTCTCGCTCGAGATCAACGTCCGCGACGCCGACAACGGGGACAGGGCCGTCAACGGCGCCCACGTCGACATCTGGCACGCGAACGCGTACGGCCTCTACTCGGACGAGAGCTCGCAACAGGTCGGCGGCGGGACGAGCACCTCGAGCACGAAGGGACAGAACTTCCTGCGCGGCTACCAGGTGACCGGTGTCGATCCCGGTCTCGGCTCGATCGCCGTGGACGGCCGCGTCACCTTCAAGACCGTCTGGCCCGGCTGGTACTCGGGGCGGGCGATCCACATTCACGTGCGCGTGCGCACCTACGACACGCGCGGCAATGTCGCGACGAACTACACGACGCAGATCTTCTTCGACGACGCGGCGAACAACGCCGTTCTGAGCGGCGCGGCGCCCTACAACACGCGCACCCCGACCGCGGACCCGACGACCGACGAGAACGACAACGTGCTCACGAGCTCGGCGAGAGCGACGAACATCGTCCCCGTCACCGGGAGCATCGCGAGCGGCTACGACGCGACGTTCGACATCTACCTGCACGGGGTGCAGCGCGCCGCGACGGCCGCCGACAGCAGCGACGTCTCGGTGTCGGCGTCGCTGGCAGCCGCCACCGCGACGAGAGCGGCGAACGGCACTCGCGCGGTCGTGCTCGCCGTGCACGCGGGCGAGACGCTCGCCGCGACGGCGAAGGTGCGGCGCGGGACGAAGATCCTCGGCAAGGCGACCGGCCGCCTGACCGGCGGGACGCACCGACTCAGGGTCGGGCTCGCGCAGGGCGCCACCGCCGGCGCCGCCACCCTCGAGCTCACACTCGCCGACGCCGCCGGCAACGTCAAGACGCTGACGAAGACGGTGCACGTGCCGGCCGGTTGAGCGGCGGCTACTGCGTCTCGACTCTGATCGACGGCAGGACGGCGTCGACGATCCGCTCCGCGAGCCCCTCGTCGAGCGCGCCGCCGCTCAACAGCAGGCGGTAGTAGACCGGCCCGAAGAGCAGCTCGTGGACGAGGTCGACGTCGACGCCGGGACGGAGCTCGCCGCGCTCCGCGGCCCGCTCGACGACGCGACGCATCTCCGAGACGCGGAACGCGACGACGCGCTCGCGGAAGAGCCGTCCGAGCTGCGGGTCGGTCGCGAGGTCGGAGACGAGGCCTTGCATGACGCGCCCCATCAGGGTCGTGCCGAGGATCCGGACGGCGCCGTCGACGAAGGTGATCAGCTCCTGCCGGACGTCGCCGACATCCGGCACCTCGACGACCCGCGCGACCATGTCGAGCAGGACGGCGAGGGCGAGCTCGTCCTTGGAGCGCCAGCGGCGATAGATCGTCGTCTTCGCGACGCCCGAGCGGGCGGCGACGCCCTCGACGGTCAGCTGGTGGACGCCCCCTTCTGCGAGCAGCTCGCGCGTGGCGTCGAGGATTGCCTTCTCGGTCCGGGCCGCGCGCGAGCGGCCGTCCGGCTCGGCAGGGCGGACGGCGGCGTCCGCGCTCTGGCTCCCAGCGTCGGTAACCAAAACGAAACGTAGCGTAGCCCACCGGGTTGATATTTGCTACGGTCGGGACACGACGCTACGGAGCGTAGCGCTGACTGAAAAAAGGGAGACGACTATGACGACGTTCTGGAGCTTCTTCCGCGCCTTGGGCGCCCGCGAGGCCGGCCGCTGGTGCCGCCGCTGCTTCGAGCCGATCGCCCGTGACGACCCGTTCGGCCGCAGCGAGGGCGTCTGCGCGCCGTGCCGGGCGGCGGCCGAATGAGGGGAGAACACGTCCTCGATCCGACGGTCCGTGCCCGCGCCGCCGTGCGCCATCTGCTCGAGAGCCCCGGGATCGCCGAGCGCTGCCGTCCGCTGCTCTGCGCCGACGAGCCCGACTGGGCGGCCCTGCTCGAGGAGGCGAAGACGATGTCGGGCGGGCAGCGCCTCCTCGTCGCGGTCGCCTACGAGCTCTGGGAGGCCGAGGGCGCCGTCGGCGTCTCGCTGCTCGCCCGCGGCCTCGACCGGACGGCCTTCGAGCGGGTCGTGGGCGCGTTGCGGCTCTTCCGCGGCGAGGAGTCGGCGCCGCCGGCGCTCGCCGACGCCGCCTGAGGTGGGCAAGCGGTAGCCGCTTGACAGGGGAACACGTGTTCGTGTAGAACATACGTTCCCGTGATCGCTGCAGTCGTCATCCCGGCCTTCGATCTCCGGGCCGCGCTGCGGCTCCGACCGGCGCTCGAGGCGGTTCCTGCGGCCCTCGCGCCGCTCCCCGGAAGCGAGCCGCTCCTCGGCTCGGTGACGGCCGCGGCGGAGGCGAAGGGCGTTCGTCCGGGCATGCGCCTCGGCGAGGCGCTCGCGACGTGCTCGGAGCTCGTGCTCGTCGAGCAAGATCCGGCCACGGCCGAGCAGGCGTGGGAGGAGGTGCTGCGGCGGCTCGAGGACGCGGGGTTCGCGGTCGAGCCGGCGGAGGCCGGGACGGTTTACTTCGAGACACGAGGGGTCGAGCGGCTCTACGGCGGCCTCGAGCCCGCGCTCAAGCGCGCGCTGAAGGCGGTCGGGCCGGCGTGGGAGGCGCGCGCAGGTGCTGCCGAGCGTCGCTTCGCCGCGCTGGCGGCGGCGAGCGTGGCGCGGCCGGGGCAGGCGCTGATCGTCTCCGACGATCGCACGCGGCGCTTCCTCGCACCGCTGCCACTCTCGCTGCTTCCGCTCGAGCGCGACCGCTACGAGGAGCTCGAAGAGCTGGGAGTGCGCACGATCGGACAGCTTGCCGGGCTGCCAGGCGCTGCCGTCGCCGAACGGTTGGGGCCGGACGGACGGCGCGCCTGGAGCCTGGCGAGAGGAGAGCGGGACGGGAGGGTCGTGCCGAGACGGCCGGCCGAGCCTCTGCACGAGACGCTCGAGTTCCCGGAAGCGGTCGGCCAGGAGCTGACGCTCCGGAGAGGGCTCGGCGTGCTCGTCGATCGCCTGCTCGCCCGCCCGGACCGCACGGGGCGTCCGCCGCGCAAGCTCGCCCTCTGGGCACGGCTTGCGGGCGGCGCCTCGTGGCGCCGGACGATCACGTTGCGAGAGCCGACTGCCGACCCGGCGCGGCTGCGCGCGGCGCTCGGGCCGAAGCTGGCGGAGCTGCCGGCGCCGGCGCTGAAGCTCCGGCTCGAGGTGGTCGAGCTCGCCGAGGGCACCGGCGAGCAGCTCGAGCTCGTCCGCGCCGAGGGCGAGGTGCTGCAGGGTCGGTTGAAGGAAGGCCTGCGCCAGGTTCGTGCAGCAGTCGGCGCAGGCGGAGTCGCGACGGTGGTGGAGGTGGCGCCGTGGTCACGGATACCGGAAGCACGCGCACTGCTGGTGCCGCGAGACGACTGAACGCGCCGCGGCCGGCGCTCGTCGAAGGGCACGCCGACGGCACGCCGCGGCGCGTCAACCGGCAAGGTGTCGCGGCGCTCCGCGAGGAGTGGCGCATCGTCGACCGCTGGTGGACCGAGGAACCGGTCGACCGCCGCTATTTCGACCTCGTGCTCGAGACCGGCGAGAACGTCGTCGTCTACCGCGACGGCGAGAGCGGCGCGTGGTTCACACAGAGGGCATGACGGATGACCGCTTCCCGCTCGGCGGCCAACGCGGCTCGCGTCACGCACACGATCCGAACGCCGTTGCGCCGCAACCGCCGCGTGCCCGGGCCGGGTACGTCGAGCTCCATGCACACTCGGCGTACTCGTTCCTCGACGGCGCGTCGCTGCCGGAGGAGCTCGCCGCGCGCGCCGCCGAGCTCGGCTACGACGCGCTCGCGCTCACCGACCACGACGGCGTCTACGGCTCGCTCGAGTTCGCGCACGCCTGCAAGCACTTCGGCGTGCGCCCGATCACCGGCGCCGAGGTGACGCTCGCGGGCGGCGCTCATGTGACGCTGCTCTGCGAGAGCCAGCGCGGCTACGCCAACCTCTGCCGCATCCTCACCGACGCACATGCCGAGACGCGCGTTCCTGGCCGCGAGCGGGAGCTGCTTCCTCCGGAGACGACGCTGGATGTCGTCGCCGCGTACTCGGAGGGGCTCGTCTGCCTCTCCGGCTGCGCGCGCAACGGCCTCGCCGTCGTCGATCCGAACGGTGCGGTGCGGCTCGCGCGCTCTTTTCCAGGCGCGTTCTACGTCGAGCTCCAGCGTCCGTACGCGCGCGGAGATGCGCGGCGCAACAAGCATCTCACCCAGCTTGCGTCGACGCTCGGCGTGCCTGTCGTCGCGACCGGCGACGTGCACGCACACCATTTCGCCCGCGCGCGCCTGCAGGATGCGCTCGTCGCGATTCGCAACCGCACCTCGCTCGACGGCAGCGAGCAGGAGCGCCGGGGCAACCACGAGGCGGTGCTGCTCTCGCCGGAAGAGATGGAGGAGCGGCTGCCGCGGGAGGCGGCGGCTCGCACGCGCGAGGTCGCCGAGCGATGCGCCTTCGACCTGACGCAGGAGCTGGGCTACCGCTATCCGGACTTCTCCGACGGGCCCGATCCCGCCGACGTGCAGCTGCGCGAGATCTGCGAGCAGCAGTTCCGCAGCCGCTACAGCTCGACGAGCCGAGTCGTGACCGTGCGTGCGCGTCAGCGACTGGGCGAAGAGCTCGCTCTCATCTCGCGCCTGGGGCTGGCGGGCTTCTTCTTGCTCCACTGGGAGGTGCTCGAGCTGGCGCGCGAGTGTGCGCGCGAGGTGCGCGGCCCAGGCTCGCCGCGCCACGCGCTGCCGCCCGGGAGAGGCCGCGGCTCCTCGGTCGGCTCGCTCGTCTGCTACCTGACGGGCCTCTCGCACGTCGACCCGGTCGAGGCGAACCTCTCGCTCGGCCGCTTCCTGAACGACGAGATGGTCTCCGTCCCCGACATCGACCTCGACTTCCCGCGCGACATCCGCGAGAAGCTGATCGTGGCGGTGACGGAGCGCTACGGCCGCCGGCACGCGGCGCTCGTCGCGAGCTTCCCGACGTATCGCAGCCGCGGCGCGATCCGCGACGTGGGCAAGGCGCTCGGCCTGCCGTTCGGCGAGCTCGAACGGCTCGCGCGCGTCAGCGACGGCTGGGACGCGACGCGAGTCGGGGAGGAGCTCGAGGGCGTTCCCGGCGCGCATGCCGGCCCGCGCTGGCGGGCGTTCCGCGAGCTGACGCGCGAGATCGCAGGACTGCCGCGCCACATCTCGCAGCACCCTGGCGGCATGGTCATCTCGACCCGCCCGCTCGTCGACCTCGTCCCGGTGATGCCGGCGGCGATGGCGGGCCGGCAGATCTGCCAGTGGGACAAGGACTCGTGTGCGGACGCAGGCTTCCTCAAGATCGACCTGCTCGGGCTCGGGATGCTCTCCGCCGTCGAGGAGGCAGTCGACCAGATCGTGCGCCTGCGCGGCGAGTCGATCGATCTCTCCCGCATCCCGCTCGAGGAGCCGGCGGTCTACGCCGAGATCCAGGCCGCGGACACGGTCGGCCTCTTCCAGATCGAGAGCCGTGCGCAGATGCAGAGCCTGCTGCGGACGCAGCCCGAGAACCTCGACGACCTGACGGTGCAGGTCGCGCTCGTCCGGCCGGGGCCGATCCAGGGCAAGGCCGTGCATCCATACATCCACCACCGGCAGCGGCTGCGCGAGGACCCGAGCTTCGTCTACCCGATCGAGCACGAGTCGCTGCGGGAGCCGCTGCGGGAGACGCTCGGCGTCGTCGTCTTCCAGGACCAGGTGCTCGACGTGTCGATGGCTGCTGCGGGGTTCAGCGTGGGGGAGGCGGAAGGGTTGCGCCGTGCGATGAGCCGCAAGCGCAGCGAGGAGGCGATCGAGGCGTTCAGGCCGCGCTTCGTCGAGGGCTGCCTCGCCAACGGCATCGACGACGGCATTGCGCATGCGATCTACGACAAGCTCGTCGGCTTCTCGGGCTTCGGGTTCCCGAAGTCGCATGCGTCCGCGTTCGCGCTGCTCGCCTACCAGTCGGCGTGGCTGCGTCACCACTATCCCGCCGAGTTCCTCTGCGCGCTCCTGAACGCGCAGCCGATGGGCTTCTACCCGCCTGCCTCACTCGTGCGCGATGCACAACGACGAAAAGTCGAGGTCCGGCCGCCCGACATCAACGCGAGCAATGCGAAGTGCTCCGTCGAGGGCGTCGCCGTGCGGATCGGCCTCGGCTACGTGCGCTCGGTCGGCGAGGAGGAGGCGAAGGCGATCGAGTCGGGGCAGCCGTACGTCGACATCGGAGACTTCGCGCGGCGGGCCGCTGCCGGCCGTGATGCGCTGCAGGCGCTCGTCGCCGCCGGTGCGTGCGACGCCTGGGGCGAGCGCCGCGCCCTCCTCTGGCGGCTCGGCGTGACACCGCGTCCGGCAGGCGGCCAGCTGACGCTGCCGCTCGGACCGACTGCGGAGACGCCGCAGCTGCCCAGGCAGACGGACTGGGAGCGGATGCTCGCCGACTACAAGCACACGACGCTGTCGGTCGGCACGCATCCGATGGAGTTGCTGCGGTCGCATCTTCCCGAGACGTGTGTCTCGAGCGAGGAGCTCTCGGGCGTCCCGCACGGTGCGCGCATCGCGGTCGCCGGAATGGCGGTCGCCCGCCAGCGGCCGGCCACCGCGAAGGGCGTCGTCTTCATGCTGCTCGAAGACGAGGGCGGGCAGATCAACCTGATTCTTCCGCCTGCCGTGTACGAGGCGCACCGCGCGATCGTGCGCGGCGAGCCGCTGCTGATCGCGCGAGGTCGCTTCGAGCGTGTCGAGCGCAACGAGAACGTCGTCGTCGAGGAGCTCGAGACGCTCGGCCCGCTCGCGCGTCGCGTCGCGAGCGAGGCGGAGGTGGTGAGCGCGCTGCCGCGCGCGCACCATTTCGGGCACCGCTGATCCCTCGTGGCAGGCGGCCGCGGCCGGACGTGTCCGTGCGGCCACTCGTGGCGGTGGCTGCCGCCGGACGTGTCCGTTCCGCCAGGCGCGATTCGGCTCAACGGTGCGGCTTCGCGGGCGACTGTGGAACGTTCGTCACACTTCTGTTACAGCGGCTGCCGCTGTTGTTAGCGCCGGCGCCGGACGCGTCCGTTCCGCCGGCGCGATCTCGTTCGGCCGGAGCTAGTCTGCACCTGTGATCCTGTTTCCGATCGCCCTCATCTGGCTCGTCGTCGCGCTCGTCTGGATCATCCGCAACAGCACGAATGAGCCGGACCTCCCGGAGCAGCAGCCGACTTGGCGGCGGTTCGTCCCTCGCGTACCGCGGCGTCCGTGGTCCAGCGGTCCTACGGCTCGGCGCCGATCTGCGGCGGGCGCCGGCGAAAGCCGTTCTCGAAGCTCACGCTAGCGTCGCGCGGTCGGCGGAAGAGTCGTGACCGGGGAGTGCGGACCGCTCACGGCCCGCAACGCAGGGGAACGCCGTCGCAAGCGACGGCTTAGCGATTGTCGATCTCGAGAGCGAAGGACGGCAGGCGCTTCATGACGACGCGGTTGAACTCCGCCTCGTACTCCTCCGCCGCGTCGTCGTCGAGCGTGCGGATGTACTCCCAGCGCATGTCGGCGAGGATCTCGGTGCCGGTCTCGACCGCGTCGACGTAGTCGCCGTAGAGCTCCTCGGCCTCGTCGCGGTCGGCGCGGTTGTAGGCGTCGAGGCGCGCCTGCGCCTCCGCGATCACGTCGGCGTGCTCGCGCTGGAACAGGTCGAGCTGCCGGCCGATCAGATCTGCGAACCTGCGCTTCCGGAACATCAGGCGAGCTCCTCGTAGAGCGCGAGGTGCGCGGCCGCCGCGGCGTCCCACGTCAGCTCGGAGCGCGCGCGCTCCGCACCCGCCCGTGCCGCGGCGAGCGCGGCGTCATCTGACAAGAGCTCGCCCACGGCCGTGGTGAGCGCATCGAGGTCACCCGCCGCCACCACGCGGCCCG
>Ga0136846_1209960_pt1 | contig 16461 bp, 10 predicted proteins | sample HopSoiMetagenom2_FD_96841 | JGI IMG/M metagenome (GOLD analysis project Ga0136846, IMG submission 96841) | Grasslands soil microbial communities from Hopland, California, USA - 2 Assembly 2016 (version 4) | ecosystem: Environmental > Terrestrial > Soil > Grasslands | place: USA: Hopland... | reverse complement strand
TCGCCCGCGAGAACTACTCCTTCATCGTGCGCACGGAGAAGGAGGCCCGCCTGGCCCTGGCCGCCAAGCTGCACAAGACGGCGGAGGCCGTGTTCGGGGTGTCGACCAGGGACAGCGAGTAGGCGCCGGGCGCGGCGGGACCGGCGGCGCCGCGCTGTTATGCTGCCGCGATGCCGTCCCTCATCGTCGGCACCGCCGGCCACATCGACCACGGCAAGAGCGCGCTCGTGCGCGCCCTCACCGGCACCGATCCCGACCGCCTCAAGGAGGAGAAGGAGCGCGGGATCACCATCGACCTCGGCTTCGCCCACCTCGACCTCGGGGAGGGCGTGGTCGCCTCCTTCATCGACGTGCCCGGGCACGAGCGCTTCGTGCGCAACATGCTGGCCGGCGCCCACGGCATCGATGCCGTGCTGCTGGTAGTGGCCGCGGACGAGTCGGTCATGCCGCAGACGCGCGAGCACTTCCACATCTGCCGCCTGCTCGGGATCCCGCGCGGCCTGGTCGCCCTCACCAAGTGCGACGCCGCCGACGCGGACATGCAGGCCCTGGCCGAGATGGAGGCGCGCGAGCTGGTGGCGGGCTCGTTCCTGGAGGGCGCGCCCGTGCTGCGCGTCTCCGCGCGCACCGGGGAAGGCCTGCCCGCCCTCCAGGACGCGCTGCGCGCGCTGGCGCGGACGGCGCCCCCGCGGCCGGAGGACGGGCTCGTGCGCCTGCCCGTGGACCGCGCCTTCACGGTGAAGGGCTTCGGCACCGTGGTCACGGGGACCCTCGTCTCCGGCGGGCTCCTGCCCGGAGAGGAGGTCGAGGTCCTGCCTCGCGGCCGCCGCGCGCGCGTGCGCGGCCTGCAGGTGCACGGGACGAGCACCGATCGCGTCGGGGCCGGCCACCGCGCGGCCGTGAACCTCACCGGCATCGAGGTGGACGAGATCGCCCGCGGCGACGTGGTCACGCGGCCGGGCACCATGCGCGCGACGTCGATCCTGGAGGCGGACCTGACCCTTCTCCCGACCGCGAAGCCGGTGAAGGACCAGGCCCGCGTCCGCGTCCACCTGGCCAGCGCGGAGGTCCTGGCCCGCGTGCGCATCCAGGAGGCGAGCGCGATCGCGCCGGGTGCGACCGCGCGCGTGCAGCTCCGCCTGGAGTCGCCGTCGGTGGCGGGGCGCGGCGACCGGCTGGTGATCCGCTCCTACTCGCCGTCGGTGACGATCGGGGGCGCGGTCGTGCTGGATCCCCTGGCCTCGAAGCGGCGGCGGGGGAGCGCGGGCGTCGCGGCCACCGCGGCCAGCGCCGGCGACGATCTCGCGACCGCCGCCGCGCGCATGGTGGCGGCCGCGGGAGCCTCCGGGCTCGACGCGCCGACCCTGGCCGCGCGGGTCACGGTGCCGCTCAGCGCCCTGCTCGCCGCGCTGGCCGCGAGCGAGGACGTGGTCGCCCTCGGACACGACCCCGTGTGGCTGGTCTCCTCGGCTGCTCTCGACGGCCTGGCCGCCGCCACCGAGGAGCGGCTGCGCGAGTTCCATGCCACGCACCGTCTGGAGGCCGGGATGTCTCGAGAGGAGCTGCGCCGCCGCGTGTTCGCCCGCACGCCGGCCGGAGTGTTCTCGACCGTGCTCGACCGGCTCACCCGCGAAGGCCGCATCCGCGCCGGCACCGACACCATCGCCCTCGCCGGCCACGACGTCCACCTGACGCCCCAGGAATCGGCGGTGCGGGACGCGCTCCTGGCCGCCGCGCGCGAGGCGGCCCTCGCCGGCATCGACCTCGCCCATCCGCCGCCGGGCCTGCCCGCCGCCGATCCGCGCCTTCGCGAGAAGGTGGCGCGGTCGCTCCTCGCGGAGGGCGCGCTCCGGCGCGTCGGCGACGCGCTCGTGGAGTCCGCGCGGCTCGATGCCCTCATCGCCGAAGTGCGCAGCCGCTGGCCAGGCGGCTCGCGCCTCGACGTGGCCGCCTTCAAGGAGATGACGGGACTGAGCCGCAAGTTCGTCATCCCCCTGCTCGAGTACCTCGACCGCGAGCGGGTGACCCGGCGCACAGGCGCGGACCGTTTCGTCCTGGGCTGAGTCACAACCTGCTCCGGGGAAATCTCGTATGATGGGCTGGCTCCTCGAGACGGGAGGGTGCCGTGGCGAGCCGGACGCAGGCCGCGAGAAAAGACGTGCCGAAGCGCGAGCGCCGGGGCAGCGGGCTGCTCCGGGTGCCCTTCATCCGCCGCTGCGACGTCGCCTTCGACGACGGCACCTCCACCAGCACGTTCACCGTCAACATCAACGTGCTCGGCGCCTACGTGGCGCGCGACCAGATGCCGCCGCTGCACCAGGGCGTGACCCTCACGCTGCCCGTCCCCGGACGGGACACGCAGCTCGTGCTGCGCGGGGTCGTGACCTGGCTCAACGCCCGCCAGCAGCACCCCGTGCACAGCCTCCCCCCCGGGTTCGGCGTGAAGTTCGACCCCCCGCTGTCGCCGGAGGACCGGCGCTGCATCGAGGAGGTCATCGAGGAATACGTGCGCCGCAACCCGCACGTCACGGGCGAGCTCTGAGCTAGAGCAGCAGGCCCAGCGGGTTCTCCAGCAGGCGGCGCACCTCGGCCAGGAACTGCGCGGCCAGCGCGCCGTCGATCACGCGATGGTCCGAGCTCATCGTGACCTTCATGCGATGCCCCGGACGGATGGCGTCGCCGTCCACCACCGGCACCCGGCGCACCGCGCCCACGGCCAGGATCGCACTGTCCGGCGGGTTGATGATCGCCGTGAACTCGGTGACGTCGTACATCCCGAGGTTGGAGATGGTGAAGGTCGAGCCGCTGAACTCCTCCGGCTTGAGCTTCTTGTCACGCGCGCGGCCGGCCAGGTCGCGCACCTCGGCCGCGATGTGCAGGATGCCCTTGCCATCGGCGTCCCGCACCACGGGGGTGATGAGGCCCTCGGGGAGGGCCACCGCGATGCCGATGTTGACCTCGGCATGGGTGACGATCTTGTCGCCGCCCCAGGAGGCGTTGACCATCGGGAAGCGCGTAAGGGCCCGGGCGCAGGCCTTCACCACGAGGTCGTTGTAGGAGACCTTCGCCTCCTCGAGCCGCTGGATCTGCTCGCGCAGCGCCACCGCCGCGTCCATGTCGATCTCGACGGTGACGTAGTAGTGCGGCGCGGTGAACTTGGACTCCGCCAGCCGCTTGGCGATCGTCTTGCGCATGTTCGACAGCGGCAGCTCGGTGCCGGGCTTGATCGAGGGCGCGACCGGAGCGGGCCGCGATGCGGGCACGGAGGCCGGCCGCAGGGCCGACGCCGCGCCACCTTGCTGAGGCGCGGCCGCGGCCGCGGAGGCCGCCCGCGGGCCGGACCAGGACTCGATGTCACGCTTGATGATGCGGCCGCCGGGACCGGTCCCGGCGACGGCGGCGAGGTCGATGTTGCGGTCGGCGGCCATGCTGCGCGCGAGGGGGCTCGCCTTGACGCGTCCGACCTCGTAGCTGCCCGCGGTCGGGTGCGAGGACGCTCCCTCCGCGGGGGCGGGCGCGGGGGCGGAAGGCACGGGGGCCGTGCGCGCGGCGGAGGCGACCGAGGCCGCTTGATCGCCGGGGGCCGCGTTGTCCGCGGCCTGGGCGCCGGCCGCGACCGGGCTCGGCGCGGGCGCGGGAGGAGCGGGACGGGGCGTGGCCGTCTGGGTCGCGGCCGCGTCCGATTCGCCGGTCGCGCCTCCTGCCGGCGGCGGTGCGGCCGGCGAAGCCGCGGGGGGTGGGGCGGAGGCGGCGGCCGCCTTGCCCGCTTCCTTCGCGATCATCGGCTCGATGTCCTCGCCGGGTTCTGCGATCACGCCGATCAAGGCGCCGATGGGCGCCTTGCCGCCCGCCGGGATCAGGATCTTGCGCAGCACCCCGGATCCGAGCGCTTCCATCTCCATGTTGGCCTTGTCCGTCTCGATCTCGGCCAGCACGTCGCCCTGCTTGATCTGATCACCCTCGTTCTTCGTCCACTTCACGATGGTGCCTTCCTCCATCGTGGGGGAGAGCTTGGCGAGGACGACTTTGGTGACGGTCATCGATACAGCACCTGATGGGCGGCTTCGACGATCTTCTCGGGCTGGGGGAGGTAGGCCTTCTCGAGCGTCTTCGCGTACGGCATGGGGACGTCGGCCGAGGTCACGCGGACGATCGGAGCGTCCAGCGAGTCGAAGCACTCGCGCTGCACGCGGTCCGCGATCTCGCCGCCGAACCCGGCGTAGCGCCAGCCCTCCTCGACCACCACGCAGCGGCCCGTCTTGCGCACGGACTCGAAGATGATGTCCTCGTCGAGCGGGCGCAGCGTGCGCGGGTCCACGACCTCCGCCTCGATGCCCTGCTCGGCCAGCGTCTTGGCCGCGGCCAACGAGGTGATCACGGACCGGCTCCAGGCCACGATGGTGACGTCCTTGCCTTCGCGCTTGATGTCACCGAGCCCGAGCGGGATGTGGAACTCCTCCTCCGGCACCTCGCCCTTGAGGTTGTAGAGGATCTCGTTCTCCATGAAGATGACGGGGTTGTCGTCGCGGATCGCGCTCTTGAGCAGGCCCTTGGCGTCCCTTGGCGTCGATGGCATCACCACCACCAGCCCCGGCACGTAGGCGTACCAGCTCTCGAAAGCCTGCGAGTGCTGGGCCGCCACCTGGGTGGCGGCGCCGCTGGGCCCGCGCATCACCATCGGGCAGCGGATCTGCCCGCCCGACATGTAGCGGTACTTGGCCGCGTGGTTGACGATGATGTCGAGGGCGAGCAGCGAGAAGTTGAACGTCATCATCTCCGCGATCGGCCGCAGGCCGGTGAAGGCCGCCCCCACCGCGATGCCGGCGATGGCCTCCTCCGCGATGGGCGTGTCGCGCACGCGCCACTCGCCGAACTGGGCGACCAGCCCCTGCGTCACCTTGTAGGCGCCCTGGTAGGCGCCGACCTCCTCCCCGAGGATGAAGACGGTGGGGTCGCGCGACATCTCTTCCTTGAGGGCCTGGTTGAGCGCTTCCCGCATCGTGAGGAGGGCCATGGCTACTGGGCCTTCCCGGCCGCGGCCTCGACCTGCGCCGGCGTCTCTTCGCGCGGCGCCGGCGGCGTCCAGGGCGGAAGCTTCTCCGGCACGCGGTCCTCGCGGATGGCCGCCCGCCAGGCCGGGTCCTTCTCGGCCGCCTTGAGGTGGATGTAGGGCGAGCGCACGTAGACGTCCTCGTAGAGCGACTCGGGGGGCGGGTCCGCGCTCTTCTCGGTGAACTCGACGGCATCGTCCATCTGGGCCAGCACGTCTTTGTCTTGGGCGTCGAGGTCGGCCTGGGTGTACCGCTCCTGCTCCATGAGGCGGCGGCCGAACAGCAGGATGGGGTCCGACTTCATCATCTGCTCGACTTCCTCCTTGGTGCGGTACTTGCCCGGGTCCGACATGGAGTGGCCGCGGTAGCGGTAGGTCTCGGCCTCGATCAGGGTCGGCCGCTTCTCCTTGCGCGCGCGCTCGATGGCCTCCCCCATGGCGTCGCGCACCGCCACGATGTCCATGCCGTTGACCTCGCGGCGGGGGACGCCGTAGGCGGAGGCGCGCGTGTAGAGGTCCTTCACCGAGGAGGCGCGGTCGATCGAGGTGCCCATCCCGTAGCGGTTGTTCTCGATGACGTAGACGACGGGCAGGTCCCAGAGTGCGCTGACGTTGAGGGCCTCGTGGAAGGCCCCCTCGTTGATCGCCCCATCCCCGAAGAAGCTGAGGACGACCTGATCGGTCTGGCGGAGGCGGATCCCGTAGCCCATGCCCGCGGCCAGCGGCAGGTGGCCCCCCACGATGCCGTCCCCCCCGAAGTTGCCGGCGGGCACGTCGTAGAAGTGCATGGAGCCGCCCTTGCCGCGGCTGATCCCGGTGACCTTGCCGCACAGCTCGGCCAGCAGCGAGCGGGGGTCGGCCCCGCGGGCCAGCGCGTAGCCGTGGTCGCGGTAGTAGGCGATCAGGTAGTCGTCCGGACGCATCTGGCTGATCGCGCCGACCCCGACCGCTTCCTGGCCGATGTAGAGGTGGAGGAACCCGCCGATCTTCCCCTCCACGTAGAGCTGCGCGCAGCGCTCTTCGAAGCGCCGGATGAGCAGCATCTGCCGGTACAGAGCCAAAGCCTGTTTTCGATCCATCTCTCGCTATTCCGTGAAGGAGTTCAAGACGCTTATACCGCTAGGGTTAGGGTACCGTCAACGAGAAGGACCGCGGCCGCGCCCGCCCGAGATCGAGGCCATTCTCTTTTTAGATGGGGCGCGCGAGGGGCGCCCCCCGGTCCTGCGGCCGCTATTCCATGACGGGGTCGTCGAGGGTCGCCGGGCGGTCCTGGGCGGCGTGAACGGCGCCGTCGGGACCGACCATGAGCGATCGACCTGGTCCGAGCGGCGTCGCGGCATAGGCGTAACGGCGATATCGCCGAGCGGGGCAGCCGGCCGCCGCCGGCATCTCGCCCTCGACGGAGAGCGCGAAACGGTAGCCTTCCCTCTCCGCGTCGTCGAAGGCCTCGTCGCGGAGGAACGCGGGACCGTCGCTCGGGTAGTCCTTGATGACGCTCGCGGGCCGGCGCAGCGCCTCGAGGTCGGCGTAGCCCGTGTTGCAGACGGAGTGGAACGCCTCCTCCGCGGCCACCACTGCCCGGAGCTGGGCGGCCGCCACCGTCTCCGACGGCATCGTGCGGCTGAGCAGCCGGCCCGGCCCACCCGTCATGGTGCGCGCGTTCCGGGCCAGGAAGGTCAGGGTGGCCGTGAGCAGCACGCCGAGCGCGACCGTCGCCACGATCGCGCCGGTGAAGATCGCCTCCGCCTGCCCGACGCCCTCCGGCTCGTGCGCGCTGCGGTCCGAGAACTGCCAGCGCACGCCGGGCCGCAGCATGTAGACGAGGACGGCGATGGAAGCGAGGGAGAACGGACAGACGAAAAGGCCGAGGACGGCGATCGTCAACTGGGCGATGTAGGCCCAGTGGCGACGCTGCCAGAGACCCAGGGCCATGACGACGGCGAGGACGGCGAGAACGAGCCCGGCGGCCACGATCGCGAGGCGTCCCGCTCCCCGCGCCTGCCACCCGAGAGCGAAGCCGCCGATGGAATACAGGACGACGCTGAGCGCCCAGAGGATGGCGAGGGTGGTGACGGTCAGCGGGCGCGGCTGGACAGCGGCCTCCGGCACCGCTTCCGCCGCGTCCATCGGCGCATCGGTCACCGGCGCCTGGGGGGGACGCTGCACGCGCGGCGCCGCCACGCGGGGCGCGGGGATCGATACGGGCGCGGTCGAGGGCGGCGGCGGAGGCGGGGCCGAGCGGGGAGCGGGCGGTCGCGCGGCCTTCAGGACCGACTCCGGCACCTCGGGGACGGTCCCGGTGATCTCGGAGGGCGGCCGGTTGCCGGTGAGCAGGTCCGACGCGCTCATGTCCTCCATCACCACCGTGCCCGCCTCTTCCTCGGGGAGCAGGGTGATGGAGACGTCGCCGAGCTTGATGACGTCGCCCTCGTTGACGCGCGACCGCTCGATCTTCTTTCCGTTGAGGAACACGCCGTTCGCGCTGCCGGCGTCGCGGACGGTCACGCCGTCGGGGCCCGCCTCGATGACGGCGTGGCGGCGCGAGCACTTCGGATCGTTGAGGACGAGGTCGCTCGAGGGGTCGCGCCCGACGGTGGCGACGGTACCCTCCAGCTCGACCTCGTGCGTCGCGCCCGTGGGGTACTCGACCCGTAGCTTCAGGTGCGCGGCCTCGGCATGCGGTGGATTCTAGCGTGCGGGCCATCGCCGCGCACGGCTCAGGGGGGAGCTCACTGCTTTCGAGGTGTGCAGTGAGTTCCCCCCCTGAGATAAGCTAGCCCCCGGCATGATCACCGCCGATCCCGGGCGGAGGGCCGCCCGCCTGGACGAGCTCAGGGAGGTCCTCGCCCGCCGCGCCGCGCCCGAGGACCGCAGCCTCGTGCTCGCTTTCGCGCCGGTCGTCTTCTCGGGCATGCCCGACCGCATCGCCCTCGAGCTGCCCGTGGACGCGCTGGCCACGCGCATGCTGTCCGCCTTCCGGTTCGTGGCCCGCGAGATCCCGCACGCGATCCAGCTCTACAAAGGACTGCCCGGAATCCACGTGGCCGCGCGCAACCCCACGGAGGCGGAAGCGGCGGCCATGGGCTCGGCGGACGGGGTGCCGCTCGAGACGACGATGGTCGAGACCCACACCCTGGACGCGCCGTTCATCTTCGAGAGCCTCAAGAACTACTTCCGCAAGGCCGGCCTGCGCGTATTCGCCTCCATCCACCAGATCTTCACCGTGCGGCGCCAGTGGGAGCGGCCGGTGTGGATGGGAGGGCCGCAGGAGGACGGAGCCAAGGAGCTCTACTGCAATTTCCAGATCGAGCGCGTGGAGTCCAAGGAGCGCCTCCGGCGCATCGAGCACGAGGTCTTCTCCGTCCTCAAGTCCGTCTTCACCGCCGTCGAGGACTACGAGGAGATGAAGCGGACGGCGCGCGACGTGGCCAAGAAGCTGCGCGACCGCGCGGAGGGCCTGGGCAGGGTGGAGGCGGCGCGCGCGTTCCTCTCCTGGATGCTCGACGAGAACTACATCTTCCTCGGCAGCGTGCGCTACCGCTTCGCCGCCGACGGGGAGCCGCACCGGGTGGCGGAGAGCGCGCTCGGCGCCTTCACCGACGAGAGCCTCCTGCCCGTGGTGTTCCCGAACCTGGTGGAGGAGATCGAGGCCCGCCTCAAGCCCACCCCCGACGACCCGCGGGTGGTGGACATCGACTACGCCAACAACGCCTCCGCCCTGCATCACGTGGATCCCCTCGACAACGTGATCGTGCGCGAGTGGGCGGCGGGCGGCGAGCTCGTCGAGGCAACCGTCTACGTGGGCCGGCTGGCCAAGGTCGCATTCACCCAGAAGGCGGCCGACATCCCGCTCCTCAAGCAGAAGCACGACTGGCTGCTCGAGCACAGCGGGGCCATGCCCAACAGCCACGTCTACCGGGAGATCCGCGCCCTCTTCAATCGCTTCCCCAAGCGCGAGCTGTTCTACGCCTCCGCGCCCAGCCTCAAGGACATCATCGACCGCATCGCCTACATGTCGGGCGACGACGAGATTGCCGTGCACGCGCGCCGCGGCCGCGGCTACATGGCGCTCTCCATCGGGTTCTCGCGCGTGCGCTATTCGTACGAGATCGAGCGCGAGCTGGGGGAGGCGCTGGCCCGCGAGTTCGGTCCCATCAACTTCGTCACCTCCGCCGACCTCGGCGCGGTGAGCCTGCTCGTCTTCTACTTCGACGCCGCGCGCCTCGAGCAGCCGCTGGAGCCGGACACCGTCCGCAGGCTCGTGGCCGGCCGGCTCACCACCTGGGACGACCGGGTGGTGTCCGCCCTCGTCCTCGCCGTCGGGGAGCGGACGGGCCGCCAGCTCTTCCGCCGCTACGAGGAGAGCTTCTCCGGCCTCTACCGCGAGTCCACCCAGCCGAGCGAAGTGGTGGAGGACGTCCGGTACTTCGAGCGCCTGGAGGGCCGGCTCGAGGTGCGCGTGCTGCCGCGCAGCGCGGAGACGGCGACCCTCAAGCTCTATTCCGTCCGCCCCCTCGGCCTCACGGAGACGCTGCGGACGCTTGCGTACCTCGGCCTGACCGTGACCGAGGAGCTGCGGGTGCCGCTCCTGCTCCCCGAGGGCAAGCGGGGGTTCCTCTACCGGTTCGACATCGAGGCCGGCACCGAGCGCATCGCGTCGCTGGTGGCCAGCGAGGAGCGCTTCGCCAAGGCCCTGCGCGCGCTGGACGAGGAGCGCGCCACCGACGATCCCCTCAACGGCCTCATCCTGCTCGGCAAGCTGTCCTGGCAGCAGGTCGAGGTCCTGCGCACCGTGCGCAACCACCTCCTGCAGATCCGGCCCCACTACAACGCGGAGACCGTCAACAGCGTCCTGCTGCGCAACAGCCCGGTGGCGGTGGCCCTGTTCCGCTCCTTCCAGCCCCGCTTCGACCCGCGCCTGACCGGGGAGCGGGCGGCGGTGATGGCGGAGGCGGACGCGGGCGTGAAGAAGGCGCTGGAGGCGGTGGTCAGCCTCGTGGACGACGAGGTCCTGCGCGGGTTCGACAACCTCGTCCGCTCCTCGCTGCGCACCAACTACTACCAGCGTCCGGCGCGGCCGGTGCTCTCCATCAAGGTCGACAGCCGCAAGGTGGAGGGGATGCCCTCCCCGCGGCCGATGTACGAGATCTACGTCCACTCGCGCAAGCTCGAGGGCATCCACCTGCGCGGGGGCAAGGTGGCCCGCGGCGGCATCCGCTGGAGCGACCGCCACGACGACTTCCGCACGGAAGTGCTGGGGCTGATGAAGACCCAGATGGTCAAGAACGCGATCATCGTGCCCGTCGGCTCCAAGGGCGGCTTCGTCCTCAAGGGCGACGTCCCCGCGCGTCCCGCCCTCGACGCCTACCTCATCGACCGCTACCGCGAGTTCGTCTCCGGCCTCCTCGACGTCACCGACAACATCGTGGACGGCAAGGTCATCCACCCTCCCGAGGTCTGCCGCCACGACGACGACGACCCCTACCTGGTGGTGGCGGCGGACAAGGGCACCGCCCACCTCAGCGACACCGCCAACAGCGTCTCCGCCCAGTACGGCTTCTGGCTGGGCGACGCCTTCGCCTCCGGCGGCAGCGTGGGCTACGACCACAAGAAGGTCGCCATCACCGCGCGCGGGGCCTGGGAGTGCGTGCGCGAGCACTTCAAGAACCTCGGGGTGGACGTGCAGAAGGACCCCTTCACGGTGGCCGGCATCGGGGACATGGCGGGCGACGTCTTCGGCAACGGCATGCTGCGCAGCCCCACCATGCGCTTGGTGGCCGCCTTCAACCACGCCCACATCTTCATCGACCCCGAGCCGGATCCCCTCCGCTCCTTCGCGGAGCGCGAGCGCGTCTTCCACCTTCCGCGGTCGAGCTGGCGCGACTACGACGCGAAGTCGATCAGCCGCGGAGGCGGCATCTTCGACCGCTCGGCCAAGGCCATCCCGCTCTCGCCGGAGGTGCGCAAGCTCCTCGACATCGAGTCGGAACAGGCGAGCGGCGAGGAGGTCATCCGCCGCATCCTGTCCGCGCGCGTGGACCTGCTCTACAACGGCGGCATCGGCACCTACGTCAAGGCTTCCACCGAGGACGACACCGACGTCGGCGACCGCGCCAATGACCGCGTACGCGTGGACGGCAAGGACGTGCGCGCGCGGGTGGTGGCGGAGGGCGGGAACCTCGGCTTCACCCAGCGCGGGCGGCTCGAGTACTGGGGCGCGCGCGGCGGCGGCATCAACACCGACGCCGTGGACAACTCCGGCGGCGTGGACATGTCCGACCACGAGGTGAACATCAAGATCCTGATGGACATCCTCGTCAAGCGCGGCGTCGTGCGCGGGCGCGCCGAGCGCAACCACATCCTCATGGAGATGACGGAGGAGGTGGCGGAGCTGGTCCTGGCCGACAACCGCAGCCAGGCGCGCGCGCTGACCCTGGACGGCCTGCGCAGCGTTCCGCGCTACGAGGAGTTCGTGGCCTTCGTGGAGGACCTGGTGGCGGCGGGCGTGCTCAGTCGCGCCGACGACGCGGTGCCGACGCGGGACGAGCTGCTGGCCAGCCCGTACCGCGACCGCGGGCTGCCGCGGCCGCTGCTGGCCGTGCTCCTCGGCCACACGAAGATGTACGCCTTCGAGATGGTCATGCAGACCCCCTTCCCGGAGAGCGAGTCGGGCCGGCCCTTCCTGCTGGCCTACTTCCCGGGCCGCCTGCGCCAGGAGTTCGCCGACCACTTCGAGGCCCACCCCTTGCGCCGCGAGATCGTGGCCACCGCGGCCGTGAACCACGTGATCAACTGCGCCGGGGTCACCTTCCTCTCCCGCATGATGGCCGCCGGCAAGTCCGGGATCGGCGACGTCATCGCCGCCTACTGCGAGGTGGACCGCTCCTCGGGCGCGCTCTCGCTGCGCGACCGGCTGCAGGAGGCGCCGCCGGAGGCCGCCTACCAGGGCCTGATCGAGCTCGAAGAGGCGCTGGAAGCGGCGACGCGCGACGCCCTGGACGGCAAGACCACTGACACGGGACGCGTGCTGGAGCCGGTGCGGAGCCGGCTCGAGATCGCGTAGGAGGTCCCGAGTGCGCATTCCCGCCGTCGTTGCTTCCGGGCTCCTCGTCCTTTCTTTCATTCCTGGCGGCGGCGCCCGCGCAAGCGGCCTCGAGAAGTGGACGCCGGATATCGCGTTCAAGGTGAAGCGGGTGACCTCCGTCCGGCCCTCGCCCGACGGCAGGCGCGTCGCCTTCGTCGTGGCCACCGCGCTGATGGAGGGCGAGAAGAGCGAGTGGCTCTCGCAGATCTGGGTGGCGGACGCCGACGGCACGCACCCCCTGCAGCTCACCCGCGGCGAGAAGTCCTCCACCTCGCCCGCCTGGTCACCGGACGGGCAGTGGATCGCCTTTGTCTCCTCGCGCGCGGGCAAGGACGCCAAGGACGCGAAGGAGGCCCGGCCCAACCTGTGGCGCATCCGGGTGGACGGCGGAGAGGCGGAGCCGCTGACGGACGAGAAGGGCGCGGCCGCCGCCCCGCGCTACGCGCCGGACGGGACGCGGATCGCGTTCCTCCTGACCGACGCGCGCACGGACGAGGAGGAGAAGGCGGACAGGGAGAAGCGGGACGCGTTCGTGGTGGGCGAGGACGTCAAGCGCATCCGGCTGGCCGTCGTCCCCCTCGAGAAGGACGCCTCCGGCAAGCGCGCCGTCCGCCGGCTCACCACCGGCAACGCCAGCATCGGCAACGTCGAAGGGCCGGGGCACTTCGACTGGTCGCCGGACGGCCGCTCGATCGTGTTCGATCACCAGCCGAGCGCGCTCGTCGACGACTGGACGAAGTCCGACGTGTCGGTGGTGGACGTCGAATCGGGTACGGTCCGGGCGCTGGCCGCTACCGCCGCCGCGGAAACCAACCCATGGTTCTCGCCCGACGGCCGGTGGGTCGCCTTCGAGGCCACCGAAACGCCGGTGGCCTGGGCGGGAGCCTCGCGCGTGTTCGTGGTCGCGACCGCAGGCGGCCCGCCGCGCCCACTCGCTCTCACCTTCGACGAGCAGCCCGACCTCGTCGGCTGGACGGCGGACGGCGCGCGGGTCATCGTGGGGGAGACGCGGGGCACGGTCGCGCGGCTGGCCGCGCTGCCGATGGACGGCGGTCCCGGCGCCGACGTCACCCCCGCCGACGCCACCGTCGACGGACCCAGCCTGGATGTGACGCGGAGGAGGGTAGGCTTCACCTCCCAGGCGCCGGACCGTGCGCCGGAGGCGTTCGTGGCCCGCCTGCCCGTCGCCACCGCGCCCGCCGCGAAGGGACGACGGCGGGCGTCCTCCGCCGCGCCCGCCTGGACGCCGGTCCAGGTGAGCCACGCGCAGGACCTGCCGGAGGTCGCGCTCGGGCGGACGGAGGTCGTGAGCTGGACCGCGCCCGACGGCAAGCCCATCGAGGGGCTCCTCACCTATCCGATCGGCTACGCGGCCGGCACGCGTGTGCCCATGGTGGTGATGGTCCACGGTGGCCCCACCGGCGTCTTCGTGCGCTCCTACACCGGTGGGCCGACTCCATACTCGGTGGCCGGCTTCGCCACCAGGGGCTTCGCCGTGCTGCGCTGCAACGTGCGCGGCAGCGGTGGCTACGGGCGCGCCTTCCGCTTCGCGAACTACAAGGACTGGGGCGGCGGCGACTACAAGGACATCCTGGCCGGCGTGGACGCGATGGTGGCCAAGGGTGTCGCCGATCCCGACCGCCTCGGCATCATGGGCTGGAGCTACGGCGGCTACATGACTTCCTGGGTCATCACCCAGACCCACCGGTTCAAGGCCGCTTCGGTCGGGGCCGGGGTCACCAACCTGATGTCCTTCACCGGCACCGCCGACATCCCGAGCTTCATCCCCGACTACTTCGGGGGCGAGTACTGGGACGCCTTCGACCTCTGGCGCACGCACTCCGCGATGTTCAACGTCAAGGGCGTCACCACCCCCACCCTCATCCAGCACGGGGAGGCGGACCGCCGCGTTCCGATCTCGCAAGGATACGAGCTCTACAACGCGCTGCGCCGGCAGGGCGTCACCACGAAGATGGTCGTCTACCCGCGCCAGCCCCACGGCATCCAGGAGCCGAAGCTCATGAAGGACGCCATGACGCGGAACCTCGACTGGTTCGAGCAGTACGTCCTCGGCCGTACGTCGTCCGCCGCGAACTGACCCCCGCACCTTCGCGATCCGCGGCCGTTGGCGAGCGATTTGCATTCGCTGACGACGGTCGTGTTCGACAGGAGAGCGGCGGTGACGCGCGGTGAATCATCCCTGACGACGACGGCGGTGGCCCGGGTCCTCCTCGGCCTCGCGTCGTCACTCGTGATCATGGGCGCCCTGACGCCCCTCGATCCGCTCGGCCGGCGGCTCTGCCGGCGGTCCCGCTGAGTGTCCCGGCGACGCCCCGCTCCCGACAACGAATGAAAGGAAGGGTCCATGGCGCAAAGGAAATCGTCCGGCGGTTCCCGCCGCCGGAGCTCGTCGTCACGCTCGCGCAGCCGCTCGTCGGGCTCCCGCCGCACGTCGCGGACGCGGCGTTCCAGCGGGTCCAGCCGTTCGAGCCGCTCCAGCCGTTCCGGCCGCTCCAGCAGCCGCTCCAGCTCGCGGTCGGGCTCCCGACGATACGGCAAGAAGTCCGGCCAGAAGGTCGAGAGGGCGATGCACGAGATGAAGCGGGGCAAGCTCCGCTCCGGGCGTTCGGGCAAGAAGGTCACCAGCCGCAAGCAGGCCATCGCCATCGGCCTGAGCGAGGCGCGCCGCTCCGGGGGAAAGGTCCCGTCGCGCCGCTCGTCCTCTTCGCGCCGCACGTCACGTCGCAAGAAGTGACGCGGCGTCCTCCGGCGCCCGTCGCGGGCGCCGGAGGCTCGACGCCGCTCGGATTCGACCCGCCGTACCCGAGCCCGAATCCCGATCCCGACCCGGCGCCGGTCGGCATACCCAGCCCGCCGTCGGACCCGCACCTGCCTTCGCCCAACCCCGCGCCCGATCCGGCGCCCGCTCCCTCCCCGGTCCCCGGTCCCGATCCCGCGCCCGCTCCCGCCCCCAACCCGAGCCCGCACCCCGGGATCTTCTGATTCGCTACTGCGGGCAGGGAGAGCGGTCGGTGATCTGGGCGACGCGATCCTCGAACGCCCGCGCCCAGCGCTCGACGTCGCGCCCGGCGTCCGACTGACGCGCGTATTCCGCGAAGCGCGCCCCCGAGAAGAGAGCCACGACCTGGGCGTGCGAGAGCTGGCGCAGCCGGTCGCCGAGGAAGCGCCGGCCCGCCTCGCCGATCCGCGCCTCGCCGAACGTCGCCCCCTGGTAGGGCATGTCCTTCATGCTGACGAGGCACGTCGCCGGATCGGCCCAGATGCGGGCGTGCGTCCAGCCTTCGAGGTCCACCCCGCGCGGGCCGAAGGTCTCGCCGACGTCCTGGAGGTAGGCGAAGGACTGCGCGCATCCGTGCCCGGTGTCGATGGAGTCGAGGCAGACGAGGCGCTGGTTCGCGCTCTTCGTGTCCCAGTCGCTGAGGAACACGGCCATGAGCCGCAAGGCGTCCGTCTCGGCGCGGCTGGAGCCGCCCTGGGCGGGATCGATCTGGTCCAGCTCGGGCCAGGTCCATCCGTCCGCGGTGGCGGTGCGGACGGCGCGGCCCGGCATCCTGCGCTCGACGGCGGCGACGTCGAACGTGACTTCCCGGCCGGGATCGCGCCGGACGGCATCGAGGATCTCGAGCTTCGGATACGGATGGAGCGGGCAGCCGCGGCACTTCACCGAGCGCACGACGTACATCCGGTCGGCGCCGAAGCCGAGGGCGGAGAGGAGGCGCGTGGCCGCCACCTCCGCGAAGACCTCCACGCTGTTGCGCCCGTACTTCACCTTCACGTCCTCGCCGGAGGGCAGAGCGCACTCGAACTTGGGGCTCCACCCGTGGGACGGCCGGAGCTGGAACGTGCACGCGACGTCCGCGTCCGTCGCCAGGGAGTCGTCGGGATTGGCGGCGAGAAGGGCGGCGCCGATCGGCCGCGGCGGCTCGCGCCACACGTGCGCCCGCCGCAATGCCTGCGCGCGCAGCTCCGGGGTCTCCGCCCCCGACGACGCGCCTTCGCGTCCGGCGGCCTGGCCGTCGCCCGCTCGCGACACGAGCCCGCGGCACGCGGAGAGCGCGAGGGCGGCGCCGAGGAGGGCGGCGACGCGGACCTGCATCTGTGGTGATTATCGCGCCGAGCCGTCCGCGAAAACACCGGTCACCCCTGGACACCGCCGCCGCGACGTCCGAGCATGATGAGTGATCGCGCTCGGCGCGCAACTCGAACGAGGTCCCTTCGTGCCGCCCCTCCTGAGCTCGAACGCATTCGTCGACCTCGATTGTCTCGTCCAGGACCTGGTCGAGGTGTGCCGCTCCCCGGCCGCCCT
>Ga0136846_1235374_pt1 | contig 16464 bp, 17 predicted proteins | sample HopSoiMetagenom2_FD_96841 | JGI IMG/M metagenome (GOLD analysis project Ga0136846, IMG submission 96841) | Grasslands soil microbial communities from Hopland, California, USA - 2 Assembly 2016 (version 4) | ecosystem: Environmental > Terrestrial > Soil > Grasslands | place: USA: Hopland... | reverse complement strand
GCAACTGCCCGCGCGTGCGCGCGTGTTACGACTCCGTGCGGTACATGAGGTCCGTCTCGTGGGTCTCGAAGCCCAGCCGCTCGTACAGGCTCACCGCCGCCGCGTTGTCCGCGTCGACGTACAGCATCGCCGTGGGCAGCCCGCGCCCGGCCAGATGGCGCAGGCCGATCGTGGTGAGCGCCCGGCCGAGTCCGCCGCCCTGGGCGTCCGGGGCCAGACCGATGACGTACACCTCGCCCAGGCGCTCCGCCGCGTGCGTCTTCGTCCAGTGGAAGCCGATGAGTTCGCCCTCGCGGAAGGCCAGGAAGAAGCCCTCCGGGTCGAACCAGGCCTCGGCTTTGCGGTCGTCGAGGTCGCGTTGGGTCAGCGAGCCCTGCTCGGGGTGGTGGGCGAAGGCGGCGGCGTTCACGGCGAGCCAGGCCGCGTCGTCCTCGCCGGGGACGAAGGTCCGTACCGTCACGTCCTCCGGGAGCTTCGGCTCGGGCAGGTCCAGGTCGGCCAACGGCCGCCGCAGCTGGCGCAGTTCGCGGAAGAGGGTGAGACCGAGGACCTGGGCGAGGTGCCGGGCGGCGGAGTGGCCGCCGTGCGCCCACACGCGCAGCCGCTTGCCGGAGGCGGCCAGCAGGGCCGAGCCGAGGGCGCGTCCGTGACCGTGGCCGCGGTGGGCCGGGTGGACGACGAGTTCGGCGGCCGGGGCCTCGACCGGGTCGGTGTCCTCCAGTTGGGCGTAACCGACGAGTTCGCCGCCCGCGGTCAGCAGGAAGTGCGACACGCCCGGCCGGGCGCCCCCGCGCAACTGCAGCCGCCCCTGCTCGGAAATCGCCTGCTGGCCGTCGTTGTGGGCGGCCTCCGCGAGCAGTTCGAGGACGGCTTCGGCCTGCTCGGAGGTGAGGGCGGCCGGGGTGTCGATGGAACGAGACAGGCCGGGAAGGACGGGGGGCACGGTGTCGTCGCTGGTCATGGCTACGAGGGTAAGGCCTGCCCGATTCATGGTGAATCTCCTGAGGCGGCAACCGTTCCGTAACCCTGAACCCCTGTCGCGCTACGCGCGTTGACTCTAGGCTGCGCCGGAGCGGGAGAGAACTCCCACGTTCTTCTTACGCCCGTATGTCGTACGCCCGTTCGTCCTACGTCCGCTCGCGGGCGTTCCCCTTTCTTGTTTCCACCTCTTCAGTTTCCGTCTCCGTTTCCGTACTTCGCGAACCTCAGAGGGGCACATGCCAGCCACACCCCAGCCGTACCACCGCCGCAGACGCCGTACGCGCGCGCTGCTCGCCGGCGCCGCCGGGATCGTCGCGGCCGGCGCTCTCGCCGCCGCCGCACTTCCGGCGAGCGCGGGCGTCAGCGCGCACAAGCCCGGCGGCCACGGACCCGGCAAGCCGAGCCGCTACCAGGACGTGCAGCTGCTGTCCTTCAACGACCTGCACGGCAACCTGGAGCCGCCGGCCGGTTCCTCCGGCCGGGTCACCGAGATCCAGCCGGACGGTACGACGAAGACGATCGACGCGGGCGGTGTCGAGTACCTCGCCACGCACCTGCGCGAGGCGCGCGGCGACAACCCGTACTCGATCACGGCGGCCGGCGGCGACATGGTCGGCGCCTCCCCGCTGATCTCGGGCCTCTTCCACGACGAGCCCACCATCGAGGCGCTCAACGGCCTCGACCTCGACGTGACCTCGGTCGGCAACCACGAGTTCGACGAGGGCGCCAGGGAACTGGCCCGCCTGCAGAACGGCGGCTGCCACCCGACCGACGGCTGCTACGTCAAGGGCAAGAAGTTCAAGGGGGCGGACTTCCCCTACCTCGCGGCGAACGTGCTCGACGAGAAGACCAGGAAGCCGATCCTCAAGCCCTACTGGGTGTGGAAGAAGAACGGCGTCAAGATCGGCTTCATCGGCGTGACCCTGGAGGACACCCCCGGTGTCGTCTCCGCCGACGGTGTGAAGGGCCTCAAGTTCAAGGACGAGGTCGAGACGATCAACAAGTACGCCAAGGAGCTGGACAAGCAGGGCGTCAAGTCGATCGTGGCCCTGATCCACGAGGGCGGCCTGCCGGCCTCCGGCGCGTACAACTTCGACTGCGACGCGGCGGGCGGCGGCTCCGGCATCTCGGGCCCCATCGTCGACATCGCGAAGAACGTCACCCCGAAGGTCGACGCGCTCGTCACGGGCCACACGCACGCCGCGTACGCCTGCACGATCCCGGACCCGTCGGGCAAGCCGCGCACGGTCACCTCGGCCGCGTCCTTCGGCCGCCTGTACACGGACACCACGCTGACGTACGACCGCTGGACGGGTGACATCGCCCGTACGGCCGTCCGCTCCGCGAACCACGTGGTCACCCGGACCGTCGCCAAGGCCCAGGACATGACCGACCTGATCGCCCGCTGGAACACCCTCGCGGCGCCCATCGGCAACCGCGCCATCGGCTACATCTCCGGCGACATCAACAACACCGGCACCGAGTCCCCGATGGGCGACCTCATCGCCGACGCGCAACTGGCGTACGGCAAGAAGCTCGACCCCAAGACCGACCTCGCGCTGATGAACCCGGGCGGTATCCGCGCGGGCCTGACGTACGCGGCCAAGGGCGCCGAGGGCGACGGTGTCGTCACCTACGCCGAGGGCTTCACGGTCCAGCCGTTCTCCAACACGGTCAACCTCCAGACCTTCACCGGCGCGCAGCTGATCTCCGTACTCCAGGAGCAGGTGAGCGGCACCAACGCGGCCTCGCCGAAGGTGCTCCAGGTGTCCTCGGGGCTCACCTACACCCTCGACATGACGAAGGCCGGCGCGGAGCGCCTGGTCGCCGCCTCGGTCAAGCTGAACGGTGCGGCGATCGACCCGGCCGCCACCTACCGTGTCGCGACGAACAGCTTCCTCGCGGGCGGCGGCGACGGCTTCCCGACGCTGGGCAAGGGCACGAACGACCTGGTCGGCACGGACGACCTCGCGGCCCTGGCGGACTACCTGACCGCCAACTCCACGGCCACGACCCCGATCACGCCGCCGACGGCGAAGCGGATCACGGTCGTGCAGTAGGAGCAGTAAGCAGTACGCAGTAAGCAGTACGCCAAGAGGCGACCGCGTCACCGACGCGGTCGCCTCCTTGGTGTTGAGTTGCCGGGCCGCCGACGATCGTTGGCCGGAAGAGGCAACCGGAATGCTTGGATGTGACGACTCAGGGGGCGAAGGCTGTTGTGACGGGGAGACGGAGAACGGGGACCCGGGACCGGGGAGGGAAGCGGAATGATCGGGACGGTGTTCCGTACGGACGACATACCGGCGGGAGACAGGTTCGACTACTGGCAGGAACTGGTCGGCCGGACGCGCTCCAGCGCGCTCGTCAGCGAGCACGCCGCCGACTTCTGGGCACAGCAGCGGCTGCTGGAACTGGGGCCGGTGTTCGTGAGCCAGATGTCGTTCCTGCCGACGCGCTACCGGCGGACCGCGAAACTCGTACGCCGGTCCGACCCCGAGTTCTACCACCTGACGCTGCTCACCGACGGCAGGCTGTCGCTCGACCACGCCGGGCAGACCAGCGCGTTCACCGCACGTGACCTGCACCTGGCCGACAGTTCGCAGCCGTACGACGTCAGGTCGGCGGACGACCGGCAGGGCGGCGTCGTCTCGGGCATGGCCGTGGACTTCCCCAAGGCGCTGCTGCCCCTGCCGCCGCACCGGGTACGGGAGTTGCTGGGCCGTCGGCTGCCCGGGACGGAAGGAGTCGGTGCGCTGCTGGCGGACTTCGTCGTCGGACTGGACCGGCAGGCCGACACCCTGCGACCGTCCGACGCGCCCCGCCTGGGCACCGTCGTCCTCGACCTGATGTCGGCCTGGTTCGCTCAACTCCTGGAAGCGGAGGCCGCGTTGGCACCGGAGACGCGGGGCCGGGCAACGGCACAACGCGTCCAGGACTTCATCCGCCGGCACCTCCACGACCCCGAACTGACGCCACCCGTGATCGCCGCCGCCCACAACATCTCGCTCAGCTATCTGCACCGCATCTTCCAGCAGCAGACCCAAGGCGAACCCGTCGCGGCCTGGATCCGCCGCCGGCGCCTGGAAAACGCCCACGACGACCTGACGAACCCGTCGCTGCGCTGTACGCCGATCCACACGATCGCCGCCCGCTGGGGCTATCCGCGCCCCTCCGACTTCACCCGGGCGTTCCGGGCCGCGTACGGGATGTCGCCCAGGGACTACCGGCAACGGGCGCTGTCCGAAGGCGGGGGTCCTAGCCGGAAGTAGACGCAGTGCCAAGAAACTGTGGACCGACTGCGAACGACAACAGGGCGGCGCCCAGGGCATTGTTGTCCCTGCAACGGGGGAGCACCTCGGGCGCGGAGCCGGCAGACCCGATCGGCTCGGCTCCGCGCCCGAGGAAACCCGGGGTCAGTGATCCGTGGGGATCCGCCCACCCCGGCTGACCGCGATCCGCAGGACGTCCGCCAGAGACTCGGTGGCCCGCGTGAGCGCGAAACGTACGGCCCGCTCCCCCGCCCCGGGGTCACTGAGCAGGGCTCGCGCTCTGCCAACGACTGCGTCGAGGTCGCCGACGGCTACGCCGCTCTGGTCCCCGTCCGGGACAGCAAGACCCCTGCCGCCCGCCCCCTGGTCTTCTCGGCCGTGTCCTGGTCCGCGTTCGCGGAAGGCGTCAAAGGTGAGCCGGGTATGAACACCATCGGGTGAAGAGGAGGGGAAACCCAGCCGGGACGGAGAACGACCCGGTCTGGTGATTCGGCCATCGTGCCGGAGGGCTACATCGTCTCCGGGGGCGGAGTGGCCGCCCCCGGCAGCCGTACGGTGGCCACCGTGCCGCCGCCCTCCGCGCGGGTCAACGTGACCTCGCCGCCCGCCTGTTGGACCGTACGGGCGACGATCGACAGGCCCAGGCCGGAACCCGGGAGGGCGCGCGCCGAAGGGGAGCGCCAGAAGCGGTCGAAGACGTGGGGGATCTCGTCGGCGGGGATACCGGGGCCGTGGTCGCGGACCGTGAGGACACCGGACGCGAGCCGCACCTCGACCGTGCCGCCCTCGGGGCTGAACTTCACCGCGTTGTCGAGGATGTTGACCACCGCGCGTTCCAGTGCCGAGGGCTCCGCCCGGACGAACCAGGGCTGGATGTCCGCCGTGATCGTGAGTTCCGGGCCGCGCAGCCGGGCCCGGCGCAGCGCCGACTCCACGGTGTCCTCCAGGGAGATCACCTGGACGCGCTCGCCCTGCTGCCCCTCCGAGCGGGACAGTTCCTGCAAGTCGCCGATGAGGGCGGCCAGTTCGGTCATCTGGGCCTTCACGGAGGCGAGGAGCGCCTTGCGGTCGGCCTCGGGGATCGGACGGCCCGTCTCCTCGCTGCGGGTGAGGAGTTCGATGTTCGTCCGGAGGGAGGTCAGGGGCGTGCGGAGTTCGTGGCCGGCGTCGGCGATCAACTGCTGTTGCAGATCACGGGAGTTGGCGAGGGCGGAGGTCATGGAGTTGAAGGACCGGGAGAGGCGGGCCACCTCGTCGTCGCTCTCGTCCTCCACCGGGATACGGACCGTCAAGTCCTCGGTGCGGGCCACGTGTTCGACGGCCTCGGTGAGCTTGTCCACCGGCCGGAGGGCGGCACGGGCCACGGCGAGCCCGGCGGCGCCGGCGCCGAGCACCCCGACTCCGGAGACGAGAAGGAGGATCAGCGCGAGGTCGTTGAGGGTCTTCCGGGTCTCCTTGAGGGATACGCCGACGACCAGCGCGTAGCCGGGGTAGAGCTGAGCGTCGGGGCCGAATCCCGCCACGAGGGGAGTGGTCCGTACGCGCACGTCGTTGCCGTCGGTGTCGGTGCCGCTGTGGAAGGTGCGGACACGCGGGTCGGACTCCGTCGCCACGTACTTGTCCTGCGCCGTGGCCTTGACGGCACCCACGGAATCACTGAACACGCAAAAGGTGCCGTCGGACTTCACCACCTGCACGTAGTAGTACCTGGGCCGCAGGCTGCCGGACGAGTCGCTCCCGCCCTTCGGACAGGCGGCCAGCAGAGCGACGACGTCGTCCTGGCCCAGCCTCACGCTGGCACCGTCGAGTTGCGTGTCGACCTGCTGGTACAGCCGCCCCTGCACGATGAACCAGCACGTCACCGACACCGCCGCCACCGCGAACGCCACCGCCGCCGCCACCAGCAGCGCCAGTCGGGAGCGGATCGGGAGGGACCGGTACCGGCGCACGAGATGTCTCATTCCGCGCCGCCCTGCCGGAGCACGTACCCCACGCCCCGCACCGTGTGGACGAGGCGCGGCTCGCCGCCCGCCTCCGTCTTGCGGCGCAGGTACATGACGTACACGTCGAGGGAGTTGGAGGACGGTTCGAAGTCGAAGCCCCAGACCGACTTCAGGATCTGCTCCCGGGTGAGGACCTGGCGCGGGTGGGCCAGGAACATCTCCAGGAGCGTGAACTCCGTGCGGGTCAGTTCCACCGCCCGGCCGCCGCGCGTCACCTCACGCGTCGCGAGGTCCATGCGCAGGTCGGCGAAGGTGAGGGACTCGTTCTCCGGGAGGCTGCCCGCCACGGCCGCCGCCGCGAAGGAGCTGCGGCGCAGCAGGGCCCGTACGCGGGCGAACAGCTCGTCCAGTTCGAAGGGCTTGACCAGGTAGTCGTCCGCTCCCGCGTCCAGGCCCGTCACCCGGTCGCCGACGGTGTCCCGGGCCGTGAGCATCAGGATCGGGGTCGTGCTGCCGGCGCCGCGCATCCGGCGGGCGGCGGTCAGACCGTCCATCCTCGGCATCTGGATGTCGAGGACGACCAGGTCGGGCCGGTACGCCGCCGCCTTCTCCAGTGCGTCCGCGCCGTCGACGGCGACCTCCGTGTCGTACCCCTCGAAGGCGAGGCTGCGCTGGAGTGCTTCGCGCACCGCCGGCTCGTCGTCGACGATCAGGATGCGCTGGGTGTCGCGGTCGCCTTCGGCGGGGCTCATGGTCGTGGAATCCTCGGGTGCGGTGGGATGTGCCGGGAGCCTTCAGCCTTGCATGTTTCCGGTCAGCCGGTGGAGCCGGAGCGCAGCGTCGCCAGGTCGGACTTGACGGTGTTGATCGGGATGGCGAACCCGAGGCCGGCGCTGCCTGGGTTGCCCGCCTCCGACGAGGACGAACTCGCCGAGTACATCGCGGAGTTGATGCCGACGATGTTGCCGTTCATGTCGATGAGCGCGCCGCCGGAGTTGCCGGGGTTGAGGGAAGCGTCCGTCTGGAGGGCCTTGTACGTCGTCGTGGATTCACCGGTGTCGCCGTTGAACTCCTGGCCACCGAACTCGAACGGCCAGCCGCCGCCTCGGCCGCCCTGCTGCTGCTGTTGTTGCTGCTGACCCTGGCCCCCTTCCGTGGCGACGGTGACATCACGGTTGAGGGCGGACACGATGCCGCTGGTGACCGTGCCGGTCAGGCCCTCGGGGGAGCCGATCGCCACGACCTGGTCGCCGACCCGGACGCCGGCGGAGTCGCCGAGGGTCGCCACCTTCAGGCCGGAGGCGTTCTCCAGCTTGATGAGCGCCAGGTCCTTCTTGCTGTCGGTGCCGACGACCTTCGCGGTGTACGTCCTGCCGTCGCTCGTCGACACCTTGACCGACGAGGCGCCCGCGATGACGTGGTTGTTGGTGATGATCTCGCCGTCGGACGTGGTGATCACGCCGGAGCCGGTCGACGAACCCGCGTTCGAGGCCGCGTTGATCTCGACGATGCTCGGGCTGACCGCCGAGGCGACCCCGGCGACCGTGCCCTTGGCGCTCGACGGCACCACGTTGGTGCTGGTGCTGCTGGAGGTGACGGTGGCGCCCGAGTTGGTCAGCTCCTGGATGCCGTACGCCGTGCCGCCGCCTACCGCCGCGGCGACGATCGCCACGGCGGCGAGGAGAGCGAAGGGTCCCTTCGCGCGCTTCCTGTGCTCGGCGGCGGGTGCGGGTGCGGTGACCGCGGGCTGCTGGACCGTCGGCGTCGGCGGCTCGTAGGAGGGCGGGGGCGGCCACTCCGGGTCCACGGGGGAGGAGGCGACGTGCTGCTGGGGGTACGCGGACTGCGGCTCGTGGCCCTGGGGGGTCTCGTACTCGCCGCTGCGGCGGAAGCTCTCGGTCATGGAACAGAGCTTGGCGCCACAGTATGAGAGTCGGCTGAGTGCTCCCTGAGAAGCCCGACAGAAGCGCGTACGCCCGATATAAAGACGTCCGGGACCAACGCGTCCGGGACCGACGGCCGGGGCTATTCGCAGCCGCAGGAACGCCGGGTCACGAGCCGCGACGGGAACTGCTTCAGCCGTTCGCGCCGTGCGCCCGGCACCCGTACGCCGTCGTCGAGTACGAGGTCCACGGCCGCGCGGGCCATGCCCGAGCGGTCGGACGCGACGGTGGTCAGCGGCGGGTCCGCCAGGGACGCTTCCTTGATGTCGTCGAAGCCGGCCACCGCCAGCTCGCCGGGAACGTCGATACGCAGCTCGCGCGCCGCGCGCAGCAGGCCGATCGCCTGGTCGTCGGTGGAGCAGAAGACGGCCGGGGGGCGGGTGGCCGGGTCGGCGAGGATCTCCAGGGCGGCCTGGTAGGCGTCGTACCGGTTGTAGAGGACCTGGAAGAGGCGGCCCTCCGTGGAGACACCGGCCTCGTCCATCGCGCGCCGCCAGCCCTGGACGTGGTCCGAGACCGGGTCGCCGACCGCGGGGGTCTCGGCGACGCCGCCCATACAGGCGACGTACTCGTAGCCGTGCTCCAGCAGGTGGCGGACGGCGAGGTGGGCGCCGCCGAGGTCGTCCGTGACGACGGCGACATCGTCGATCGCCTCAGGGCGTTCGTGGAGGAGGACCACCCGGGCGTCCCAGGCCTCGATCTCCGCCGCCGCGTTGTCGTTCAGGGCGTGGCTGACGAGGATCAGCCCGGAGACCCGCATCCCGAGGAAGGCCCGCAGATAGTGGACCTCGCGCTCGGCGACGTAGTCGGAGTTGCCGACCAGCACCATTTTCCCGCGCTCGGACGCGGCCTGTTCGACCGCGTGCGCCATCTCCCCGAAGAAGGGCTGGCGCGCGTCCGGCACGATCAGGCCTATGAGGTCCGTGCGCCGCGAGGCCATCGCCTGGGCCACCCGGTCGGGCCGGTAGCTCAGTTCCTTGATCGCGGCGAGGACACGCTCGCGCGTGGCCGGGGCAACCGGCCGGGGTCCGTTGTTGATGACGTAGCTGACGACGGCGGTGGAGGTCCCCGCCAGCCGAGCCACATCATCCCTAGTCACCTTGGCCACGCGCGGAGTCTACGCGGATGGACCCGCTCTGGGCAGGGCGTGAGGAGCCCGTTCTGCCCGCCCGGAGCGCGGACCATGCCGTGCGCGCTCACCCGCGTACCGTCGGTCAGGCCTCGGCGGTGACCTCGGACGACTCCGTCACGCCGTCCAGGGCCGCCGAATCGTCCGTAACGCCCGCCTCGTCCGCCTTCGCGAGGGCGGCCTTGGCCTTCGCCTCGTCGCTCGCGCGCTCGCCCTTCTCCGGCGTAACGAATCGATAACCGACGTTCCGGACGGTCCCGATCAGCGCCTCGTGCTCGGGCCCGAGCTTCGCGCGCAGCCGTCGTACGTGCACGTCGACCGTGCGGGTGCCGCCGAAGTAGTCGTAGCCCCACACCTCCTGGAGGAGCTGCGCGCGCGTGAAGACGCGCCCGGGGTGCTGGGCGAGGTACTTCAGGAGCTCGAACTCCTTGAAGGTGAGGTCGAGGACCCGGCCCTTCAGCTTCGCGCTGTATGTCGCCTCGTCGACCGACAGGTCGCCGTTGCGGATCTCCATGGGGGAGTCGTCGTTGACGATCTGCTGGCGCCCCATGGCGAGCCGCAGCCGCGCCTCGACCTCGGCCGGACCGGCGGTGTCGAGGAGCACGTCATCGATGCCCCAGTCGGCGGTGACGGCCGCGAGGCCGCCCTCGGTGACGACGAGGATGAGCGGACAGCCGGGTCCAGTGGACCGCAGCAGCTGGCACAGGCTGCGCACCTGCGGGAGGTCCCGCCGGCCGTCGATCAGGATGACGTCGGCACCCGGGGTGTCGACGAGAGCGGGTCCCTCGGCGGGGGCCACGCGCACGTTGTGCAGCAGCAGGCCGAGGGCGGGAAGCACCTCCGTCGACGGCTGGAGGGCGTTGGTCAGGAGCAGAAGTGAACTCATCGGGTCCCACCTCCCCGGACCGTCGTTCCTGTCCGGATCGTCGTCGCCGTACGGCCATGCGTACGGTCGTTCTCGGTTCGGTCGCCCATAACGTCTGGTTCCTCCTCGGTCCCTGCGAGGACGTTTGCGGCACTGCTGTACTACTGCGCGATCCACGTGCCGTACACCCGCGGTTTCCTTGAGCGTTCCGCTCGCATCCCGCTTCGTATACAACGCCACCGAAAGCACAAAAGGACCCGGGGGCTGCGCTGCCCGAGTCCTCTGCCCAGCAGAATAGCCCACATGAGCACTGGTCCGGCAGGTCATGTGACGCGATCTTCCGCTTTCCCGAACTCTGAGACGACGCATCGCACCCCTCTGCGGAGGTTTCTGACCACTGACGACGGGGTGACGATCGATGCCGTATACGAGCCGGGAGGCGTTGTATACGACGCCTCGGCGCCACCTTCCGGTCACCCCGCGGACCCTTCCGGCCGGCTCGCCTTCGTTGTCGCGCACGGCTTCACGGGGGACGCGGACCGGCCGCACGTCCGACGGGTGGCGGAGGCGTTCGCGCAGTACGGGGCCGTGCTGACGTTCTCCTTCCGGGGGCACGGCGCGTCGGGCGGACGCTCGACGGTCGGCGACCGCGAGGTCCTCGATCTGGCCGCCGCCGTCCGCTGGGCACGTGAGCTCGGGCACACCCGGGTGGCCACGGTCGGCTTCTCGATGGGGGGCTCGGTGGTCCTGCGGCACGCGGCGCTGTACGGAGCGGAGCGCGAGGGGCGCACGGAGGCGGCGCTGGACGTGGTGGTCTCGGTGAGTGCGCCGGCCCGTTGGTACTACCGGGGTACGGCCCCCATGCGGCGCCTGCACTGGCTGGTCACCCGTCCCGAAGGCCGCCTGGTGGGCCGCTACGGGCTCCGGACGCGCATCCACCACGAGGAGTGGAACCCCGTACCCCTCTCCCCGGTGGAGGCCGTGGCGCGGATGGCTCCGGCCCCGCTGCTGATCGTGCACGGCGACCGGGACGGCTATTTCCCGGTGGACCACCCCCGGATGCTCGCGGAAGCGGCCGGGGACGCGGGCGAACTCTGGCTGGAGGCGGGGATGGGGCACGCGGAGCACGCGGCGGACGACGGGCTGCTGCGGCGTATCGGGGACTGGGCCGTCTCCCGGGCGGGCTAGCCTTGGGCGGTGGCACAGCCGGTCAATTGCCGGTCGACTGCCGGTCGACTGCCGGACGACCGAGGAATCAGAGGAAGCGGAAGCAGAGATGGCAAAGGTCACGGTGCGCTACTGGGCCGCCGCGAAGGCCGCAGCCGGGACCGCCGAGGAGCCGTACGACGCGGCCACCCTCGCCGAGACGCTCGACCAGGTCCGCGAGCGACACCCCGGCGAACTCGACCGCGTCCTGCGCCGCTGCTCGTTCCTCATCGACGGTGACCCCGTGGGCACCCGCGCACATGAGACGGTACGGCTGGCCGAGGGCGGCACGGTCGAGGTGCTCCCGCCGTTCGCAGGAGGGTGAGCGCAGCGTTATGAGCGACCAGCAACCGTATGGGCAGCACGACGGGCAGCACGACGGGCAGTACGGGGACGCGTATCAGGGATACAACCCGTACCAGCAGGCGCAGGCCTGGTCCGGGCAGCAGCAGGCGTACGACGACGCGCAGGAGCAGCAGCAGTACACGCAGCAGTGGCAGGGACAGACCTGGGAGACGCAGATGCAGGCCCCGGTGACGTCAGCTCCGGTCGCTCCTGCCGCTCCGGCCGCGATGGCTCAGGTGCCGGAGACGCCGTACGTGCCCTCGCAGGGGGCCGCCGCCGACGCCGGATACGGGCCCGCCACGGTGGCCGGCAACGCGCGTATCACCGACGCGCAGCGGGCCCGGCTGGAGGGGCGTTCGCCGATCATCGAACCGGGCATGCGGCCCGCCGCCCTCACGGCCGTACTGGGGCTCCTGTTGGCCGGTACGGCGCCCGTAGGGTCGTACGCGCTGGTCGTGCCCCTCGTCATCCTCCAGGCGGTCACGGCAGCCGGCTGGTTCCGGCTGAACGGTATGTGGCCCGCCCGGCAGGGCATCGCCCTCGCCTTCGCGGGCGCGCTGACGGCGGACGTCGCGCTGCTGGCGGCGGGGCGCGAGAACGCGCCGGCGGCGATCCTGGGCACGCTCGGGGCGTGGGTGCTGCTGACCCTGGTCCTGCAACTCCGGTCCCACGCGGACCCGGACACCCGGATGTCCGGGCTGATGGCGACGGTCGCCTCGGCGGCGCTGGCGGTCATCGCGGCCGGGTATCTCGCGGCGGCGCCGGACGCGGTGAGCGTCGGGGCGGCCGCGGTCGCCGTGGCGGTCCTCGCGCGGGCGCTGCCGTTGCCGACGGCGGCGTCCGTGGTGGTCGCCCTGCTGGCGGCGGCGGGGGCCGGGGTCGCGGTCGGGGGGATGACGGGGCTGGGTGGGGGGGGCGCGGTGCTGGGGGCGGCGGCCGGAGCGTGTGCGCTCGTCGGACACCGGGTGGCGAGCTACGACTACCCGTCGAGGTTCGTCCACTTCACGGCGGGCGTGGCACTACCGCTGGCGACGGCGGCACCGGTGGTGTGGCTGGTGGGGCGGGCGTTGGCCTGAGCCACGGGCGGCCCGTCCAGCCCAGGTCGTGTTTCCCACCCACCCACTCGTGCGCCGCTTCTATGAAGCCCAGGCCCAAGCCCCCCAGCCCGTCCGGCGTTTGAGGACGAGGCCCCTTCAGGGGCGACAGCGGGGGTCTGGGGGCGGTTCATTTTCCTAAGTGCGGGTAGCCTCTGACCTGCGGAAACAGGCTGATTCCGAGGGTACAGGGCCTCTCTGGGCGCCGGATATCGAGACGCGAACGCAGCTCTACCGTGACTGTTCCGTGACCGCACGGCGTGATCCACCCACACAGTGATGCGCCCCCAACTGCGCGCCTTGCTCGCACAGTTGGGGGCGCGGCCCGTGCCGGACGGGGGAAACCGGCGCGGGGGTCATGCGTGCTGCCCTTGCCCCTCGCAGGGCCCCGGAGCGGCAGCCATCGGGGGTGGTGCTAGCGCGCGCTAGGCGTGCCCTGGGCGGCTTCCTGTGCGTCGCTCTCGCGGTAGGGGTTGCCTTCGGCCGGAGTCACGCGCCAGAAGGTTTCCACCATGGCCTTGAACTGACGATGCGTCGGATTCAGGCCTGTGTGTTTCAATGCCCAGACCTCAACTGGCAAGCGCTCATTGTCAGTTGGCTGCGCTTGTGCCCCGCACGTAATGCACTCGGCCGAGTAGATCCCTTCCGGGGCGCCCTCGGCGGTTTCCGCCCCGAGCGTCCATTCAGCGGCCCTGATGATCGAACGCGTCATAGTTCCCCCCTGCTACGGCGGTTTACGTCGGCGAGCAGGGCGCGGAGCCTGCTCGTGCGCTCGTCACTGCCCTTGTGGCGCGGGCACGCGCACGGCGGATATCCGCTGGAGAGATCCGGCACGGTCGACGGCTGCACGGTGTGCTCGGCGCGTACGAGGGTCCGGGCGCCCGTCTGCGGATCGACCCGGTACACAGAGAGGGTCATCACTGGGCATTCCCCCCGATGCGCGCGAGACGGTACGCGCCCCACAGTTCCCGTCCGCTCTCACAACCGTCCAGAGCCTTGGGCTTGCCCTTGCAACCGTCGGCGCACTTGCGGGTGTGCTCGAACCACAGCCGGTAGGCACGCAGCATGCCGTCCTCGGCCAGCCTCACGGATACCCTGACCCTCGCGCCGGTCATCGACTTACCTCCGCGAACTGCCGTACAGACAGGGCGTGTTGGCGTTCCTCGGGCGGGAGGACGTAGGGCCGAACCATGGCGCCCGTGTACTCCCACGGGTCGACCGGGAACCACTCGGCACGCGGCTGCGGCTGCCACGCCTCGCCCTGGGCGTGCCTGTCCCTGCGGTGCCCGCGTGCGGTGACCAGTCTTGCGCCCCACACGTCCGGCGACAGCCGCTGAGGGACGGCAGGGGGCGTAGCGGGGCGGCGGTGCCGGGCGGGCGTGCGGCGCCGGAATGCGGCTCTCACTCGTTCGAGCGTTCGTGATAGACCCATGGTGACTGCCTGCTCTCTCAGGTGGTCCACGCCCCCGGCCGGTGGCACGGCGCGGGGGTCCTTGCTGTCTGTCCAGACAACTGGGCGGGGTGAGAGAGGAACAGGGACGCAACGGCCTAGTTTCGGGGCCTTAGTTGGCGACGCCCAGGAACTCGGCGAGGCGGCGCAGTCCGGGCGGATGGTTAGGCCCTGCCCAAAGGTCACTGACGATGGCGACGGCTAGCGTGTGATGCCGCATCCATGCGGGGGCAATCTTCCGCAGCCTTTCAAGGGCCTTTACGGCGCCTTCCACATTCCCCAGGTCGGTATGAGCACGTGCGACGTCGAGGAGTAGCCAGGTACGCCAGGAAGGCGGAGTATCAGCGCTCAGACGCATTCCCTTGGCAAGGCTCAACGCCTCTTCGGGCCGCGCATGTTGAACGGCCAGACGGACGCGCTCAATACGGACGGACGAACGACTAAAGACAGAGACCATTTTCCCGTCTTCAGGCTGCGGAAGCGTCGCAAGACGACGTGTCGCATTCTCGGCCGAGGTCATCATCTCGTTTGCTTTGTCGTAGTCGCCGGATCGGGCGGCACTTGTTGCAGCCGACATAATCAAGCCGCCCCATACCCGGACGCCTTCCGCTGTATCCCCGTGTTCTCGCTCGACTGAATCCGCAGCATGGATGGCAAGATTCTCGGCATCGTCCAGCCGGTTTTGCCTCTGATAGTTCCATGCCACGGAATTCGAGATCATGCCCGATAGCAACGGGTCCGAGGAGTCGGAGGCGGCATTCATGGCACGCTCAAGAGCGCTCAGCGCTAGGTCAATCTTTCCGAGACGGATAGCGAGATGCCCGCCCAATTGCAGCGCCTTACCCAACGCAGCCTGTCCCGCTGCTCTTTCGTCGACAGTGCCTACAGCAGCAGCGAACCGAGCGTCTGCAATTATGCCCGGCAAAACGTCCATGAGGCGCCCGAACTCGGCGTCATGGTAAAGGGTCCAGCCATCAGAAACCTCGCGACGCAAGAGAGGCAGAGAAAGCCTCTCCACGGCGGAAGGCTCCCGGGGCGGAGCGAACAGAGGAGGCATGATCGCGCGGCGAACGGCAACCAACTGGGGCGGGTCCGCCTCGCCGTTGGACGGCACGCCCGGAGGGTCGCCCAGTAGTGCCGTCAGCTCGACCCCCAGGCCGCGCGACAGAGCATGCAGGGTCGGCAGGCGCGCAGAGTGCTTCCGCTTCTGCTCCAGCTTGCGCACCACGTCAACGGAAACGTCGGACCGTTCGGCCAACCCCTCTTGTGTGAGATCCGCCAAGCGGCGCAGGCGCGCTACGCGGTCCCCCAGATGCTCACTCATAACATCGAGGCTACGCCCACGGTGGCCAGCACGTCAGCGGCACTGATGACGACCTGAGCGGAGGCCGCCTGATGTGCTGTCAGACGTGAGGCATGGGGAGCAAACGGAAACGGCCCCCTCTCACCCTCGCGTCACACGAGAGCAAGAGGGGGCCTATTCATGGCCGGAACAGGCCTAGAACGTCGGTGTCACCAACCCCGACCCGCCCACCTTCGCCATGGCGCCGGACGGGTAGCGCTGAAAACTGTAGCCGAAGTACGCATACGCCACGAGCAGCACGCCCAGGGATGCGGCGGCAGGCTGTTCCGCGCGAATGAACATAGGCGCGTTGGGATCCTCCCAGAGGTGACACTCATTTCGCGGCACCACGTAAATCTCATCCTCGGTGCCCCCACCGAGGTTCGTGGCAATGTTGTTGTCGACCACTACGAGAATGCCGGAAGAAAGCTTGGCGCGAACCGCCGGCCCGTATTCATTGGTGAGCGTCAGACCACCAGAGTTGACCGGCATTCCGCTGGTCGTCACGAACGGCCAGGTGGAGCCGACCTGCGAGGCAAGCCAATTCCAGTGGCGTGAATGCATCACCGCATGCGTGGCATACCCCATATTGAGTAGCGTGGCTTCGACTGTGGAAGCGGCACCCTGAATCTTCGGCCACAATTCAGCCGCAGTCGGCGATGCGTCGGTATACGCCGTGGCCGAAGCAACGTTCGTCAGACCCGTCGATGCCTGATTCAGGAGCGTCGAATCCAGCGTTGTTGCCACCCGGTTACTCAGGTTGAACTCGTAGAGCCTGCGGGGGTCGTGACGGTTCGTGATCCCTGCGGTACGACGGGATCATGAGGTACGCGCAGAGGGGCGGGTACACGCCCGTCGAGCAGGAGAAGCGGGAGCTGCTGAGGCTGGAGGCGGCCG
>Ga0136846_1231660_pt1 | contig 16464 bp, 12 predicted proteins | sample HopSoiMetagenom2_FD_96841 | JGI IMG/M metagenome (GOLD analysis project Ga0136846, IMG submission 96841) | Grasslands soil microbial communities from Hopland, California, USA - 2 Assembly 2016 (version 4) | ecosystem: Environmental > Terrestrial > Soil > Grasslands | place: USA: Hopland... | reverse complement strand
TTTCGCCCTCTACATTCCGAACCAGCTTTGTTGAGGGAAAACTGGAATGGCGGGCCAGTTTATGAAACATTCAGGCTAAGTCGTTACCGTTACCAATACCTCACATCAATCGCTTGCCTAAGGAGCCAGGAGTGGTTCTGTAGAGCTAGATTGCTCTCGCAAACGATGTAATGCCGAGGCAGTCTTATCGTATGCCGTGGCCACGGCATTCGGGATATTCTGGACTCCGCTTGCCAACAGAATCATGCTATCCATTATCAGCTGCGGTACAAGCTGAATTCCATGCCGGACAACCTGATAAGAGTTGTCAGCCATTCTGGTCAAGGAGCCGGCAGTCCGGGAAGTGTGTGGTATGTGTGCGCTGTCGGGATGGACAATGCCATGCAACGCCATTTCCGTTCTTGGGAAGTTGCTTGAATGAATTGCTTGTTGCGCTTGCGCTTCCCTGGTTTCGGCTTCAGCGGTCACAGTGTTCAGAAAGGTGGACAGCGTCACGGCTGCTTCCGCTCCAGCGCCGAGCGTTTTGACGACCCGCCCTTGGAGGGTGGATGTACTAACGCCTGCGACCGCCGTATCAATCAGGCTCGCAGCAAGCGTGCCCTCTGTCCCTCCACCGACTTTGTTAAGCAGATTGCTCAAATTCGCAGGATTCAGCAGATTCAGTCTTTTCAATCCATTCGTGATTTGTGTTGCCCCTGACGGATTTCCCAAGGTGTGGGTTGGTACGCCATCGTGGGTTTGGCTAAGTTGAGTATAGACCTGGCCTGCCGCCAAGAAGCCGCTGCCAGCAGCTGATGAGGCAGAGCGCGCATGTATGTTCCCTGCACTAAAGCCATACACCCCATTAAGAAAGACTCGGCTGGCGTGGAAAAATGCGAAAGAAGCACAACCCATCGCATCACCGGCCACTGTGCCGATTTTGTACGCGGCTTGTGCTTGCTTGAAATCCGCTCTGCGCTTCTCGACGGCTTGTTGTGCTTGAGCATGTTCCTCAACGCCAAGTTCCTTTGGCACGCCATTTTCGCTAATGACCTTGGGTGCGTCGGGGTAAATGAGTTTCGGATCCACCGCTTTTACCGGACGGCCGCCTGCCAATTCGGATAGATAGGTGACACTGGGATTGACAACTTCCGCCACGGCCCAATGCGTGCCGCCTGCCACAATACCCGTTACTCCTCCTCTTTCTGTGACACTTTGACTCCAGTTATTACGACTGTAGCCATCCTGTCCCGTCACTGCGTCGTCAGCGAAAGACTTGAAATAACCATAGCTCAGCAACGTACCAATCGTCTGTGCCGGCACCGTCCCTACCAGCCCGCGCATCATGCTTCCAGCGGTTTGTTTATCGCGCAGATTTTGCCGCATCTCCTCGCTCGAAACCAGCGCCCCCACCTTTTGAGCTTTATCCAGATTGTTCTGCGCTTGAGCATGTTCAGGCGTGCCTTCCGGAATATTGGCAAGCACGTCTCTTTGTTCCTGCACGAGCGCCTTCACACTACTATTGAATACGTCATAACTAAGCCGGATGTACTGTTTTTCCTGATCATCCCCATCCGGGTTCTTCAATGCTTCTTCGTAGGCAGTGAAGGTTGCCGTGGCGTGATTAAGCTTATCTTCCAGTGTGCCGCCGGCAAATAATGCATGGTCGGAAAACAGACGTGTATAGCCACTGCTCGCATCCGGGCCGGCAGCACGGTCGCTCTCCTCAATAGAGGCCTTGATGCTGGCATACGTTATTACAGCGTTGGGGTTCTGTTGTCTTGCCGATGCTGCGGCCATGCCTTCGAGTACAAAGGTTTGCGTGCAGATGTCCTTTTTGATTGCCAACGCGGCGTCATGCGGGCTTCCCGTTGACGGGCCTGGCTGCATTAACGCTTGCTCGTCCCGCAGTTTTTGTTGGTAAAGATCTCTGAGCTTTTTCGCCGCCTGAGTGAGGTTGATATTGGCGGTTTGCGGAGCAGTATCCGTTATCGTGATCAGAAGATGACTAGTTTCTGTGCTTTGCGCATCGGTATTAGCCTGCAAAACGCGAGCGTGCAGATCCCGGGATACGGTCCGGACAAGGGTGGGATGGGCCACCGTACGGGAACCTGATGATGCAGAGGTGCCGGCAGTCGCTTCAACTGCGGTAGGGGGAATGTAACCTGCGGCAATAGGGGTATTCGATGATATTGGGTGCATAGTCATTACTTTCTTTTTTATCTTCAGGGTTATTCGTTATTGTTACGGTTTCCGGCAGGAGCGACAGTCCTTGTCAATTGCGCGGAGAAGCGCCGTAACGTGTTGTTCGGTACGCGACCAGAACTGTTTGTCAGCGCTCCAGTTTGCTGTTCGTTCTCGAGCAGAAAATGATCATTGCGCCATTCCTCTGCCATGCTTGCATAGTGCGAAAGTAGCGCTAGCACCGTGTCGGCCGTGACGCGCGCCAATGGCACGCGATTGGCCAGCACGATATGCATGTTTTCAGCGTTGTAAGTAAAAGTCGGACTGTTCACGCCAAACAAATACATGTTTGTCTCCAGCAGGCGTAGCAGCACTGCTTCGCGCGCTTGCGTGGGTAGCTCACCAAAATCGCAATAGAGCAGCGCACTATCGGGCGCGATACTACCGCCGTAAAACATCGTGAAATTCACGCCCTGTACCTGTATGTCGGCTACGGAGTACATGGAGGCCGGATCAGGGATGTTGGACTTGGCGCAAATCTGATCAATAAGTGCGTGATATATGTTGAGAGACATTTTTTTATCCTTTAAGCAAAATACAAATGCAGCAATTGTTTCCCGACGCAGGTGGCATGACAGTGCTGCAGCCAGGTCAAACAGAAGACCTTTTGCCTGGCGTACAGCGCGCTCACAAAACCTTGCACAAAAATCAATGCGTAGGTCGCGCCTTTAGAGCATTTTTTCCGCATGACGAGGAAAAATGACAATAGTTAATTTATTGGTTTTGTCTCGCCTTGGCGGGAACGACAAAAACCCCAGCTGTTACGCAACGGATAGGCGCACTACTGATGTCAAAACAAACCACCCCCCTCCCTCCTTGCGGAGACAGGTTAGCGTTTATGTTAATGACACAGAAGTAGCAGAAACGCCTCCGAAAAGACCTGTTGCACACCTACGTAAGGCTTATTCAGTGGCATGGGTTTGGACTTAGTTCCAATTAATTTGCTTGTAAGTAGTAGTACGTAGAAGGGTGTGGTGGCGCGGATTTTTTTGTTTCCGTTAGGGAATATCAGGAATTTTGTGTGCCGGAAGTCGCTTGTGAATTTTAGAACCTCACCACAGATGCGCAGTGAAGCACTCGGCGGAATAGGATGGCGAACTGGGCTTTCGCGGCCCGCCATGTGATGAGCGGCATTTGCCAGTCTTTTACGATATTGCGCAAGGCCACTTGGACGTTCTTGTCTTTGTGAATGGCATGGAATTGGAAGCAGTCGGCATCGCGCACATACGACTGCCGGCGTTCGGTGCAATACTGCTTCTTTCTCAAACACCAGCCCCGGGCTGGCCATGATCGAAGTAATGTTCCCGGCATGAAAAACCCAGCGAGACTCAGGATCAAACGCTGGACTTTCCTCTCAAATGCATTGCATTGTTTGGCGCCTATGCCGAATTGCCGACCGCCCCCTATCCTTGCGCCCTGCTTATTTCTGCCCTGCTTATTTCTGCCCTGCTGATTGCCGTCGCGTCAAATAACTCGCAATGCGTTCCTCAGTCTGCTTCGTCGCCCGGTATTCCCCGCGCTTTTCGGTACGAAGCAAGACATCCGAATCGAGCCAGCTTTGCACCATATGGCGCGGAACGCCGCGTGCACTTAACTCGCTTGCCGTAACGGTCTTGTTGGGGCGCTTCGGACGTGGTGTTGTCGTCTTTTTCGCGCTTGGGGCCTTTTGCGCTGGCGGTGCCGCTTTCCGCGTGCTGACAGGCCTGGCCTTGGGTACACGTTTTTGCGTAGCGGGACTTGCCGGAACCGGCGCAGAAGACGGCGGCGGCAAGACCGACGACGTTGCCATCGGCGCCTCGTCCAGCTCGATGCCGAACAGGCTGGACAGATCCGTGGTCTCCAGCGGCGGATGCTGGCCTTCTGTCAGCGGCACACTGCCCGCCTGCAGGATCAATTCCTGCGGGTCCACGCCACGCAGCAGGAATAGCAGATCCGGTTGCGCATCAAGGCGCGCGCCGATGCCATAGAGGGCCGCGGCGATATGCTTGCACATCGAGGCCGCGTCCGGGCAACTGCAGCGGAAGTCGATCTGTTTCGGGATCGGGAACAGGCCGCTGCCGTGGCGCGTGACGACTTCCATCACGGCGCTGGACAAGCGGCCCTGCAACAGCTCGACTAACGACGCGACCTTACCGGCGCATTCGTTGAGAATGGCTTGCCAACGTTTTTCCTCAAGAGAATGGATGCTGATACTGACTTCGTAAATCTCCGAGCCCGACACCAGCGCGGTGATTTTGCCTGCCGCGATTTGCAGATCGATCACCGAGCCATTGCGCACATAGGTGCGCCCGCGCGGCAAGCGGTTTTCATAGTCGCTGTAATTTTCCAGGTTCTCGCACCAGCTCTTGCCCCAGAACGTGCGCGCAATCGTGCGGCCTTCGATCTGAACGGGTTGACAGACGCGGCCCTTTTTTTTCAGCGCTTCGACCTTGCGCTGCGCTTTGCGCCGCCGTTCCGCGACCGGAACATAGGGAGCCCAACCGCCGTAATCACCATAACTTCCCATTATTTTCTCCTTCTATCCCGGACCTGCGCTCACTTATCCTCCATCGCACTCTCGATATCGAGCGAGACCAGGCTTAACAATTCATCGTTGCTCATCTCGGTGAGGAGGGTTTCCCCGCCTCCTTCGAGAAGATTATTGGACAATCCAAGTTTGGCTTCTATCAGTGCGTCGATTTTTTCCTCGACCGTGCCACGGCAAATGAACTTGTGCACCAGCACATTTTTTTTCTGGCCAATACGGTAGGCGCGGTCGGTGGCTTGATTTTCAACCGCCGGATTCCACCAACGGTCAAAATGGATGACGTGCGATGCCGCAGTCAGGTTGAGGCCGGTGCCGCCGGCCTTGATGGACAGCACAAAGAAAGGCGGGCCTTGTTCCTGCTGGAATTTTTCGACCAGAGACTTGCGCGCTTTTACAGGCGTCGCACCATGCAGCACCAGTCCGGGTCGGCCGAAGACGTGCTGCAAATAGTCGGCGAGCGGACCGGTCATTTCCTGGAATTGTGTGAACACCAGGACTTTTTCCTGCCGTGCGGCAATCGCTTCGGCGATCTCGCGCAAACGGGCGAACTTGCCGCTGTCGGCGGGCGCATAAACGCCATCGCCCGACCATTGCGACGGGTGGTTGCAGATTTGCTTGAAACGCATCAGGAAGGCGAGCACCGCGCCGCGCCGGGCGATGCCATCCAGGCTCTGGATCTGTTTGGCAAGGGCCGTTACCGAGGCTTGGTACAGCCCTGCCTGCTCATGGCTGAGCGCACAGTAGGCCTTCACCTCGGTCTTGTCGGGCAGATCGGCAATGATGCGCTTGTCGCTCTTCAGGCGCCGCAGGATGTAGGGCTGCACCAGGTTGCGCAAGGGTGCGTAGCCCGCATGCTCGTCTTGTTCGAGGCTGCGCGCAAAGCGGCTGAATGTTTTGTTGGAACCCAACAAGCCGGGGCAAATGAAATCGAACAGCGACCACAAATCGCCCAGCCGATTCTCTACCGGCGTGCCGGTGAGCGCGAGCCGCACGCGACTCTTCAATGCCTTGACCGCCTGCGTCTGGCGCGCTGCCGGATTCTTGATGGCCTGCGCTTCATCGAGCACCACCAGCGACCAATGCGTCTCCCTTAACCACGGCAAGCGGATCAGGGTGCCGTAGCTGGTGAGGACGACATCGGCGTCGGCGGCGCGCTCGGCGGTCAGCGCGGCAAGCGCGCGGCCGGGCATGGCTGAGGGATGCGCGACCAGCACGCGCAGACTGGGCGCGAAGCGCGTGATTTCCGCTTGCCAGTTGGCGATGAGCGAGGCGGGCAGCACCAGCAAATGCGGTCCCGGATCGCCTTCGCGCTTGGCCAGCAACAAGAGTGCAAGGACTTGCACCGTCTTCCCCAAGCCCATGTCATCGGCCAGGCAACCGCCCAGACCGAGCCGGTTCAACCACCACAACCAGCGCACGCCATCTTGCTGATAGGGACGTAGTTGCGCTTTGAGTTCCGGCCCCGGATGCGCTTCGCCGCGCGGATGGCGCAAGCCTTCCAGCACATCCTTCAACCAGTCGCCGGCAACCACGCTGGACCAGCCGGCGGCGCTTGCGGGTAACGCGCTCCTGCCCTCGCCTTCCACTGCAGCGCCGGCCAACAGGCGCATGCCGTCGAGGAATGAAATCCCGTCACCGGCTGTGCCGTGCTGTACTTTTTTCCAGTGTGCCAGCACGGCATCGAGTTTCTCGCGATCGACTTCCACCCAGCGGCCTTTCAGCCGCATCAGGCCATTGCCGGCTACCAGCAATTGTTCCCATTCTTCGCTGGAAAGCGTTTCGCCGTCGAGCGAGACAGAGACATTGAAATCCATCATCGCATCCAGTCCCAGACCGGCAGCACGCTGGCCTATGCTCACTTGGACTTGAGGGCGCGGCGGCTGGCGCGCCTTCCACCAATCGGGGATGCGCACCACGATGCCGCTGGCTTCGAATATCGGGATGTTGCGCAGGAATTGATGCGCTTCAGCAGGTGTCCACGCCATTGGGTGGAAGAGCGCGCCAGAGTCCATCAATGCCTTTAACCATGGGCTTTGCTCGGCCGCCTTGTTCACCGGCAGCAGCAAACCCAGCAGCGTGCTGCGGTCACCGACGCTGGAATATTCTTGCAGTGCGCGCCCCAAGGGCAGATGTTGCACGCGCGATTGTTGCGACACGCGCGCTGCATACGTGGCGAGGAAGGCGAAGGGTGCCTGCGCATTATTCTTGTTTTCGGCGAGATGAAAACAGACGCGGCCCATCAGATTCCAGCTTGGGTGCTTATGCAAAAGCCAGGTCCGCACATCGCCATCCTCGGCGGCGATTTCTTCGCGCGCTGCTGCCTGCAATTCGGCCCACAGAAATTCCAGCCGTTCAATATCCAGATATTCAGCGCCGATCATGGGCGGGATGCCGGCTGCCAACTGCGCCAGTTCTTCGCTGGAAACCGGAATGTCGGCATGTGCCCACTGCCCCGCCAGATCGGGAACAGCACAGAGCCGCGTCATGAAAAGGTGCGCCAACTCACGCCCGAACGCGAGCGAAGACGGCAACTCGGTCGTCAGCTCTACCGCGCCAAGATGCAACAGGCCATGCCCGCTGCCGCGCTCGAAAGCCGCGCCAACGCGTGCAACCGCCGCCTTGTCGGGCAGGTCGGCATCCCCCTTCTCTTGCGTCAAATACGCATGGCCGGCGGGCGATAGCGCCAGTTCGAGAACGACGCCGACATCTGGCTGGGACGAGAGCATGCCGGGATCACGCTCACTGTTCTCACTGTTCATCGTGTTTCGACAGTCGATTCATTTTGCGTTGGACTTACGACGAGGCGAAATGTTTAGGCGCTTTTTGGCAGATCGGATTTGCAATGATCGGCCGGCGCGCCGAGAAACGGCACTGATTGAATCAGCACCATGGTACGCGCCGTTGCGCCGCGATATTGTTGTGCGAAAGCAGTCGCTTTCGCTGCCATGCCGGCACGTTCTGTTTTGGCCTGCAGCAAGCGCATCGCCTCCTGCAGCATCGCACCAGCATCCGGCACACGCAACGCGGCGCCAGCAGCAATCGCATCGTCACTCACGGCAGAAAAGTTAAACGTGTGCGGACCGACCAATACCGGCTTGCCGACCGCGCATGCTTCAATCAGATTTTGTCCACCCAGCGGCAGCAGGCTGCCGCCGATAAATGCGACATCGCATGCGGCGAAATACGCAAACATCTCCCCCATCGAATCGCCCAACAACACCTGCGCATTCGATGGCAGGGCGGCATGCTTCGACGCTGACCGGCGGACCATGGTGAAATTCCGTGCAGTAATCATGCGCGCCACTTCATCGAAACGCTGCGGATGGCGCGGCACGATCACCAGCAGCGCATTGGCCAGCTCGACCTCGGCCAGCGCATCCAGAATCAATGCTTCTTCGCCTTCACGCGTACTGGCGCATAACAGCACCGGCCGATTGCCGATTTGCACCCGCAATTCAGCGCCCTTGAACAATGCTGCATCGGGCGGCGCGACATCGAATTTGATGCTGCCGGTCACTTGCACATGACGTGCGCCGAGTTGGCGCAAACGTGCGGCATCCGCCTCGGTCTGCGCCGCAACACAGGTCAAGCCGTGCGCCGCTTCAGTGATCAGGCCGGCGAATTTGTGCGCCTTTTTCAGCGAACGTTCCGACAGGCGCGCATTGACCAGTGCCACCGGCACGCGATGCTTCACGCATTGCGCGACTGCATTCGGCCACACTTCAGTTTCCATCAAAACGCACAACCGCGGCGCAAAATGCCGGATGAAACGACCTGTCATCCAGCCGGTGTCATACGGCAAATAACATTGCCGCACGCGCGGTGCGTACTTGCCGAATAATTCGCGGCCGGCGGCACGCCCGGTCGGCGTCATATGCGTCAATAAAATAATATGATCGGGATAAGCCGCCAGCAGCGCTTCCATCAAGGGCTGGGCAGCGCGTGTCTCGCCGACTGAGACGGCATGCACCCAGATCGTCTGTTGCACAGCAGGCACAACTTTGTAAAACCCCAGCCGTTCCGCCAAATGCTGCCGATATCCCGGTTCTTTGCGGCCACGCCACCATAACCGCATCAAGACCAGCGGCAACGCCAACCACCACGCCATTGAATAAAATAAGCGCATCAGATCAACGTACGGCCGGTTAAACGCGTGAGAATGGCGAGCGGACTTGAGGCCGGGTCATACTGCTGCGCGACCGGCAAATGAAATGTCTGTTCCAGCATATATTGTCCAGAGACGACTGCGTGCGATGTCTGATCGGAAAAACATATCCAGGCCGAACCCGGTGGAAACGGCATCGTTACCTGCGATGCATCGCGCTGATATTCGAGGTCGGATTTCATGCCATCGTGCAGTTGCAGCATCAAGTGATCGTATTCACTGCGCAAAGATTTGGTGATGCGCAATACCCTAAGCATTTTCGCCTGCCACGCCGAATAAGGTTTGGCACGCGATAGATACCGCTGCGCGACCATGTCAAATGGCTCTCCCACGCGCCATACACGCGGCACACCGGCAGGATTGACGTTGGTGAACACGCGCAAAATGCGCTCACCGTAATTGGGACGAGACGGAAACGCATCGACATGCAACCGCCGATCATCGGCGCGCCACGATTGCGTGCGTGTTTCCACCTGCGATGGCCGGTAGCTGGTCGGCGCCAATCGCAAGGCGCTGGTATAGCGTGGCAGCAGTGAATCGATCAAAGTCTGCGCTTGCATGCGAAAGCGGCCAACCCTCGCGGCCAAGGCAGCTTGCGTGGCAGCATCGCCCAGCGCGCCTTTCAAGCGGCCGTTTGCATCGAGGCTGATATTGCGTATTTTAGGATGGAGAATCTTCGGCGTGAAAAAGCGTTTCTCATCCGCAGTCGGCATGAATGCCAGATGCGGAAAATAGAGAACCTTACCTGCCTCCAGTTCGGCAATCCACGTGTCTCTGGCATTCACAATCTGCCATTCGGTGTTGCCGATTTCAATAATTTGATTTTCCATCAGCGATATTATGCCGTGAATTGGCGCCGGCTTAACGCTTCACAGCGCACACGCGGATTGCTTGGCGGATGGCCCCAGCAAAGTTGTCACCGCAGCCTCCACCTCAGCAATGGAAGGCGGTTGGCCGAGATCGCCCAGATTGATGATGTTGTCACACCAGTCACCCTGCGTTTTCCAGCGTGGCGAGTCGCAATACAACTCGATGGTGGGCCGGTTAAAGGCAGCCGCGATATGCGTCAATCCGGTATCGACGCCAACCACCAATGCGGCTCTTTGCGCCAAGGTCACTGCTTCCATCAGCGGCATTTTCGGCAGCACTTGCGCCTTCGGCATTTGCTCAGCAAGCCGTTGCGCGGCTTGCCTTTCGCTTTCACTTCCCCATGGCAGCAAAATCAGCATGCCATGTGTCGAGAGCAAGTTGGCCAATTGCACCCAATGTGCCGGCATCCACTGTTTGGCAGCGCGTGCGGTACCATGGAAAAACACAGCATAGGGCTGATTGGGAAGCCATGCCGGCTGCACAAGCGGTGTTTGCAACTTGAAATCGGCAGCTTCATTAATCGCATAGCCAAACACGGCTGCGGCCATCAGGCGCCCACGCAACACGGCGTGCGTATGCCGTCCGACCGGTACGCTCATCGTATGGAAGATGCGCGAAATCGCTTCGTAGCCGGACCCCTCTGTAGAGTTCGCCAGCCCGACGCGCTTGCCGCCGTCGGTCAGACGCGCCATGCCCATCACCACACCGGTTTTGAAGAGGCCTTGCGTGTCGAATACGACATCGTAGGGTTCCTTGCGCAAGGCAGCGTAAAACGCTCGCATTTCGGTGCGCGTCTGTTTCGACAACAGGCTCTTGCGCCAGCGACGCAGTGCGAACGGAATCACATTGCGTACGCCGGGATTCAAGCGCACCAGGCTGGTGTACCCCTCCTCCACTACCCAATCGATATTGGCACCGGGATAGTGGCGCAGTATATCGGCCACCATCGGCATGTTATGCACCACATCGCCTAGCGAAGAGACACGGACGAGCAGGATGTTCAAAGCGAACCCATTTTAAAACGGCAATTCCGCATCCGGCTTGGCGGCCAGGATTTCGCGCTTGAATTCTGCCTGAATACGCGCCAATGCTTCCATCGATTCGCCTTCGAAGCGCATGACCACCACCGGCGTGGTATTGGATGAGCGCGCCAGTCCGAAACCGTCGGGATACTCTACCCGCAGGCCGTCAATGGTCACGATTTCATCCGCACCCGGGAAGCGCGCCTCCTTTTGCATCTTTTCGATCAAGGCGAAATTTTCGCCTTCCTGCAAATGGAGATGCAGTTCCGGCGTGCTGCTTGCCTGCGGCAGCGCATTGAGCACGCCCGATGGATCATCCAGCCGGCTTAACAATTCCAGCATGCGAGCGCCGGCATACAGACCATCGTCGAAACCGTACCAGCGATCCTTGAAGAACACATGTCCGCTCATCTCGCCGCCCAGCGGCGCGCCGGTCTCTCGCATCTTGGCCTTGACCAAAGAATGGCCGGTCTTCCACATCAAAGGTTTGCCGCCATTGGCTTTGACCCATGGTGCAATGTGGCGCGTGCATTTGACGTCATACAGGATTTCCCGCCCCGGATGACGCGTCAGCACATCCTGCGCAAACAACATCAATTGGCGGTCCGGATAGATGATTTGTCCACCCTTGGTAACGACACCGAGACGGTCGCCGTCGCCGTCGAAGGCAAGGCCGATTTCGGCATCGGTTTCTTCCAGGCAGCGAATCAGATCCTGCAGGTTTTCCGGATGGGCGGGGTCGGGATGATGATTGGGGAAATTGCCGTCGACTTCGCAGAATAATTCAATGACCTCGCAACCCATCGCGCGATACAGGTCACCCGCGAAAGCGCCAGCCACGCCATTGCCGCAATCGATCGCAATTTTCATCGGGCGCGCGAGTTTCACATCGGAGACGATGCGCTCCTGATATTCTTTCTTGATGTTGTAGGTGCGATAACTGCCGGCGCCTTTCGCGAGATCGTTTTTCACGATCGCCTGATACAGCGCCTGGATCGTATCGCCATAAATCGCCTCGCCGGCCAGCACCATCTTGAAGCCGTTGTAGTCCGGCGGATTATGGCTGCCGGTCACCATGATGCCCGATTGCGCATCCAGTACATGCGTCGCAAAATACACCATCGGTGTTGCCACCACGCCGAGGTCGATCACTTCCACCCCTGCCGCCTGCAAACCGGTTGCCAGTGCGGACGCCAATTCGGGCCCCGACAGACGTCCGTCGCGACCGATCACCGCCACCAGCTCGCCTTTGGCGCGCATCGCGGTGCCGAACGCCTGTCCGATCTGCGCGGCGATCGATGCATCCAATGTTTTGCCGACGATGCCGCGGATATCGTAAGCCTTGAAGATACTTTGAGAGAGAGTCAGCATTATTTTCTTTTTCCTAAAATCATCCAGCGCGGCGCCCTGAATCGTACGATCCGCGCATACAGCCACACATAACTAAACACAAACACCATGCAGAACACCATCAACAACCAGGTGTGCCGCCAAAACAGCGTAGCAGGAATCACTGCCATCAGCGATAACAGCCACAAGTATGGCGAAGTCAACGCGTTACTGCGCGTCAGCGCCCGTGCATCCTTGCGCCCTACCGCCCACAGCACCAGACGACGGAATATCAGGCTATGCAAGTGAATTCCATCCGGCATGCCGGGCGATTTGCCGCGCAAGAACAGGCGCCGATACACCGAGAACAGTGTTTCAAATACCGGATACATCAGCAACAATGCTGCGTACCAGGTTGATACCTGGGGATTGCGCATCACCAGCAGGATCGACAATTCGCCCAGCATGAAGCCAAGAAAGTATGCGCCGCCATCGCCCAGGAAAATCAGTCCGGCAGGATAATTCCAGATCAGGAACCCAGTGGTGGCACCGGCGACCATCAAGGTCAGCACCAGTAGAAACATGTCATTGACTTGCCATGCGACGTAACCGAGCGAGAGCAACATGCAGATGGTCACCACGCTCGCCAAGCCGTTAAACCCATCGATAATATTCACTGCGTTGGCGATGCCGGCAACCGCCAATACTGTCAGAGGCAGCGATATCCACATCGTTTGCAGGAACCACGGGGAAAATATCCAGTCGAGTCTTTCGATGCGCGCATCCAGCAAAAAATACCCCATCGCAGCGGCAACCATCGTCAATATCAATCGCCGCAGCGGACTGACGCGTTGCGTAAAATCTTCGACAATGCCGCCCAAAAATGCAACAGACGCGCAGGCCAGCAGCGATGCGATCCAGTCCCAGATTAATGGTTGGCGCATCACCGTCATCACGCTGGTAAAGATGACGGCAAGAAAAATGCTCAACCCACCGATACGCGGCACCGCGACTGCATGGACTTTTTGTATGCCATGCAGATTCGAGTCTAATGCAGCCCCATGCAACCTCGCTTGCTTAATAATAAGCAGCGTGAATAAAGCGGAAACTATAAAACTGATCAAAAAAGAAAACATTTATTTATTCGCGTTATTTGACGATTGGACTTTCTGCAAGGCAGCACGATTGATCGCCTCTTTTTCGGGGTCGGAAAACCAGCCCCATTTATTGAAATACAGTATCGCTGAGCGCATATGCTGAAACAGCAGTTTCCAGTTCTTGTACGATCCTTTGCCGTGCTCGTGAATCACCGACACATCGGGAAAGTACACCGTTCTGGCGACTCGTCCGATGCGACGCGACAGATCGACGTCCTCAAGGTACATGAAAAACCGTTCGTCGAAAGCGCCGGTTTCGCGCAGTACCGCTGTGCGCATCAGCATGAAGCAGCCGGATAGTGCGGGCACATCCATGATCTTGTTGTAGCCGCTCTGATGCAGCTCATACCACGCCCGCCGCCCGCTATACCGATACAGTGTCGGGAAAAAGCGCCGGATCAGCAAATCGGTCGGGTTCGGCAGCAATTTGCACAGATATTGCTGCTGCCCATCGGGGTAGTAGACATTCGGCATCAGCAAACCGATATCCTGATGCTTGTTCATGTAATCCAGCAAGGTCGGAATCACATTGGGGCCAAAACTGATATCGGGATTGAGAACCAAATGGTATTCCATGCCGTCCGCCAGCGCCTGACGGATCGCGATATTATGCGCCGTACCGAAACCGGGATTATGCGGAAGATGGACGTAGCTTGCGCCGAATTTGCGCGCAACCGCAGCCAATGCATCTTGCGGCGAATTATCAATGACATGCAGCGATATCTTCAGCTGCGACGCCGTCACGCTGCTCAGCAAGTGCGCGATCTGAGTCGGATCGTTCTGGTAACAGACTACGGAGAGGCTAACGTGTTGTACCGCTACGCTTGACTCAGTCTCGCAATGTCTAGGGCGCATGGCGAAGCCTCAAGCCCTTTTAATGGTCAAGGTCTGCGCGCCATGCCAATGCGCGCCCGGCTCCAGGACAATCGAGTGCGCTACCGCCGCCGATTCCACGCACAGGAACGATCGATACGAGCCCGGCGTCAAGTCCGCCAACGACGCGGCTTTTTCACTGCCCGGATTCCATACCACCGCATCGGGAAAGCCGCTTTGCTGTACGACCATGGCACGGTGGCTATCCTGCAAGGTCAGCGCGTTGCGTGTATCGAGATAGATACGATCGATTTCCCCCTCGATCCGTAAGCAATCTTGCGGCTGCACTGTGTGGATGCCGGCATGAACCTGATCAACGAAGGCAAGTCCTTGCAAGCCGAACAAGCCAACGTTGGCCACATCCGCTACGTTCAGATAGGTATGCAGCGCTGCATTGAATTCCCAGCGTGTATCGGACGGATTGTGCACCGACAGCGTCATCTGCAATTGCTGTCCATGCAAGGCGACTTCAAATGCCAGATGGAACTGATGCGGCCAGCCGGCGCCGGATACTTGCTGATGGGTCAACGCATAGCGCGCAATCGCTCGCCCCTGCTCAATGCCGGCAAAGTCCAGCCGCCAGTCCGCGACGCGTGCGAAGCCATGGCGTTTCCCGGTGCCGCGTTCACCGAATTGCGGAAAGATGACAGGCACCCCGCCGCGTATCGCGTCATTGGCGCCATAGCGTGAATCCTCGCTCAAGAACAAAGCTTCTTCGCCGCCCGCCGGGATCCATGACAACACATGCGCGCCGTGGTCAGCCACCATCGCTGTTGCACCATCCGGGCTGCGCAATTCAGTCACCCAGATACCGTGCCATCGCTTGCGCATCAATTGCCCTTGCCCAGCACGGTTTTGTAAAGATCGACGTAAGACCGCCCCATCTGCTCCGCGGTGAAAAGCGTCTCAAACCGTTCCCGCGCGCGTCGGCCCATTTCAGTCGCGAGCGTGCTGTCCCGATCGAGCCGATGCATTGCGTCGCGCAGCGCAACTGGATCATTGGGCGGCACCACTATGCCGGTTACGCCATCAATATTGACGTAGCTGCTGCCGGTACCAATTTCCGACGAAATGAGCGGTTTGCCGTACATCGACCCTTCCAGCAAGGTGACGCCAAATGCTTCGGACCGCAAATGCGATGGAAACACGACGCCCCGGCACAACTTCAGCAATGCGATCTTGTCCTCGTCCGATACTGCGCCGAGAAAATGCACATTCTTGATGCCCAGGCGCATTGCCTGCTGCTTCAGATCCGCCTCCACCGGGCCGGCGCCGAGGATAACCACCCGGCTATGACTATTAACGCAGGCATCGAGCAGAATATGCAGCCCCTTGTAATAGCGCAGCACGCCGACAAACAGGAAAAAATCCTGCCCCACTTCGCTACGCCAGTGATCGACTCGCTCGGACAAGGGCTCGAGATAGCTATGCTGATCCAGGCCAATCGGAATGATGGTGGTTTTGTCGCGATAATCCTGCAGCAACTCGCTGCTGTCCAGATAGTTGGGCGATGTCGGTACGATGGCGCGCAGCTTTGCAAAAAAGCGCCGCATCACGGGCTGATAAATCGGCATCAGCATTTGTTGACGAACTACATCCGAGTGGTAAGTCAATACCGCCGGCTTGGATTGACCGACAAGCAAATGCAGCAAATCGCCGAATGGCCACGGATAATGGTAATGGATCAGATCCACCTGTTCGAGTGCAGTACGGAATGCCGAAATTGCCGGATACGACATTGGCGTCGATGCAATTTCCAGAGTGGTTTTCGCACGAATAATCGTGGTCGCACCATCGCGCAGCACAGGCATCGTTGCCGCTTGCCTGCTCAAGGTGAATATCTGGTTCGACACACCCATGTGCGACGTGGCATTACTCAGTTGCTTGATTACCTGTTCAATACCGCCGTATGTGTCGGGGTAATAGGTCTTGAATACATGAAGTATCCGCAATGTTCCGGACATAACTAACTTACCATTTCAAATTTGTTCTCGATCAACTTGTCAATTATTAATTTTGACAGGCGTAATCCGGGACAGGACAATCAATGCGACGCTTGTACGATTTGTAAATTTTGGAAAGTAATGTTGGCGTTGACGAGCCTCTCTATTGAAAAAATACCATCTGGATCATGTTCATCCCGCTAGCAGCCTGTCGGACTTAGAGCGGTTTGCGTGCCAATGTAAGGGTTCTGCCGTGTTGCTCGAAGGCGATTGCAGCGTTGCCGATGTTCGACAGGGAACCACCCTGTCTGTGCTCGGCCCTTGCAGGGCGCGCAATGGGTTGCAAGCCATTGCC
>Ga0136846_1227880_pt1:2500-16469 | contig 16469 bp, 13 predicted proteins | sample HopSoiMetagenom2_FD_96841 | JGI IMG/M metagenome (GOLD analysis project Ga0136846, IMG submission 96841) | Grasslands soil microbial communities from Hopland, California, USA - 2 Assembly 2016 (version 4) | ecosystem: Environmental > Terrestrial > Soil > Grasslands | place: USA... | reverse complement strand
GATTTGTCGGTTAGTTGATTCTCGAAATAAGGTCATTCGGAAAAAAAACAGCCGGTTTCTTAAGGCTTCAAACGAAGGACTAGTCATTAATAAACCCATGAAATCCAAGTCTATTTTTTACCTTTCATGAAGAAGTTTTGCCTGCGTGCAAACTTTTCAAAAGAACGTCGATTTCCATCTCAACAAAGAAAGAACTCCAAATAAATGAAAGCAATATTGCTTGTTGTCCTATTACTCTTTTTGCCCGCCTTGTGTTGGAAAGGAGAGAATTTGAATAAAGTAACTCTAGGAAACTCTTATTGGACGAGAGAGAGTCAATATGATATTGGCGTGGGTTCTACCAACGAAACGCAGAAGTTTTGGATTCATTCGGAACCCTCTCCGTATTAGTAAGCGGGCCCACGCCTTTGTAACCCAAGGACCGACGAACAGAAATTGAAACAACGCAACCGCACTATCTATTTACGATAATTTGATTGCTGACAACATCACGCTTCTCTTTCTTATTCTTATTTATATAACTTTCACTTTACCGGGCCGGAAAAGTGACACCGTCACGTCTCAGGGTCGTATGCCTGGAACAAGAAGGGTCGTCGTACAATTTCGGCGATTACAAAAAAGAAGGAGGCGAGCTCCCTATCCCTCTTTGTCTTTCCACTTCCCTCGTTCAGGAACAAACACTTCGCCAAATTCTTTTGAGTCCCGGCCCGGTTTTTCCCCACTAACCAATTACGTTACGACCACTGAACAAACTTGGTTGACGAACATGGTTTATGCGCCGCTAATCTAGCGGCTTGTCGAGCATTTGACAAACTCACACCATCCATTTCAAATGGGATTTGTCCCGTGGACACACGAGCAATCCAACCCGTAGGATTTCCTTTTCCTCTTCCCATTCGAACTTCTGCGGGTTTCCCCGTAATAGGAAGATCTGCGAGAACTCTTACCCATATCTTACAATTTCTTCGGAATTGTCCGCTCATAGCACGATGGAATTGTCCGATTGTAGCCCGACGCGCTGCTTCAATGGCTCGATATGAAAGACGACCAGCTCTACAACTTTTGGTGCCATATCTTCCAAAACCAAGTTGTGTACCATCCGGTTCGCGACCCCTACTACATCTGCATTTAAAATATTTACTATATTTCGTACGTTTCGGATATAGCACGTCCCTTCTTATTTTGACTATATGAGATCCGCACTTTGACACCTGAAATTCCGTTACGAGTAGATACTTCCGCAGGAGCATAATCGATTTTCTGGTTAAATACATTACAAGATGTTTTTCCATACTTTCCGCATTCAGTTCTAGCTATTTCCGCACCCCCTAATCGACCAGAACAACAAATACGTATCCCCTCCACCCCTTTTGGCATTATTAATGGAATATCCTTCACTATTTTACTAAAAATGGAACGAAATGAGATTGGATTGTTCCTCAGTTGAAAAGAGATGTCTTGAGCAATCAGAGAAGCACTTTGATAAACAGATTTGATCTTTACCGACTCAATTAAGGTATTAGTGTTTGTTCTATTAGACAAAAAAGAGCGCATTTTTTGCACTTCGTTCAAATAAGAGTTGTACCCGTACGGAATTCTCCTCTTTCTCAGTATGATCTCTATCATCATCTCTATTCCCTTTATCAATTTGCCTATCCTACCTAGGTCTATGAATTTCTCTATCAATTCCATTACCTTATCCTTACCCATGAGGTTCCTACATTTGATCCTAAATTGAGCTAGGAGTTGTTTCCGGGCATACGCAAAAAAGGGGTTATTATACACCCCAACCCCATCCTTTTGAAAAAGGAAGGCAGCACCGAAGAAAGGAATGAGCGATTTTTTTTTTGTTGTTCCCGCGAAGCGAAGATCATTCGCTTGGCGAATGAAGTGGATCAACCTCTTTTTGGCTCGGGCCAAACACTTTTTCTCGCCGGTAGAGCTTTCTACAAAAAAAGCGATGCGAGAGCGTATTCTCTTATCTAAGCTTCCTCCCTTCGCTCCCCCCATCGTAGATGGTTCAGCCACACCCGGTGCCACGAAATGATTGAAAACTAGGACGGGGTTGAAATGCATTTTATTCTTAGTATTCAAAAAGTATTGCATGACCGAATAATTCAAGGAGGGGCGCACAGCGGGGAGGGTCCTTTTTAGTAGATGACTCGTCGGGCCGTCAGAGCGGGACTTCTTTTGTAAGTGGGACTTTTTGATTTGTTTAATTGTTATTTGTTTCATTATTTTTACATTTTTGACATTTCCCATAATAAGGAAAGGGTTGTCATTTACGAAAGGTTTGTCATTTAAAACCTCGGCGTATTGAGGAGGAAGACGCTTGAAGGCCCCGCTCACCCGAAGTAATTTCATAAAATGATTCTTTCTCGATGGTGATCGGTCATGGTATCCATAACGTTGCATCTTTTTCGGCCAAATCCGGATTTCGTTTTGCTTCTCCCGGTCGATCGACTCGACTCTTTTCCCTGCCCCCCGGCCTCTCACTTCGTTTCGTTCTTCCTCTGTATCCTCGCTTGAATGAAGACACCCGATCCCGATTGGCCCGACTTTCCCAAATGTCGACCACCAGCCCTTTTCCTTTAGTACGGGTCTTGATTTCTTGTTTTGTTTTCGTTTTAGTCGTGGTGATCGCCCGGGAAGAAAGAAATGAATGAATGTCCTTTTGGGAAAATGTAGAATAATACACCTACCGAGACGAAAGCCAAAGGCGAGTTTCGTAGGTGGACGTATCGAACTGAAATAAGATCTAAGATTGACATCTTGATACAATGATTTACCAAAATAATAAATTGAGTCAATGGTGACAGAGCCGAGGAAACGGATGCGCGAAAGCCGTTGCGCTTGTTTGTGGCGCAGCCGTTTTCTTGCTGGAAGAAGAGCCGCTTCTTTTTTGCGGCGGGGGCTTCCATTCACCAGCGCAGACTACATACACGTGCTCTCCGAACCGTGCTAGATAGTCACCCATCACACGGCTCTCAAACCCAACCTGTGGTGGATCCCGGGGGACAAAGCAAAGTCAAAGCGCTTGATCCTTTGCCCCCGCTGCTGCGGATCAAGCAGCAACGCAGCTCGTGATAAGCTTAGCTTAAGCCGCTAACGTTCGGTGAATAAAAAAGAAAGATGGGTTTTTAGCTCCTTCCCTTCCACTGCATAGCAGCGCTATCAGGTACTACGAGCCCTCTGCCCCACGCATCTAAGCAGCTCGCGTGGTTCACCGGTTCCACCGAAAACTCTCATTTGTTGCAGCGGAGCATAGTGCGGCGCCGAGGGAGAAAGGTCTCTTTTTTTCGATTTATTCACTGATCTGAAATGAAACTTAGCACCTGTTTTTTTCACAAGCAGAATCAGTCTATCCGAACCGCAGACGCACTTTTCAGATCAGTGACGGCCTCTCCAGCGGAGCTGGGCGCCGGGGCCCTGGATGCGCTAGCGATCGGCACATTAGGGGAGTACTTGCCCGGGTTTCTCGGCCTGGTATCCTTATCCTCGCGTTCATGATATCTACATTCAACTGTGCCCCGGAGACACGGTCGAAGCACGCCCGCCCCGTGTGCTTCACGACATGCTCTGGTCCCGGGTTTCTTCCTGTGGTCTTCTAGCGTTAGAAGAAGTCGTGTCCGTACCGGACATCTGCAACGTCCTCTCACGCCTTTTTTGTTTTTAACAAAGAAAGATCAGGAAAAGACGGACCGAACCCATTCGGTGATTTTCGCGGTCGCCCTCACTGAACCAACTTGGATCTGAACTACGATTCAGATCAAGTCTTACCGAAATTGGATTTCCTTTTCGTGCCATATGCCAATGTCATACGAATTTACTTTTGCCCCTTTCTGCCCTTTCCTCTATTTGTTCGATAGGGTCCTCGTTCTATTAGAATTCAAAACCCATTGTCGTCCACAGTTTCCTTGTCGACGCGAAGGGGCAAGCAGCCCCCCCCAAGTCTGAGATCAGTATCATTGGATACCGCGGTTGTGGCTTGAAGGCCGCATGCAAGTTCTTCAATATTTAGAGAGAGAGTATGTGTTAGTACGAGATCGCGCTATCAACTTATTTCATTTTTCTCAATGATTAGGTATCAATTGTCCTTAGGAACCGTACATGCACCTTTGTTTGGATGCCGATCGAATATTGTTACAATACGAAATACTTGAAGGCCACACGCAATTGACTCACCTACATTTTATGCTCCCACCCTTTTGTAGACTCCGCCACTTATTAAATAGGGCTCTGGGAAAGTGCTCACATCAACAACAATGAAGGAGCTTCTCGATGGGTTAGAGCGTTTGCGATACAATGTATCTGCTTTTTTTAGGATCTTCCACACTTATATTACATCACAAAAGTTTGTGGAATACACAACGCCCTCAGGCGGCGATAACAGCCACACATGCCTTCCAACATTGGCGTAAATTGAACTCTTGGCAAGGTTATGTGCGTCGGTGTTGGACCTCCTTCCTTCATGGACGAGCTCAAAGGATTGGAACGCAGCGCCTCTCGCTTTGATCTCCCGAACAATGTGGCCATAAGGTCCCATTCCTTCTTCTCTCAAGCTCCTGACAACCCCCAAGCAGTCGGTCGCCAGTCTAATATGACGCAGCAACAGATCATCGCTGGCAAGCGCCAGCCCCTCTCTGCATGCCATGGCCCCCAGGGATTCTGGGTCGGTCACGTCTTCCACACTCTGTCTTTAAGGTATTTTAAAGCTCCATTAGTCGAGTTGCCCACATCGGATGGCATTCCTAGATACTTTTCGTTCAGCGACTCATTATGGACATTTAGAATTCCCATGATTTCCTCACGTACATTATTCTGGCAGCCCTTAGCAAAAAGAATTGAGGACTTGTCCAGATTTACCTGCTGTCCCGAGGCACGGCAGTAAACTTGCAACACATCCTTTACCTCCTGAGCACTCTCCCTATTCGCCCTAAAAAACAGCGGGCTGTCATCTGCAAAGAGAAGGTGGTTCACCGACGGAGCTGACGGTGCCACCAAAATACCCTGAAGTGTTGATGAATGGTTTCTATGTTTCAAGAGGCACGAAAGGCCCTCTGCTGCCAACAGGAAGAGATAGGGAGAGATTGGATCACCCTGCCTATAGATGGGTAGGTGCCCCTGGATGGCTTGAAACTTTCCAGGCGGTCACCATTGAACAGAACTGAGAAAGAGACGGTGGACACCAGGCGCATCACCATCTCCACCCATATACGATGGAAGCCTAACTTGAGCATGATAGCTCGGAGATAGTCCCACTCCAGACGGTCATAAGCCTTCCTCATATCCAACTTGAATGCGCAAAACCTCGTTGAAGTCACAGTCACCACAACCAAGGAAGCGAAGAATCCGCCTTTAAGTGCCTCATCATCTCCCAAGTCTTGTAACGAAGGCTTCTGTTTGCTTCACCGTACCAACAGGTTAGCCTCCAAATGTCCTCATGAACCTCCATGTCAATGTGCTACTTAGATAAATTCCTCATGTTTAGCTTAAGAGGGTTCCTCCAGTAAACACGGAGACCTTCACTACGACCACAGCTTCCCACACCAAAAGCGTGATCAAACCCCAAAGTAGCCGCCAAGCCTTCCACTCGATACTTTGTTTGCTATTTGAGTCTCCACCAAGCAAAGAATCGACGGCGCACACTCCTTCGCGAGATCGCACTGAAGGTCTACCCCCACTGGTGTCAGCCCTTCTTCGAACTGATCAACAATGTCCGCCACCTTCATCTGGAATTGCACCGTAAACGGGTTCGCACCGAGGATGCGGAACCTAATGTCGCGAGCCAAGGACCATGCAGCACGCATGTCGTCGAAGAAGGCCGACTGGCTAAATCCTTTCGACGTGTGCACCTTCACAACCGCCATCCACTGCGTATTCTCTTCCACGCTAGGCACCTCCTCTTCCCAGATCAGATCATCGAAGTCCTCGCATGAAAGAATGCCGTGTTCCTGTCCCCTTCCTTTAGGCAATCCACTCTACTTCGTTGTTTAGCCAAGATTTCCTCTCTAAGGAGGAGCTCGGCAATGAATTTGTTTGGCTAGCGTCCGCTCACGATCACTCCCAGGCAGGCAAACAATCGATTTACCATTTTCTGATCCAAGATCTGGGCACAACATACTTACTAATAGATGAAGATGAATGCGTGTCTTTTTATTCTTCCAGTGTCTAAGTAAAGTATTCATTCTATATTCTTTGGCTAGGTAGCATAAAACATAAAGGAGTCTAGGTTCGGGACTCCTAACCTTATCGATAGTGGACATAGTAGTGGACCTTGGCGCAAGCCTTAGTAAGTCGTCTCGCAGGCGTACTCGGTACTCGAAAGTCAATGCTGCTAGCTAATCCATAAGCACGAAAAGAGGGGAGCCCGACTCAAGGTTCACACGGAAAAGGTAGAGTAGAATCGCACACTTGTCTTTAATTGCCTATTGGGTCGCTTCGCTAAACGCTAACTCGACTTGCAACTTTCCTTTCCACAAGAAGTGCCAGTATCGAAGCAAAGGAGCCGGGTGAACATAGGCAGCTTTTCCTATAGGACACAAGTCTTTCTCTAAAGCACGACCCTCCGAAAAGCTCGTTTGCAAGCCGCGAAGAGTTTGATCAACAAGCTCCAAGAAGAACTGACTAAAAGCTTTGATTCTCTGATGGCGGAGTCGGTGACGGCGATCGGAGAGGCTATATTTCTTTAGAGTACTCAAAAAGTATGCTTTTGTCGGAGGGAGATTGCCGGGTCTATGTAGAATAGAGAAGCAGCAAAATCCAAGAAATTGAGTAGCCAAAGGCCTCGTGCACAGTATGGAAGGAAGAGGAAAAATGCACGGTACGCAATGAACGTATGGAGTTAGTTCGATGGGTTGGTTGGGGAGTAGGGCCGGGGGGAGAAACTTGTCCCTTCTTGATGGCGAGTATATGCTTCGATCGATTCTTGTGCTCCCTATGCGCGTGTTCTTGATCACCGAACAAGTTCAAAAATCAGTTTATGCGCTCCTATCCTTGTTCTTGTGAGTCCTTGTGAAGCTACATTGGTGATGGTTGGTGGTAGATGCGGATTACCAGCGAGCTCTGGATGCTACTCTATATTAGGGATATTATTACTGTGCTTTTTTGCTATGGTTAGTCATGATTACTGATCAGTTGAGCAGTTCTTTTGAATGTACCAATTTTTTGGATTTTCACTTGCGGTGTTCTCTCCATTTCTTGTTATATGCTGCTATAGGGCTATAGGAATACAGATTTCAACTTGATTGTATGATAAAATGTCTTATTATTGATTCCATTCTTCTTCTTCTACTCGCAGCATCTGTTCTATTAACTTGTAACTGCCTACTAATTACAGTATCGAGTGTCCTGGTGATGCAGATGCTATATATATAGTCTTCTCAAACTCTGAGTGCACTGATCTGTTAAGTTGTAACTGTACCTTCTAGTTTGTTAATCTGAGCAATCGTTGATCATCTCATCCATTTGATCGTTTGAACACTACACTGGAATTAATATCTTTGCGGAATCGTTGATCATACTTCGTGTGTACTAATGGAAATCTGTTGTGCATGTCCGTGCTGCTGCCGTCCCAGGACAAGTGCCCCCGTCGACTATGGAGGAGCTTTCGACGTCCGTGCCGCGCGATCGGTCGGGATCGGTGGCCTTCAGTTCCTGCCGGATTTCCCTTGTGACGTTAGTCCTCGCAGCAGCAGCTGCAGCCTTGATCACGTTGCTGTTCTGATACATGCTTGTCCGACCTCGCTTTTGAACTTGTGCATGTCTGCTTCGTCTTTCTTGATCGGTTCCTCGTGTTGCATACAATGAAGTGGTGTCATGTGACGCTGGGCATAATCTCTGAAAACTCCTGACTGGTTCGGTGTGGTTTGGTCAACACAGCTACCCTTGTATGAGCCGGTTGTCAGAGTCACAAGCTTGTCGCTTGTCGTACGTACATGCCCTGTTGTGTAGTTTCTTTGCCACTGAGGAGCATGCCAATGTTTATCCCCTGCTAGCGGGCCCTTTAACGGCAATGTACGTACCAGGCCAATCCATGAGCGTAACAATGACCGGGAAATTGGACGACGACCCGCCTTTTACGTGGGGAGGAAATGGAATCATGCATGATCAGTTACCAACTCCGTACTCTCTCCAATTAGACGTCAGTCGATTGCATTTATCCATAATCAAAGACCACCATGACCTTGCGTGAAATCCCCTTCCACCATGCATGGAACAAAAACGCACTCTGCTTAAAGAAGGAAAAAGAAATTACTAACGCTAGTAACAGCAGCATACATAGCACCACTAGGAACAGCATGGTTGGTCGAGTAGTAACTAAACGAGACTAGATCGATCCAGACAAAACAAAGCGATCGAGCTATTAAGCATATAGTTGAAGTAGCATGATTTAAGCTTCTTAGCGCTTAGGCTACTACCATCAACCTCATCTTCCTTAGATGGAGGAGATAGTAAGCAAGACTGTCTATGCTACGATCTTGATTGACCAGAAAAGAAGCAAGTCCGGCTCTAACAATCTAGAGCTACTGGTTTCACAACTGCTATTGGTGGTCAACTAGTGGTGGTGCAATAACATCCATCCTCAATTGCGTAGCCTATATCAAAAGCTGGATCGACTTCTGGTGTGTGTGGCTTTACAGGTCTTGGCTTATACCTTTGCTTCTCTTCTCTAGGGATCTATACTTGGATATGCAACTTTAGGTAGTCAGACAGTAACCCTCGTATCGGCTGGATATAATATATATGGATCAGTGGTCGTAACTGGTTATGCTTAAGGAACTGTAACAACAAAAAAAGGTTCTTCGTTTTTCAACAGGAAAAATACTCTAATGCAAATTGCAAAAATAAAGAAGAATTCCGTCAGGCGTCGTATTAGCTTTGTTTGTTCAGAGCTATGTACCATGATCTTCCCTGGATTTCGTATCTGTTGAACAGGAAGAGAGGTGCCAAGTGTCTTACCCGTTTCTCGAGCTGCCCACATCAGATGGCATTCCGAGATATTTCTCGCTCAGCGACTCGTTATGTACATTCTCCACCAACACCAAGTCCTCCGGGGGATCGACGTGGCGCGGAGAACTCGCGTTCTCTGTCGACTGACGATCGCCTCAAGACGCTGCGGGCGTATCGCCGTGCGCGGGGGCTTTGCTTCACCTGTGGTGAGAAATGGAGCCCGAATCATGCTTGTTCTTCTACAGTGTAACTTCATGTTATCGAGGAACTTCTGGGCCTGCTGCCTCAAGATGCTGTTTCAGCGGATGCAATTGATGAAACTCCTTCCGGTTCTATTAGTGAAGCTGCAGCAGATGCAGAGCTATGTGTGATCTCGAAGGCAGCACTTACTGGTACTGAGGCACCTCGCACTCTGCGTTTGTTGGGCACAATCAATTCTTATGAGGCTCATTGGCACATTTCACAGAAGTCTTGAAGTTGCTGCAACTGTATCAGTGGCGTATCAAAAGGTCTAAGTGCTCCTTCGCTCAGCGTAGCATTGCTTATCTGGGGCATGTCATCAGTCAACAAGGCGTTTCTACCAATGAATCAAAAATGCAAATTGTGGATGTGAAGGAGGCCAACCAATGTCAAAGAACTTCGGGGCTTTCTTGGTATATCTGGATATACTATCGGAAGTTTGTTCGACATTATGGAGTTCTGTCTAAACCACTCACTAATATGCTTCGCAAGAATGTGCCTTTTATTTGGACTCCGGAATCTGAGACTTCCTTTCAAGCGTTGAAATTGAATTAATCAGTGCACCTGTACTTGCTTTACCTGACTTTAACAAGCAGTTTGTGCTAGAAACTGATGCATCTGATTCGGGCACTGGTGCTGTTCTGCTTCAGGATAACCATCCATTGGCCTTTGTTAGTCGAGCCTTGGGCCCTCGTACCAGCTAGCGTTGAACATGAGCTACGAATAGGAATCCGCTGATTCCGACATCTTTCCCTTCTTCCACAACTCCACTACTAGCGAAAGCGGCTTGAACCAGATTATGCAACATTGCCCTGTCTTACTAGAATTTACTGAATCCAAGTACGAAACCTTGAGCGGAGATAGAGAGCTATGTTACAAGCAAGAGCTTCCCAGCTGTTCCGGTGATTAGATCAAAATAGAGTTCTTTCTACAAGAGCCTCAAGCGTTGGTCAGGCGTCCCCAGGAGTGTTTCGATATCAGCAAGCACATTCTAACTATCTATAAATGGCATTTCCAGGTGTCCCGTGCAGCATATTACACAAAAGAGTGGGTTGACACATTAATGAGGCATTCCCTAAAAAGGTGGATCAAGCTGTTTCTAGGCCATATGAACACATAGCATGTGACATTTCAGGTCCAAGCATAATTGCTTTAGATAAGAAGAAATCTAAAATAAGCACTTCCTTCCCAGAATCCTACTGAAGCCCTCCAAAAGTACCTGAAATCCTTTGAATCGAACCTATTGAATATGCAGAAGTGATCAGGAAAGTGTTTACTAAGCTATCTTAGCTATTTGAAATACCATTTCGCTGAAATCTTAGATGCATGGATCTACTCATAAGAGTGCGCTTGAATCAAAAGAAACCTAATTAGGCTTTACATTCTAGTTACCAATGCTTTAGGATCGGCCTACTAAAATGATAGACCCTTGGGTTACTGACTACACTTCAAATGGGTTTAGACCATACATATCCCTTCACTTTTCTGTTCAGCATACCTATTAAGAATGATACGGCCAGATGAAAGGAAGTAGATTTCATTCTAGTTGGATCAAAGTGCAAGTGAATCATGTGCATGTAGATCCTGACTACAGCTGTAACAGCTACATAGGTATGCGTTTCCCTCTTCAGTGAAGGGAAGTGAAAGAGGCTGTGTCATGACGACTGCAATGCCGATAGTCATCCGTCTTATCCGTCAACTTAAGCAGACTAGTGGTAGTCGAACGAATAGCAATCCATGCTGCCAACTAGTAAACCAAGAGGTTTTGTTTGGTCGAAAGTCTCCTCCGGTTAGGAGTCAAATTCCATAAGATGGATCCGCCGCTATTTTCTCATCATCTGGCACTGCTTGAGGAGCTGCTTTTCTTTCTTCCTCAAGCTAGGGGAGAAGCCTATCTGAGTGAGAGTGCCTCAACCAATTCGTTCCTTGGGACTGCTGCTGTTAGTTCTTTGAATTGAATAGTTTGATTTGTTCTCTGAGTGATTGCCCTTAGGGACCTAGCTTCCCTTCCTTTCCTTGCCTGGAAGCTCTCTAAGGCTTCTTGCTTTCCCTATTGATGTTCCTAGCTACCTACTATAATGGTAGGGAAGGGCTTTACTAAGTATTAGATATGGGCTAACGGGTCACATCAGGGGCGGTCTACGAGAAAAACGATCAGGCTTCAGGTACGCATAAAGGGATCAGCAGGAGAGGGTGGGATACGAAGTCGGGCATCTAGGTGCAATCCTCCATCTATGTAGTCAACAACCTATGATGGTTCAGAGCTGGTTGCTAAGCCCTTGAGATGACTTCGTTATCCAAAAGATCTTGTTATTTCATGTCTTGCTCTTTGCCCACCTCGAAAAGGACGGCAGACAGACCCAAAAAGAGGCTTTACAACGCGTTCTCCCCTTTCTGATTTTGTAAACTATGCCCAACGCCTTCGAAATGACGGAGGAAGAGGGCTGTCAACTATTCAAAAAGGGTCCATGTGTACCATGTCTCTAGGTCAGTCGGACCCATCAATTGGTCCGGAATCAACTTGTACTTGTACTTTCCAAAATACCTGACCCTGGATTTGAAGATAGTACGGTTAAGGTTGAGTTAGTCCGGAGAAGCATTGAACGAATTCGCTTAAAATCTGCGATTTTCTCGCTCTGTCTGTATTAAGTATGACGGCTCTGCCGCTACTAATGGGCTTTAGACTTTGGTTTGGCGATATCGAATAGGTTAATCCGCCATTTCAGCTACAGCGTGCAGGCATTTATTTATGTTAAATAGCATACTTGCCATCTGCAGCATCCAGTGTATCCGCTCTTTCTCTATTTCTTCCTCATATCCTTGCTTCAGCTTCCACTTTTTGGTAATAATAAGGATACCGAACTCATGTGATGCTACTTCAAAAAAGATATCCTATCGTTGGCCCGGACGAGTAGCCAGACCCATCTCAACATGGGGATCCAATCCCCACTATATACTAAATCAATCCTGCAAGTGTTGACAGTCTCAGCATCTCCAGTAAGAAAGAGCTCGATCGGATTTTACGGTTGGGTATTGAAAATAAGATTTTGGTATAGCAGTTGGCGCATCTGTTCTGGTTGCTGTAATCGATGGTGTTTTCGTTGAGCCTTTTATCTATCTCAGTAAAAGAAAGGGGATCCTGCTCTTTTGGGCTGTAGTGCGAGAAGGGATCCGCACGCACCAGCTCGGAAACCATGTGTGAGAAATTCTTCTTATTTGACTTGAAAAGTAAACCATTTCTTTGAATTGCATGGAATTGAAAGCCTTATCTTTCGTAACCTTTGATTAGCAAGAATGATGCAGAGCCTTGATACTACTATGCAAATAGCACAGTTGAAAATGCAATCCATAAGTCATGCTGGTCAATCAATGACAATGATAAGCTCTATAAAAAACAGAGTCTATTGCTCTTCGACACGTTTTATATCGACTTCAGTCATGCTTTATTGGAGTTATCTGACGCCAAGGAGGAAGGAATATAGATTAGGATCCTAGCCGTTCCTAAGAGAGGTTACAAAAGAAAGGGACCAAGGATTTGGAGTCTTATTAGTGCATCAATCTACAGAAAGATAGGTCAAACTGTGGACTGAGGTTCAGTCAGGAATTAGCGTATAGAAAAGAAAGAAAACGTATGCGCTTTAAAAGCGCTCATCCCTTGTTCTTTCGCTTGGAAGCTCGTGCTTTCAGCAAGTTCGTACCAGTCGTCAGGAGCTCTGCGCCTAGCCGCAACCTAAACGCTGGTTCTATCCGGGAAAGAAAGATCAGGGGAAGAAGCGGGGTAGAGGAATTGGTCAACTCATCAGGCTCATGACCTGAAGACTGCAGGTTCGAATCCTGTCCCCGCCTAAGAACGTGTACGAGTCAATGAAATAGCTATTTGGAGTCTACTGATTGAACAATATTGTTTTCTGATCCTTGACTAGCGATATAGACCCTAGGAACTTGCATGTGCTATTGCAGCAGTATAAGATTAGGTGGCTCACGTTACCAGTCTCCCCTACACCTACCATCAGAGATGGAAGTAGACAAAACAAAAGTGCATACGTCGTTTCCTCGCTCTAACGCACAAGGCGTTTTCGAGCTCATCCTTCTCCGGACCAACTGAGCTATCCTGACATTTTTTAGCAGACTCATTGGTACGAGGGATTGGATATGACATATCGGCTCGCCCTTACTACAGCAGAAAGATTACCGGGACGGCGGCCTTCCGCACAGTGGGCGGGTACATAGCGGCTCTATATAAAGCATTTTCTTTTAGGTATAAGGGTAGTCACACCATTTCCTCTGCTCGATCTCGAATTTCGTATAAGTGATGTGATTAGGCTAAAGTCGTTGTTCGGAGAGCGAGTCGACTTCTTTCGCAAATGTTCAATCTCTATTCTCGGGTGGTCGAGGAAGCTTTCTCATGTGCGTAACCAGGACCAGCGGGAATATGTGATCGGTCGACCTTCTCTTCCAATCGCGACGTGGACTCGAACCACAGATCTCCCATCGATCGCGACTTTGATTACGCAGTTCAAGAGGCAACCTCTCTACATCTGCGGGCCAGCCAACTAACTCTTCAAATGAAGAACTGATTACTCCACATCTATGAACCTATCATTCCCCGCCCCGGGGTTCCTCTCGAGGTTGATCTGGTTGGTCAGGGGGAGGAGGTTCTCCAAAGGACACCCAAAGTTGATGTGGTGAATATAGTCCACAGAATCCAAGGGCAGATCTTTAGCCTGTAATATCTTAGAAAATTCTGGAGGTATGCTATCCAGCCTAGAATTCGTCA
>Ga0136846_1210758_pt1 | contig 16471 bp, 11 predicted proteins | sample HopSoiMetagenom2_FD_96841 | JGI IMG/M metagenome (GOLD analysis project Ga0136846, IMG submission 96841) | Grasslands soil microbial communities from Hopland, California, USA - 2 Assembly 2016 (version 4) | ecosystem: Environmental > Terrestrial > Soil > Grasslands | place: USA: Hopland... | reverse complement strand
ATTTGTCCAAGGATGCTCCTCGGGATTTTTCAGCGAGAGGCTGATCTTCCCAGTCTCTTCGTCGATCCGCTCGACCCGCACGCGGACTTTTTGGCCTTCCTGGACCACTTCGCTCGGATGCTTCACCCGCTCCCAAGCAAGCTGACTGATGTGAATCAAGCCATCGACGCCGCCCAGATCGACGAAAGCTCCGAAGTCATGAATCTTGCGCACCGTACCTTCGCGCATCGTTCCCGGCTGGAGCTCGGCCATGAGCTGCTTCTTGGATTCCTCTTTTTCTCGCTCCAGCACGCCCCTGCGACTGAGCACGAGATTACCACGACGCTCGTTTGCTTCAGTGACAACGCAGACGAGCGTTTGGCCAACATAATCCGCCGTATTCTCCACGCGGTACATCGAAACTTGACTGATTGGAATAAAGCCGCGGGCCCCACCGACCGTGCATTCCAGACCGCCAGTACTCGATCCGGTAATTCGCGCCTCAACGAGTGACCCTTCTGCTATATCGGCCCAACCGCCAGAAACCACCGCGCCACCTGCAACCGACACGTGATAGAGACTGTCCTCTGAGTTGTAGCCCGTTACCGTCACATCGATCATGTCGCCCGGCTTGGGAGGCTCAGCAAAGTTGCGGACGCTCGTAATCCCCTGGTTCTTGCCACCCAAAGCAAAGAACACATCATCGCCGTGCAGATCGACGACCTGGGCTCGGTGGCGCGAGCCGTTCTCCAGCCGATTGGCGTCCGTCTTCAAATCGACTTTTACGATCTCCTCTAGCGATACATCGCCGAGAGCCGCCGCGACTTCAGCTTCCAGCTCCTCTGACCGCTGCCGCAGATTCGGAACGGGAACCCCGTGCTTGATCCTCTCTTCACGGGACTGGCGCTCAGCGGCCAGCTCGCGATCGAGCTGCCGATCTTCGTCGCGCTCCTTTTCGCGCCGCGACTTCGGCCGCTCGTTGCGGCTTCGAGGACGGAAGCCAGCCGGCGGCGAGGCGGACGACGCGCCAGTTGCAGCGGGCGGCGGTGCAGTCGCGGCCTGCTCAGGCTTCGGCGACTCACCAGTCGCTGGGGTCTCGCTCGCTTCGGTGGCCCGAGTAAAGCGAGCTAGCGGACCTGCACCAGCAGGGGCCGGTGTGGCCGGCGCGCGCGGCGGCTCCGAACTGGGCAAGGGCTGGTTAGTGGAGTCAGCTGATGATGTGGTTTCGGACGACATGGTTCACCAAAAGGTCGCAAGTGCTTTGGCGGCAAGTTGATGCGGTCGATTGAGACCGTTGCACCCAATGAACGAGCTAGCGATGCCGCGCCGCAAACGCTTCAGTTTAGCCGCCATCTGAAAACCGCGGTAGCAATCGGCAAGCCAATGCCGCCCTAGGCTGGCTCTCCGCCCGCCCTGCGAGCTGACTATTACAAATAAGCCGGTAATTCAGCGTTCGCCTTTGACGCCCTTTCGCACTTTTCGGTACAAGTCGCCCCCTATTCACTGACAGTCGCCTGCGGGTGGTGGCTGGAACCGAATCGCGCGATTCAGCGCCACAGGTCGCTTTATGCACTCATTGAGTCGCTTGACAGCCGGTCTGTTTTCAGGATTGCTCGTTCTGGCTGGAATGGCTGTCGGCCAAGAGCCGCAGCGGTGGTTCTATTCCGACGAGCCAGCGGCAGTGCAGCCCACGGCCAACGTTCCGGCTCCTTCGTCCTCCAGTGAAGGCGGCGGAGGTGCAATCGAGGCGGACATTCAACAGCCACCGTCACTCACCGATCAGCTCTCCGCGCTCGGCAAGCGTGTTGATCTGCTCGAAAAACCGCCAGTCAAATATCCGGCAAACGTGCAAGTGCTCGGCGTCTTTCAGGCCGACGCCGGGGTGTTCAATCAGGACGCAGCGAACAAGCTTCCCATTGCCGCCGGTGGTGTCGGCCAGGTAATTCAAAATGGCGCCGACTTCCGGCGAGCGCGTCTTGCGGCTAAAGCAGCCCTTGGAAACAACATCAACGCCTTCATGCAGTTTGACTTTGCATTTCCAGGTCGTCCGACATTCACCGACGTGTGGGTCGAGTACACAGACCTGCCATGGCTGGGCACGGTTCGCATCGGCCAGTGGAAGCAGCCGTTCAGCCTCGAGGTAGTGAGCAGCTTCCGTTACACGACGTTCATGGAGCGGTCGCTGCTATTTCAGACCTTTACTCCATTCCGGCACATCGGCATTGGCGCTTATGATCACGCCGATGATCTAATGGGCACCTGGGCCGCATCCTATCTTCGCACCGGCCAGGATCAATTCGGCGACTCGCTCAGCTCTCGCGGCGGCAATGGCTTCACGGGTCGCATCACGCGCCTGGCGTGGTACGACGAAGAAGCCGGGCGGAGCTATTTGCATTTGGGTGCGGACTATTATTTTAACAATCCACCGAACCATACGATTGCCTTCCGCACCATTCCCGAAATCTTCATTGGCCAGAACGCCAATAACGGCGTCGGCACAGCCGGTTTCGCGGTGCCCGGCGCCTTCGATGGCACGCCGTTCTTCGCGAACACGGGCAACGTCACGAACGTCAACAACGTCAACACATACGACTTCGAAGCGCTCTGGGTCTATGGGCCCTTGTCGGTGCAGAGTGAAGCGATGGGCGCGAGCGTCAACCGGCAGGGAACGCCCGGCGGCTTTCTGCATGGTGAATACTTACAGGTCGGCTGGTTCCTGACTGGCGAACATCGGCCCTATGATCGCATCGCCGGTGCGATTGACCGTGTGCGGCCGTTCGAAGATTTCTTTTGGGTTCGCGATGCCAACGGCTGCTGCCAGCACGGCAAGGGTGCGTGGGAAGTCGCGCTCCGCTTCTCGCGCGTCGATCTGAACAGCGATATGATCTCCGGAGGCGTCGTGAATGACATTACTTTCGGTGTGAACTGGTACACCAACGCCTTCACCAAGATCGTGTTCAACTACATCCATTCCTGGCGTCAATCGCCCACTTCGCCACCCGCGCCGACCGGTATCGGTCCCGCTGTTGCCGTCAACAGTGAAATGAACGCCTTCGCGATGCGGGCGCAAATGGATTTTTAAGTCGCAGGCACCGCAGCATCCGCGGAGCTGGTAGGTGTGCCGCCGCTGACTAGATGTGATATTCCGTTTGCCCATCAGGCGGCGGCAGCTTCATCCGCGATGGTATCCGCTTGCCTCTGAGCCACGCGCCGATTGCCGCAAGTACCGCTGCGAGCCCGGCCGGAAGAGCGGCTGCCGAAAAGGTCTTCGGCGGAAAGCCGACGAACACGAATGAGCAGCCAAGATAAAGCAGCAGTGCACCAAATCCCAGTCTTAACCAATCGACCGAGATGCGCGGCACGACCAGTGCGCCTCCATAAGCGCCAATCATAAAGCCTGCCGCCACTGCGGCCGCGACCGGAATTCGTACGAACCCGTGCTGCCAATAAACCATGGCCGCAAAAATCCCAATCGGCGGAATCAGGGCGGCCAGGCTCGTCCCCTGCGCCTCCTGCTGCGTAAAGCCAAACAGCAGCATCAGCCCTGGAACCAAAATGATCCCGCCGCCAATTCCCAGCATTCCGCTGATCACGCCAATGCCCACGCCAAACAGCAGCAGTTGAAAATACAGCACGTCGCGCTCCACAAAAAGTTAGCCACGGATTAACACAGATTAACACGGGCGGCAACTGCTTTCGCCGTGCTGCGTTGCAAATGGATACAATGAAAGCGGCGAGGCACTATGCAGCCGCAAGAAATCGTCGTCTTCGACACACCGCATCCGTGCTCCTATTTGCCCGACCGGACGGCTCGCCTGCCGTACCGTCATCCGATCGAGAATCTCACGCCGGAGCAATTCGACCAGCGGCTGGCCGAAGGCGATCGCCGCAGCGGCGTCTTTTTGTATCGCACGCAGTGTCCGCAATGCCATGCCTGCCAGCCGATTCGCCTCGATGTGGCAGCCTTCCGGCCTGACGCCACCCAGCGGCGCATGCTGCGCCGCGGAGATGCGCTGCTCACCGCTCAAATCGGTCCGCCGATCATCGATCGCTCCCGGGTGGAGCTCTTCAATCTGCATCGCGACGTCCGCGGCTTATCCGCCGACGATTGGCCGCTCGACGAGCACTCGTACGCCGAATTCTTGACCGACTCCTGCTGCGAAACTCTCGAGCTTAGCTACTGGCATTCCGATCGGCTCGTCGCCGTCGCCATTGCCGACGCTGGGCATGAATCGCTCTCCGCCGTCTATTGCTATTATGACCCGGCCTTCAAACTGCTCAGCCTCGGCACGTACTCAGTTCTTCGTCAGGTCGAATTCTGCCGCGCAACCAGCCGCCGCTATCTGTATCTCGGCTTTTTCATCGCCGAGTCGCCTCACATGTCGTACAAAGCCCGCTTTCGCCCGCATCAGCGGTTAATCGACGGACTATGGAGCGATTTCGCTTAATCTGGCTCCCGCTTCACGCCGTTGACCGCTCTTTAAGACCCCGATATTCTTAGAGATTCTGACGGTTCCGCCGAGCGTCTCGGCAAGCCGTAAATCCCTGTCCTGTTTTGTGTTCCGCATACGGCGAAGGTATGCACCTGTGCCGGCTGCAGCGCGGCTGGCATTAGCCCGAGCGGAGCAAGGAGCAAACGCACGTGGCTGATACTTTAGTGAACGAGCTGATTGAAGCGGGGGTCCATTTCGGGCACCGGGCAAGCCGGTGGAACCCGAAAATGGCGCCCTATATCTACGCCCGCAAGAATGGCATTCACATCATCGACATCCGCGAGACGATCCGCGGCCTGCTGCGAGCCAAGAAGTATCTTGCTCAAGTAGCAGCGCAAGGCTCGCTGGTGTTATTCGTGGGCACAAAAAAGCAAGCCGGCCCAGCGGTCGAGCGCGAAGCGACCCGCTGTCACATGCCGTTTGTCGCCGAGCGCTGGCTGGGCGGATGCTTGACGAATTTTCGGACGATCCGCAGCCGCCTGGGCCGACTCGAAGAAGTCGAAAAGATTCGCGGCGGGGACGAAATCGCGACCTATTCCAAAAAGGCCCAATCGGCTCTGGCTCGCGAATATCGCAAGATGTTCCGCAACCTCAACGGCATTCGCACGCTCAATCGCATGCCGGAGTGCATCGTCATCATCGACCCGAACAAGGAAAAGAATGCCATCAAAGAGGCTCGAGCTCTGGGCATCACAACCGTTTCGCTGATCGACACCGACTGCGATCCGGATCATGTCGATCTGCCGATTCCCGGCAACGATGACGGCATCCGCTCGATCGAGCTGCTTATGCGGCACCTGGCCGAAGCGGTGCTCGTCGGCTCGCAGAGCGCCGCCGCGCTAAAGCAAAAAGGCGACAAGCAGGCTCAGCCGGAGATGGCCGCTGCTGCCGCGGGCGAAGCAAAGGACGGCAACGTATAACGATTCGTTATCGCATTAGTCGGAAGCAAACTGCTCCCGGAGAAGCGGGAATCAACATTCCCCGGCGGCGCACCGGGACCAAGTTTGGTCCCGGCTAAAGAGAACATTAGCCGAATATGGAGAACATCTATGGCCGAAATCACTGCGGCGCTCGTGCGCCAATTGCGCGAAGAGACTGGGTTGCCGATGATGGACTGCAAGCAGGCGCTGACGGAAGCCAGCGGCGAAAAAGAGAAAGCCAAGGATATCTTGCGCAAGAAGGGGCTCAAGATTCAGGAAGGCCGCGGCGGCCGCGAGACGTCGTTCGGTCGCTTTGGAATCTACTGCGGCCTGGACAAGAAGGCCGGCGCCATCGTCGAGGTGAAATGCGAAAGCGCTCCAGTCGCGGGCAGCGCTGAATTCATTGAATTCGCCAACGACATGGCCAAACAGCTCGCAACTGGCCCCGGCGCGAACACCGGCGACGAGCTGCTCGCGCAACCCTCGCCCAGCCATCCAGGCAAAACGCTCCGCGACATCAAGGATGACATGTTCAACCGCATCCGCGAGGTCTTCAACGTTGGCCGTATCGCACGGCTGGAAGGCCCGACCGGCGGTTACAGCCATAACGCGGCCACCGTTAGCGGCGTCCTGGTTCAAGTCGAAGGTGGTACCGATGAAGCGGCCAAGGATGTGAGCATGCACATCGCCGCCATGCGTCCACTCGGCGTCAATAAGGAAGAGATCGATCCCACCGTCGTCGATAAAGAGCGGCAGATCCTCCGCGAAGCCGCCCTCGCCGAAGGCAAGCCCGCCAACATCGTCGATAAGATGGTCGAAGGCCGTCTGAAAAACTTCTATGCCGAGAAGGTCCTTCTTGAGCAGCCTTTCGTGAAGGAAAACACGCTCACGGTTGGCAAATACGCCGAAGGCAAGGGCATGAAGGTCAAGAAGTTCGTGCACTGGGAACTCGGCAAGGCATAGTTTCAAACCCCGAAAGGCCCTTCATGTCGACAGCAGCTTATCGCCGGGTAATTCTGAAACTTTCCGGCGAAAGCTTCAGCCATGCCGGCGAGCGCGGCATCGGTATGGAGGAAGTCACCCAGATCGCCCGCCAGGTCAAGCAAGCCGCAGACAGTGGCAGCCAGATTGGCTTGGTGATCGGTGGCGGCAACATCCTTCGCGGCGCTCAGTTCAAGGGTCTGCATGCCGGCATCCAGGAAGCGACCGCCCATTACATGGGCATGCTTGCCACCGTGATTAACGCTCTCGCCCTGCAAGACGCTCTCGAATCGCTGGGTTGCGAGACCCGCGTAATGACCGCCATTCACATGCATGGCGTCGCCGAGCCCTACATTCGTCGTCGGGCCCGCCGCCACCTCGAAAAAAAGCGGATCGTCATTCTGGCGGCGGGCACCGGCAGCCCATTCGTCACGACCGACACGGCCGCCGCCCAGCGGGCAATGGAGCTCGAGGCCGAGATCTTGCTCAAGGCCACCCGTGTCGATGGCGTTTATAGCGACGACCCCGAGCGGAACCCCCACGCGGTCCTTTATGGTGAGCTGGACTATTCGACCGTCCGAGAGCGGAATCTGCGTGTTATGGACAGCACGGCTATCGCCCACTGCATGGAACACAACATGCCGATTCTGGTCTTTAACTACAAACAGGACGGCAACATCCTCCGAGCCGTCCGCGGCGAGAAGGTCGGAACCCTGATCTCCAGCCGGCCGACGCCAAAATAAACGGCGCAAAGTCTGTGGCTCAATGGACTTGCATGGCGAGCGCGGTTGATTACAACGTCGTTTTAATGCACCGGCGCGACTTGTAACTCTCCGCCTCTGCCATTATGTTGCGATTGGCGTTTGTCCGCTGCCAGCCCCGCTAGCAGCCCCAAATTGCTGCGGTGACCCGCGAGTTGTGGTGGCTTAGCCGCTGCCGACCCGACTTCCTACACAAACACTGCCGTCCCCGCGGGCCGTTTTAAGCTGGCTTTCCCATTTTGACGAAGTTGATGGTATCGCGCTGTCTGCCAGTTTTGTCGCCCGACCCTCCGCCCCGCGAAGGTTCCCCGGCTGATAGCGCTTAAAGACGTTCCATAGCCGCCCGCGGCTACGTCCCTCTCCCCCCCGAGCGAAGACCGCCAGATATGCAAAGGCCGACCTTCTTCGCCCGACGCGCGATTCTGATCCTGGTGGTTGTGTTCTTTTTCGTACCGTTTGCCCTGCGCGGCGCCCGCATGGCCGTGCAAGGGATGAAGAACGACGTTAAAGACTGGCTGCCCAAGGAATTCGAGGAAACCAAGGACCTGGAGGAATTCCGGCAGTACTTCCTTAGCGAGCAGTTCGTGCTCGTGAGTTGGGACGGCTGCCACGGCGGCCCAGGTGACGAGCGGTTTCAGATGTTCCTGGCGAAGCTGACGCCGGAAGTTCCGCCGACCGTTGCCGCCAAAGAAGCTGTCGCCCAAGAAAAAGCTGATGCGAGCGAATCGACGAGCGACAAACTGGCTGCCGGCCCCGATCGCCCCCTCAACAATCCCACGCGCTACATCCACCGTGATGAGAACTTCATCGGTGACAAGCTAGGCCTTTATTACGCCGGCAACTGGTACGAGAACTGGGGCGAAAAAGGCGAGAAGTGGCTTAAGGGCCGCACGATCCGCGAGGACGGCACCAACGGCGAGCGGTGGTACTACCTGACTCGCGATGGAGACCTGTTCCGCTGGGACGACATCGACGCTCCAATGGCCGCGCTCGCCCGCCTCTTCACCCGCGCCTTCTGGAGCAAGGAAATCCACGGCACGCTCGTGCATGCTTTTGGCCCTGCGGATGGCTACTGGTACCACTCCGACCCGCGCCGCTTGCGCGCCCAATTGTTCAAAACGGTAACAACTGGTCCAGACCTGCTGGTCAGCCTGACGCAGCCCGGTGGCGAGCTGGACGCCAACCGCGATATCGACGGCGATGCCAACCTGCGCGAAGCCGAGCGGCGCCTCGAAGGCACGATGTTTGGCAAGGCCAATGCCGAGACCGGCGAGAAAACGACCTGCATTCTGCTTACGCTCACCGACGCCGCGCGCAAGAATCTGCACCTCGTGCTTGGCCGCGGCATCCTCGGCAAGCCCCGCGGACGGCTTTACGAGATCGCGCAAGAGTCAAACATTCCCGAAAATGAGCTGCGCCTCGGCGGACCGCCCGTCGATAACGTTGCGATCGATGAAGAGGGCTCCGTCACGCTTGTCCGCCTGGTCAGTTACTCCGCCGTCCTCGGCATCGGCCTGTCGCTACTCTGCTTCCGCAGCGTTACCGCCACGATCATGATTTTCTTCGTCGGCGGCATCTCAGCCCTGATGAGCCTGGCGCTCGTTTGGTGGCTGGGCAGCTCGGTCGATGCGATCTTGATGTCGATGCCGTCGCTGGTGTACGTGCTCGGCCTGTCCGGCGCAGCGCACATCATGAATTACTATCACGATGCGGTGGAAGAGCACGGCCACCGCGGCGCGCCCGAACGGGCCATTGCCCACGGCTGGAAGCCCGCATTCCTGTGTCAGGTCACAACTGCCATCGGCCTGGTAACGCTGGTCACCAGCGAGCTGGTGCCGATTCGCAAATTCGGCGCGTTCGCTGCCCTCGGCGTGATGCTGATGCTCGTAGTGCTGCTTACCTACCTGCCCGCGGCGCTCGAAATCTGGCCACAAAAGCCGCGAAAGCGACCGGTACACGGCGACGATTCATCGTGGGTCGATCATTTCCTCAGCGGCTTCTGGCAGCGAATGGGCAGCTGGATTATCAGCCACCACGCCGTGGTCGCGATTGGCTGCACGGTGCTCATTGCCGCCTTTGGTTACGGCGTCGTCTATATGAAGACGAGCGTCAACCTGCTGAAGATGTTTCACAGCGAGGCGAAGATCATCAAGGACTACGCCTGGCTGGAAGAGAATCTCGGCCAGCTCGTCCCGATGGAAGTTGTCGTTCGCGTGCCGAAGGCCGAGCAGCGGCCGGCCAACACGGAGCTGCAGGCTTTGCAGGGAGAGTTGGCAGCCGACTCAACCGCCCTCGGCCGCAAGTCGGAAATCGAAAGAATCATTCGCAACTCGCAGTTCCAGCTTCCCTTCTTAGAGCGGATGGAGCTGGCCTCCCGGATTCAAAATCTCATTGAACAGGAATTCGGTCCCGACGGTCGCAAAATAGTCGGCCGGGCGATTAGCGCCGCGACTTTTGTCCGCCCGCTACCCGAACCGGGCGGCAGCACGTCCGCTTATCTTAAGCGATCGGCTACGAGTGGACGATTGCAAGCCCACCGCGACGATTTGCTGCACAGTGATTATCTGCGCGTCGTGAGCAGCAACGTTGTTCAGGATGATGAGACCGAGCTGTGGCGCATCAGCCTGCGCGTCAGCGCTACCAAAGGCGTCGATTACGGCTCCTTCGTCAATGAGCTCCAGCAAACCGTTGAGCCCGTGATGGCGGCGCAAGCGCAGCGCGTGGCCGTCCTGCGTCAGATCGATCAAAAGCGCCGCGAGCAAGGTCGTTCCGACGGCGCGGTAACCGGCGCCCGGGTGCTGCTCGTCGGCATGCCAGGCGCGAAACCAGCCACCGCGACCGAAATGACGTTGCACACACCCGTCGATCAACGTCGCATCTTCGCCAGGACCCTGCTCGATCTGCTCACGAACTCCCGACTCCGCCTTGAAACCACCAATCTTGAAGCCGGCAACTTTCCTGCGGCAATCGTCGGCAAGCTGTCTTCCTACGATTGTGTCGTCGTCGTGGACGACGCGCCAGGAATCAACCTGGCCAGCCTCAGCCAAGCCGGCCCCGCCGTCGTTGATGCCCGCCAGCACACATTTTCACCCGGCGCTGGACAAAGAACCGCCTGGCAGAGCAATCCGGTCGGCGTCGCGGCCGTGTACACCGGCGTTGTCCCGATTGTCTATAAAGCCCAGCGGATGCTGCTCGACAGCCTCGTCCAGAGCACCTTCTGGTCGATCATCACGATCACGCCCCTGTTAATGTGGATCGCCCGCAGCGTCTCAGCCGGCTCAGTGGCAATGCTACCCAACGTCCTGCCGATTCTCATGGTCTTTGGCGGCATGGGCTGGCTCGGGATTGAAGTCGATGTCGGCTCGATGATGACCGCCAGCATCGCCCTCGGCGTCGCCGTCGATGACACCATTCACTATCTCAACTGGTTCCGCGAGGAACTGGATCGCGTCGGGGATCGCAAGAAGGCGATTCTCGCCGCTTATAAACATTGCGCCACGCCCACGCTGCAAGCAGCCGTCATCAGCGGCCTGGGGCTTTCCGTATTCGCCATTAGTACCTTCACGCCCACGCAGCGCTTTGGCGTGCTGATGCTCGTCATTCTCTGGCTGGGTGCCGTGGCCGAGTTAATCTATTTCCCGGCTCTCTTGGCAGGTCCCTTGGGCCTGGTATTCAAGCCACGCCTGAAGGCCCGCCGCACCGCCGAAGAGCCAAGACCTGAAGACGACGCCACAGAGTCCCGTCAGCCGCAACTCACGATCGTCCATCGCGAAGACGTGCCCGAGGATGTCGGGGAACCGGCGCTATCCGTCGTGGGCGAATCAGAAACCGACGGCTCCGGCGCGCCGGGCCCTCATGGGTCTAAAGGCGGCACACTGCGGCATCTTCGCCAGGACACGCCCCACCGGCGGACATAGGGTCATTGCTACGCCACTCGAATCAGCATTTCTCCGCGTCCTCCGGCGAGGAAATCACCGTTGTGTAGCTCATAGCCACAGGTGAGCAGCTCATCGCTGACCGAAAAATCGAGCCGGCCCAGATAGCGATAGATCAGGGGCAGGATTTCCGGCCGATACCGGCACGCCCGACGAAACGTTGGCAATAACGGCGGCGCTTTGCCCAAAAAGGCGATCGTCCCTCGCTTCATGCCGGCCCCATGACGAATGCCGCTCTCGCCAAACACAAAAATGCTTCCGGCCAGCATATTGATCCCCGCCAGGTCGCCGATATTGCCGCCGATGGCAATTAGCCCGCGCCGCATCGAATGGCCAATCTCATTGCCCGCGTCGCCGCCGATTAAAATTGTTCCCTTGGTCATTCCTTTGGCACTACCGCGATACGCCGCGCCGATCAGGTGGCCTGCCTTTCCGCGCACGTGGATTAGCCCGCCATGCATTTCACCACCGACCCAATCGCCCGCGTTGCCCAGCACATGAATCTCGCCGCCGCGCATCTCGCTGCCGATATGTCTGCCCCCATTCCCCGAAACCACGACTTTCCCCGACTGCATCTTCGCCCCGATCCAATGCACGCCGCTCAGATCCCCTTCCCACTCGTGAATTTCATCGCTCGCATTGCCGCTCACTGTAAAATAATCTGCGAGCCGCGACTTCACGTTCCCTTCGAACACTTCCAGCTTCTCAATCTCAGATAGCGATTTCCCGCGCACGGCATCGGGCGTAATTTCCTCCACCTCCAATGGCACCGAGGAGTTTCGATGGCGAAGAGTCAGGCGCAGCGGCATATAGATGTCAGGCTTTAGACTTTAGATTTTAGACGTCGGAGCACACAAGTCCAGAGACGTTACAGCATTAGCCAGCATGTCTGAAACTAAAATCCAAAGTCTAAGACCTAAAATCTCCACCGTCGGCGGCATCATTCTCGCCGGCGGCAAGAGCAGCCGCATGGGATTGCCTAAGGCTACGCTTCCCTTCGGTCCCGAGCTTATGCTCCAGCGAGTCGTGCGGTTGTTAAGCACCGTAGTGCGGCCGATCATCGTCGTCGCGGCTCCCAATCAAGAGTTGCCTTCGTTGCCCGACCATGTATTCATCGCCCGCGACGAGCATGAAGCCCGCGGCCCGTTGGAAGGCTTGTCGGCCGGCCTGTCAGCCATCAGGCCGCATGCCGAAGCCGCCTACGCAACGAGCTGCGACGTTCCACTCCTCCAGCCCGCGTTTGTGCAAGCCATGATCGACCGCCTCGGCGACGCCGACATTGCCGTGCCCATCGAAGAAGAATTCTCGCACACGCTGGCCGCTGTTTACCGCGCGTCCGTGCTGCCGCGCATCCAAGAGCTGCTTGCCGCCGATCAGCTCCGCCCCGCGTTTCTCTTCGATCGTGTCAAGACGCGGCGTATTAATATTGAAGAGCTGCGAGCTTTCGACCCTCAGCTTGCAACACTCCAAAACCTCAATCGGCCCGAAGATTATCTGCTGGCTCTCGGCGAGGCCGGTTTTCAGCCGTCAGACTCAATCCTTGCTGCGCTCGAAGCTCCTCGAACCTGACAAGAAATCGCGCCGCTTCTTTGCTTCCCAGCAGTCGATCAAGTGGAAAATACGGCCGTTGCCCGCGTGCTTTCCGATTTTTGTCCGGCGCCGGCGAACCTTCGTTGCCACATACGTGACAACGTCGTTCGGTCCTTTCGCCCCACGGTCCTTTGCACCGCCGGCAGTGCCGGATGAACCGCCACGCCGTCCCTTCCACGCGCCCCGGAGGAAACAAGGTTACATGGAACGGCAAATTCGCATCTACCGCAGTTTTCAAACCTGTCTGCATCGCCTTGAAGGCTTGATGATCGACGACTCGACCATTCAACGCCTCAAATAGTTCGTTTACGAGCGAGCACTGATCTCGGGTCAGTGGCGTCCCCATCCACAGGCCGTACCATCGTGGCTCCGTCAGCGCGAACAATGCTTCGTATCGCGCGCTTAGCTCTCGCTGGTTTAGCGCATCGGCAATTCTCGCCTTTACATCCAGCGACAAAGCAGTAATCCCAAAGCAACCCGCTAGACAGTCAGACGAGATTCGTTCGACAGCATTTGCCGGACATCCCACGCACTCTCGCTCGGTTTCCTCCCTGCCGCCGTATATGGCGAGCGCATCCTCGATCCGGAACCCGTTTGGGGGATCAACGCAAATCCCCTCGAACAGCCGCCCCTCGCGCTGCGCATCGCTCACTGCCCGCGCGGCTCTGAGCTGCCGTTCCGTTCGCTCTGGATCGCTGCCGTCCTGAAAACCACGAATCGGGCATGAATACTCAATCGCCCAAACGAGAAACTCGGGCGTGTTAATCAATGCTTGAAATGCCTTCGACCAGTAAAAATCATCGGAATGCCGTGCTCGTTCGCCGCCGCGATCACTTCCTCATCTCGCACGCTACCGCCCGGCTGAATGACTGCCGCGAGGCCCGCTGCAGCCGCTTTGTGAATCGAATCCGCAAACGGAAAGAATGCGTCGGAAGCCAGAATGGAACCCTTGGCCCGCTCACCTGCTTTCTGAATCGCGATCTCGACCGAATCGACGCGGCTCATTTGTCCAGCGCCGCAGCCAATGAGTGACGTCGCCTTCGCGAGCACGATCGCATTGCTCTTCACGTGCCGCACGACAGACCAACCGAACCGCAGGTCCGCCATCAACACGTCACTTGGCCGTTTTTGCGTCGCGACTTTCCACTCCCTTTCCGGATCTGGAAATACATCCGCCTCCTGCACGAGCATCCCGCCTTCCAGCGGACGGCATGCCAGTGGCGCGGGCGGCGCATCGAGCGAACCGACTGCCAGCAGTCGCACGTTCGCCTTCCACTTCGGCTTCGTCGTCAGAATTTCGAGCGCGGCCGGCTCAAAGCTCGGCGCTACAATGGCCTCAATGAACAGCCCCGGCGCGGCAAGCACCTCCGCCGTGCCCCGATCCACGCTCTTGTTGAATGCGAGAACGCCTCCAAACGCACTTTGCGGATCGCCATCCAGCGCCTTGCGTACAGCTTCAGAGAGCGTCGATCCCGTCGCCACGCCGCAAGGATTGTTGTGCTTGATCACAGATGCCGCCGGCTCGCTGAATGAGCGCACCACCGTCAGCGCACTATCCAGATCGAGCAAGTTGTTGTACGAGAGCTCCTTGCCGTGAAGCTGCTCGGCAGTCAGCACGCTCACGCCGCTGCAACTCGGCGCGACATAAACGGCCCCCTTTTGATGCGGATTCTCGCCATACCGCAGCTCGGATTTCCGTGCCAGCGCCAAGAACATTGCCGGCGGAAAATGCGCCTCCGGCTCCGTATAGCCGCCGAACCATGTCGCAATCGCTGCGTCGTACCGAGCCGTATGCGTGAATGCCGCCGCCGCCAGCTTCTTCCGTAACTCGAGCGTCGTGCCGCCCGCGCGCAGCTCATCCACGACCGCTTGATACTGTCCTGGCTCCGTGGCAATCGCCGTGAACGCGTGATTCTTCGCCGCAGCCCGCACCAAACTCGGTCCGCCGATGTCAATGTTTTCAATCGCTTCGGACGGCGTTACGCCGCCTCGAGCAATCGTCTGCTCGAATGGATAGAGATTGACGACCACCAGGTCAACCAACTCGATTCCCTGTTCGCGGCAAGCCGCAAGATCCTCCGGATGATCGCGCCGGCATAAAATACCGCCAAAAATCTTGGGATGCAGCGTCTTCACCCGCCCGTGCATCATCTCAGGAAACGCGGTGTAATCGGCCACCTCCCGCGATTGGAATCCATGGTCAGCCAGGAATTTTCGCGTGCCGCCCGTGCTAAACATCTCCGCGCCTGCCGCCGTCAACTCTTTCGCCAGCTCAGCCAAGCCTGTCTTGTCGCTAACGCTGATCAGCACCCGCTTGATCGGAATCCGGTCCATCCGCCCTCCTTGTTCAAAAGGTCATGGTTTAAGGCCGCTGCGGCAGCCGGTCAAGGACCGCGCCCACCAGGGCCGAGCCTGCTTCGCAAATCGCCGAAAAACAAGGTTTCGATTGACGTTAAACCCTATTTTAGAGGAATATTGAAAAATCACGGACACAATCGCGCCTCACTCGTCGCTTTCTTGGGCCTGTGACTGCAAGCGACTATTCATCGTCCGTACCTAAGTTGCAGGGGATGAGACATGCCAGCCAATATGCGCTGCAGTTGCGGTGTTGTTTTGCGCGCTCCCGAAGGTTTTGCATCGGGACGAGCGATCTGCCCCGTCTGCCGTGCTACTGTGAGTTTCGGCCCCGCCGTGCCGCGTTCAGCGGGCGCGCCGCGCGCCTCCGCCGATCCAGGCATCGATACGCCGCTTCCGGTCACTGACTTTCTTGATCCTCCGCCGGCGAAAAAACCGCCCGCGCCGCCTGCCACGCCCTGGACGCAGCGCATGATGGCTGCCCTCCTCGACCCGCGCAGCATTCAGTGGATGATGATGCTCGGCGGTGGATTGATGGTGCTCGGCATCATCGTCTGGCTCGTGAGCAAAGGTATTTTCCAGAACACGTTGGTCGTCGCCACGGCACTCACGCTCGGCGCACTGGCCGTCCATGGCTCGGGCTGCTTCGTGACTCTCAAGTCGCGATACAAAATCGCCGGCCAGGCACTTACATTCCTGGGCTGCATCCTCATCCCTCTAAACCTCTGGTTCTATCACGCTCACAACTTACGACCGCTGACGCTCGAGACACACCTCTGGCTCGGCGGCGTTGTCTGCTGCGCGATTTACGTCGCCACGCTGCTGCTGCTTCGCGATCCGCTGTTCATGTATGCCGTCGAAGGCGGCGTCACGCTCACCGTCGCCCTGCTCCTGGCCAATCAAGGCTACGTCACCGATGCCGGCTACCTCAGCCTCGTGCTGATGGGCCTGGCCTTGATTTCGATTCACGCCGAGCGGGCATTTCCCACAGAGGATGCTCCATTCGACCGCAAGCATTTTGGCTTGCCCGTCTTCTGGTCGGGCCATGTGCAGCTCGCGGCCGCGTTACTGACGCTTTTGGGTAGTCAGCTTCTCGCCGCTCTGATCGCGTCGCCCTCGCGCCCATCCTTCTTTGAAGGCTGGACCTGGACGGGCAACTGGCTCACCGAACGATATATGCTCGCAGGCACCATATGGCTGCTGGGCGCGTACGCCTACTTTTATAGCGATCTCGTTGTGCGGCGGATCGGGGTCTATGTCTATCTCGCTGCGGCCTGTCTGCTTGCCGCCGAGCTGACGTTCATCGGCGATCGATTGCCAGCCGCCGTATTAATCGCCACGCCGGCGATTACGGCCGTTCTGCTGACGCTCGTTTCGCTGCGACCAGGTCCTAGCACCGATCGGCTCGCGCAAAATCTGCAGCCGCTAGCGCTGCTGCTCGCTGGACTGTCGGTCGT
>Ga0136846_1243977_pt1 | contig 16472 bp, 29 predicted proteins | sample HopSoiMetagenom2_FD_96841 | JGI IMG/M metagenome (GOLD analysis project Ga0136846, IMG submission 96841) | Grasslands soil microbial communities from Hopland, California, USA - 2 Assembly 2016 (version 4) | ecosystem: Environmental > Terrestrial > Soil > Grasslands | place: USA: Hopland... | reverse complement strand
GAGGAAGACAGCCACCTCGGCGACTTCATCGAGGACAAGAATGCGGTGATCCCGGTCGACGCCGCGATCCAGTCCAACCTCAAGGAGACGGTGACCCGCGTCCTCGCCTCGCTAACCCCGCGCGAGGAGCGCGTGCTGCGCATGCGCTTCGGCATCGGCATGAACACCGATCACACGCTGGAGGAAGTCGGCCAGCAGTTCAGCGTGACCCGCGAGCGCATCCGGCAGATCGAGGCCAAGGCGCTGCGGAAGCTGAAGCATCCGAGCCGGTCGCGGAAGATGCGGAGCTTCCTGGATCAGTAGCTTCATCGCCCCAGGCGCGGCGTGATCGCCGAACCGGCGCCTCCCGAGCGAGGCGAAGCGCTGCTCGAGACTCCGCACCTGGCAGGGGCGCTGGAGAGCGATCAGTTCAAGGCTTTCCTCGACCACGTGCCGGTGGCGATCGCGGTCTCGGAGCTCCGCCCGGTGGAGCGCATCGTTTACGTGAACCAGCAATTCGAGCGCCTGTCCGGTCAGCTCGAAATAGACCTTGTCGGTAAGCTCTGGGCGACGCTGAGCGGAAGCGCCACCGCAGCTGGCGATGACCGTCAGCTAAGCGACGCCATCGCCGACGACCAGGATTACATCGGCGCCTTTACCATCGAGGAATCGTCGCCCGCGAGCCTCGACGCCTGGTCAAACATCATTAGGGATGACGCCGGGCTTCCCGTGTTTCGTCTCGTCGCGCTGTCCGAGGTCCGCGCACGCGAGGACGATGGCCAGCTCCAGCTAGAGCGGCTGATCCGGGAGAAAGACACGCTGCTGCGCGAGCTTCAGCACCGGGTGAAAAACAACCTGCAAATGATCACGGCCCTAATCAGGCTCGAAGGGCGCGCCCTTCCAGATCAGGCCATCGCCACCAGCTTCGACCGCCTTGCGGGCAGGATCGAGGCGCTTGCCCTGCTCTACCGCTCCCTGTCGGACTCGTCGGGCGAGGAAAGTGTCGACCTGGGCACGTACCTCAGCGAAGTCGCGTCGGCGGTGATGCGCGCCCACGCCGTCGAGGGCATCCGACTGGATCTCAAGGTGGACAGCTGGCCGGTGCAGCTGGACGTCGCGATGCCGGCGGGTCTGGTCGTCAACGAACTGCTCACGAATTCACTGAAGCACGCCTTCAGGGGCGGGAATGGCGGCACCATCAGCCTGCACTGTATCGTTGGAGCCTCGGGCTGTCGTGTCACGGTTTCGGACGATGGCACTGGCCTGCCCGCGGGGCAGCAATGGCCCGTCGCCGGCAAGATGTCGGCGCTGATCGTCAAGTCGTTGGCGGAGAATGCCAGGGCGCGTATCGAATGCACCTCTGCGCCTGGCAAAGGAATGCACGTGAATATCCATTTCAGCAGGGCAGACGTAGAGGCGATCTGACCTGGTTTTCGCTAGTTTAGGACCAGTGAATCTTGTCGGCGCGTTCCTGGTTTTCACGCGCGGAACGCGCGCTAGTGCGCGCCTTGGCGTCGGATGTTCGCGCCCCAGCGAAGGCCAGGAGGTCCGAGACCCAAGGACCGACGGTGAGTGCATCGATCCACATGACCTGCCGGTCTTTGCCGCTCAACGTCATGTCGAGCACCACGTGCCCGTCGAGAAGCACCTTGCAGGCCCCAACATCCACTTCCGTGTCGTCTGGCACCCCCGAACGACCCCACTGCCCCTCGATGCGCCAGTGATGATCGTTGAAGTTCCACGCGGCCCACGGACACTCCTCGTCGTCAAACCCCTCGATCTGAGTCACGCCTTCGGGCGCTTTCCATTTCTTGCCGCGGTCGGTCGATTGGCCGATCCACATCTGGGCAATCTTGAGGAGTTCGGGAACAGCGAAATTCAACCGAGCTTCCGTAACCCACAAGGCGGCCTTGACGGCTTTTGCCACGGCCAACTTGTTGCGTTCGACCTCGACGAGGCTGGCTCGGTCGCGTGCACCGTCAAGTTGATTGCCGATGTCCTTGGCACTGCGGATCTCGCGTTCCTCGCGGTTGAGCGCCCGCGGCATGAAACGGGCCGAGCGCAGGATGAACCAGGTGGCCAGCGCGGTACCGGCAACGAGCAGCAACGACTGGATCATGGAATCCTCCCCGCCTGAGCATGGCACGAAAGGCAGCCCAACTCTATGGCTGCGGCACCAATGCATTGACCTCGGCCTCTACGTAGCAAGAGGGCCCGGCGTTGCCGCCGAGCCCTCCTTCGCGCGCCGCCAGACAGCGGGGCTCGTTGACTCGTCTTAGTAAGCGGTTTCGCGGGATTGCATCGAGCCCTCGCTGCGGCCGCGGCTGGCACTATGCCCGCCGTTGCGGAACAGGATCTCGCGCGCGGTCTCCGTCGCGACGCCCGAATTCTCGTCGACCGACAGGAAATATCCGCCCTTGTTGATGTGCTGCTCGTAATAGGCCGCGTCCTCTTCATCGACGCCGTGGTTGGTCAGCATGCCCGTCAGCCCGCCGGCAGCAGCGCCGACGCCCGCGCCGATCGCGGCGGCTCCGGGGATTGCACCAGAGGCAATCGCTCCGGCCGCGGCAAGCGGTCCGACGCCCGGAATCGCGAGCGCTGCAACGCCGAGAAGCCCGCCGGCAACCGCGCCGCCGATGGCGCCCTTAACGCCGCCACTGGCATTCGCTCCATCATTGTCACTGGCGTCGTCATCGTCGATGCCGCCGCTGGTGTCGCTCTGCTCGCCGTGGCGACCGATGATCGAGATCGAATCTTCGTTGATACCGGCGGACCGAAGCTCGGTCAGGGCACGTTCGGCTTCTTCACGGCTGTCGAACACGGCCGATGCGATGCGCTCACTCATACTCATTCTCCTGGTGGAAGTGCAGCGAGCAGAAGTGCGCGCCTGTGCATGACCAACCATTTGAATTTACGCCTGTTCCTTCGGACTGGCGCGTTCGGGCTCGCTTCGTCCGATCGCCGGCGTAAGCCGCCTCGCGCCGCCGCAGCTCGCGGTGCTAGAGGACCTGCCCCACCGTCTCGCCGTCCCGCAGCACGTCGCAAACGGGGCAGTCGTCGCTGTCCGCGGCCTGCTGGACCGCCTGGCCGTCGGACCCCGACTTCAGTTTCGAACAGAGGAGCTTTTTCAGCTCGTCTCCGAATTTTTCATAGATCACGTTGAGCTGGGGCAAAAAGAAGAAGTCGGCCGCTTGATTGAGACGAACGTGATCGACGTTCAAATCATCTGAAAGTTTGCTCACGATTGCTTGTCGAGGCCAAATCCAGCCATCACTCCCCTACTCGAGCCAACAGACGCGAGAGCTCTTCAGCTGCTTACGTCAATTCACAGAGGAAGAATTCGGAACCGCCTCATGGGCTTGCCATGACAGCTTGCTAAACTACCAAAATCTCGCGCCAAGCTCACGCAACCAATCCGCCCCTGACGCGCTCACTTGGCGGGAAGGCCACACCCCGATGACCATCATCCGCAACGGCTCGCAGGCCCCGCAGAAAGGCCCAGACGCCTATTTCACCGGCGACGTCACGATCGAATGGCAGTTCGCCCGGAGCGACCCCGCCCGCCTCGCCGGCGCCTTGGTCAGCTTCTCGCCCGGCGCGCGCAGCGCGTGGCATAGCCATCCGCTCGGCCAGACCCTGATCGTCACCGCAGGGACCGGCTGGCACCAATGCGACGGCGAGCCGCGCGAGGAGATCCGCGCCGGCGACATCGTCTGGTGCGAGCCCGGCCGCCGCCATTGGCACGGCGCGACCCCCCACTCGGCCATGTCGCACATCGCGCTCCAGGAGGCGCTCGACGGCCAGGTGGTCGAGTGGATGGAGAAGGTCAGCGACGAACAGTATCTCAGCCCGGCGCGCGAGCATGCGTGAAGGTTGCTTGATACCGGTGACAGGAGCCCGCGCGTTCGGCGCCTAGCTGACCTTGGTGCTCTGGCTGGCGATCGCCACCCAATGGCCGGCGACGATGTCCACCCGGCCCGGCGGTGCTCCTTAGATAACCTGGCCGACGGTCTCGCCGTTGTGCAGCACTTCGCAGACGGGACAGTCCGGGCTTTCCTCGGCCTGCTTGACCGCGTCGCGGTTCGACTGGGCGAGGATGTGCTTCTTCTTGATGACGGCTCCGCCCCGCTTGGCGAGCTTGTCCACTCTGTACAGCTTCATGACGCAAATCCCCCGGAATCGGCCTCGGCAAGCCTAGCAGCGGGCACGCCGCGCGCAACCGGGACCGTGGAGGCCATGGGTGATCTTGACTCGACGCTACATTTGTAGCACCGCTCTCCAACGCCACACGGGAGCTAAGTATGCGTTGGATCATCCCCCTTCTTCTCGCCGTTGCGCCGGCCCAGTACGCCAGCGCCGAATCCGCCGACCGGATGAGCTACGTGCTTCTGGACGGAAGCGGCAGCGACAGCATGAACGGCTCGTCCTACGATTTCGACCGCGCCAGGGCTTTGCGCGGCGGGGGCGCGGGGCTGCTCTACGTGCGCCAGGACGGGACCGCATACGTGATCCGCGATTCGGCGCTCCTCCGCCGCGCCGAGACGATCGTCCAGCCCCAGCGCGAGCTTGGCCACCGCCAGGGTGAGCTCGGCCGGCAACAGGGCGCGCTCGGCCACCAGCAGGGCGCCCTGGGTGCGGAGCAGGCGCGGCTCGGCCGGCTGATGGCGAACTCCACGCCCGCGCAAATGGGCGAGCTCGGGCGGCAGCAGGGCGAGCTCGGCCGCCGGCAATCGGCGCTTGGCGCACAGCAGGCGGCGCTCGGGCGCCAGCAAGGCGCGCTCGGCCGTGAGCAGGCCCGCCTCGCCGAAGCCGCCAAGCCCCAGTTCCGCGCCCTCGTCGCCGAGGCCCTCCGCCGAGGGCTGGCGCAGCGCGTCGACTGAGCCGCGGGGCTGGCTCTGGCGGCTTTCCTACAGCCGGCCTTTTGTGGTTTGCTGATCGTCGATGACGTCCGTAGCCGCCATCGCCGCCGCTCGCGCCCGAACCTTCCATAGGTTCACGAAAAAGGCGCCTCTCCCCATGAACTTTGTGAACTTAAGGCCGGTTTTTGTCCGTCGAGCGCTTGGCTGGGCAAGTCTCGAAAGGGTTCGTGGTCCGGGCGGCGACGTGCTACAAGGGCGCATCGCGCGGCGAAACGGCATGTAGGCTATCGCGCGGCTGAGAGACCGCCTGTGCTCCCGCTTACAAATGTGGAGCAAGGACCAACATGCGGGAAGCCGACGAAGTGAGCGAAGCCGATCTGGCCCGCTATGGGATCGAACGGTTCCCAGCCGACGTGTTCCTGTGGGGCGGTTACCGCTATTCCAACGCGCGCGACGCGCTCGCGGCGGCCAAGCGGAATGCCAAATGAGCTCGGCCAAGCGGAAGCCCGAAGACACCGCCGGCGGATGCCGGGCGCTCGAACAGGTGGACCGGCTGCGCGCATCGGCGACGCCCAACGCCCACATGCGCGAGATCCTTCAACGAAGCGCGGATGCCTGGAACGCCCGGGCAGAATTGCTCGACGGGCTGGAAGCCGGCTTCAATGAACGAGCCGCCGAAAACCTCGAACTTCAACCCGGGCGGCGCATGCGAGGAAAACAGAATGGCTAAAGGACAGATCCGGTCGAACAAGGAAGTGCGCAAGCCGAAGGCCAAGCCGCCGAAGAAGACGAATGCCTCGACGCCCAGCCGTAAGACGCTCGGGATCGGCGACGCATGAAGATCGAAGGCAGCATTCGCTCAAACCTGCTGTCGGCGATTTCCAGTGCGCGGCGGTGGCGCTGCCGGCCGGTCCACAAGGACACCGTCACCTATTGGCGCGGCGTTCTCGAACATGGCCGCCGGATCGACGCAGGACCGCTGGGCGAGCCCGTGGCCGAGCTCGTTGCTGAGCTGGAAAGCGAATTGGCGAGTGTCCGCGTCCGGTAAAACTATCCTGCTGGCTATCAAGTGAGCCGCGCCATCAATCTGTCGTTGACGGTGGCGCAGGTCGATCGCCACTGTCGCGAAAACGGAGTCGCCATCTCGGCGCTCGAAGCCTTGCCCGACGGCGGTGCCCGGCTCGTGTGCATGAGCAATTTTGGCGCGTCCCGGATCCGCTCGAAGCTCAAAGGCCATGTCCTCCGCGAGGATGCCCGGCGCGAGCGGTTCCGCCCGGCCAAGCCGCTATGGTAGCGCGTCGGCCGTCGTGAATGCCGAAAGCTGGCATGAGGAGCGGGACAGGCTCGTGCGGCTGCTGAAAGCCATCAAGTCCGGCAAGGTCACGCACATCGATGAAGCCGACCAGCGCCAGCTCCAGGCGGCGACCCCGGAAAACATCGTGGCACTGGAAAAACGCCTGGCCTTGCTGAACGCCCGCCTCAGCGTGAGGTGAGACTTTCCACTTCTTCACGAAGGGCCGCAACCGCGGCTTCGGCCCGCGACCGCAGTGTAGGCGTCTCGACAAGCCCCATATGCGTCGTCTCGATGCCGACGAGGTAGTCGACGAGAGTCTGATCTGCTTCGCCGCTTTGCAGCCCTCGGGCCACTCTCAGCATGTAGCGGTCGTACTCATCAGCCGCATTGCTGCGCTGCCAGCCGCCCTCGGAACCATTCAGCCTGATTGGATCCCAATGGTTCCAGCCGATCTCCCGCAGCACCGACAATTTTACGGAGGGTCTCCAGGACATCCGCCGCGACTACCCGTCCTCTCTTCGTATTCCAGCCGCGGGATCAGCCGCGTTGCGCTCTCGAGGCTAGCTGGAAAGCCCGGCTTCCGCCTTACGTTTCGCTTCTTCTTCGCGCATCCGCTCGGACCGCTCGGCCTTATGTGCCAGGGCGGTCCACGCGGCCTCCGACCGGCGGCAGCGGTCGCGCACGTGGTCGAGCGTTGCCGCCTCCGCCTCGGCCCGCGCCTGCGCGGCGCGAGCGAGGAAGAAGTCGAGGTTGGTGTTCACGCCTATTCGGCTTCGGAGTCGTTCGCCGCCTGTCCCTGTTCGGCGCCGGCGGCATCTGCGCTCGCTGGCTGGTCGCTTCCGGCTTCGTCGGCGGAGCGCAGGTTGCCGGCCGCCATCTTACCGCGCCGATCCTCTTCGAGGTCATAGGCAACGCGCTGGTTTTCGCGCAGCGTGCTCATCCCGGCGCGCTCGACGGCACTGATATGCACAAAGGCGTCGTGGCCTCCGTCATCGGGAGCGATAAAGCCGTAGCCCTTGGTTTCGTTGAAGAATTTTACGGTGCCTACCGGCATGTCATATTCCTTATCTGGCGGGCCCGAAGTGCCGGGCCGCTTTCGTGCTAGGAGCAACAAGAGAAGGAAGAAGGAGCCGCAAAGCGCCTGTAGACCGTCAGTTTGCGACTAGTAGCGCGGCCTATATGCGCGCGTTGGCTCTGCGGCGCAAATCCTCGGCGCAAATCCCAGACGTTAGAAGGTGCCGGTCAGCCGCTTGCATTGATCCAGAAGCTGTACGCGAAGACGGCAAGGATCATCGCCCCGATGCCCAGGGCGAACGGATTGAGGAAACGCATTGCCGGCGCGCCTTAGCTCTCTTTGTCGGTGCCGTTGAACGTGCGCGGCGGTTGGAGGCGCAACATTCGTTCGCGGTCCCTCTCCATCAACTCGCTGCCTTTCTCACGATGCATCTTGGCCAGTTCGAGGTGGAGCATGGCGACGGTCGGTTTGGCCGCCGCGAGCGCTTTGTCCATCTCGACTTCGGCGCGGCGGCGGTGAAATTCGCGGGACGTGAACCGATTCGTATGAACCATCATGGGATAAGCGAACCCGTGACCACACCTGAGGTTTCCCGGTCTTAACCCAATTGAATCAATTAGTTCGCAAGTGTCGCTCAGCCGACGCCAACGGCCGGACCGGTTGGCCCGCGTGGATTGTAAGGAGGCCGTTCTTCTATTTTCGTACGAAAGAGGGCGGCCGCCAGCGAATGGCCACCGCCCTCTCCCGTCACCTGCTCTGGGTTGAGCAAGGCTGCCGGCCATCCGACAGCATGCTTTTCAACGCCGCTCGTCGCGGCGCCGTTCCTCCGCTCGTCGAGCTGTCCAGATCTGAGCCAGCGATCTTTCAACTTATTGTAATGTAGTCGCCATTACGCATTCGCCCCCCAGCGCCTATTGGTGCTCCTCCCCCAAAGCCGAAAGGGAGGGATATGATGAAGAAGTTGATTCTGGCGCTATCCGCGCTGAGCCTCGTTGGCGGAGTCGCGGCTTCGCCGGCAATCGCCGCGGCTTGCCGCGACAAGAGCGGCAAGTTCATCAAGTGCCCCGCCAAGCCGAAGCAGTGTCGGGACAAGAAGGGTCACTTCATCAAGTGCAAGTGAAGCGCTAGCAGCTTGACCTCGCCTTAGGACTTGGTGCGCGAGGGTGGTTCCTGGCCGGCAAGGGTCGGCCAGAGCCGCTGCTTGCCGGTGCGCCGGCAGCTTTCAATCTGCCGCCAGAGGCTCAGAGTGCGATTATTCATCTGCGGGCGAAACGTCGTCTCGCCGACGGAGGTTCCAATCTCAGCGGGGATACTTCCAGACGATCGCCTCGGTGATCGTACCCGCGACCGGATTGCCGTTTGAATCCATCGCGGGCGTGTAGCGGGCGCGGCGACGCATGATGTTGCATGTGGCCTGATCGAGCACTGATGAGCCGCTCGAATGGACGACGGTGCAGCCGACGACCCGCCCGCCAGGATCGACGGTCAGGGTGAAGCGGACAGTTCCTTCAGCCCGCGCGCCGAGAGCCGCAACAGGATAGTCTTCTCCGCCAAGCGAAATGTAGCTCTGAGCCGGGATACGTTTGCGCGGCCCGGACAATGTTCCGATGGCTTGGATCGCGGCCGGCGGGACGCTCTGCGGCGGTAGGACGATCGCCGGAGGCACCGGAGAATTGCTGAACGCGACGCCCTGTAGCGCGGCGAAGATCAGATACGGGATCATGCAGTCAGCTTACATCGGTTGGCGCAGGATTCCACTTTGGCTAAGCGAAGGCGCAATGTGCAACCTCTACACCCAGTCGAAGTCGGTCGATGAGGTGGCCCGGATCTTCCGCGAGCTGCAGATGCCGCTCACTTTTCCCGAAGGGGCCCCCAACTTCGCTCCGCGAGACATCGCGATCACCGACCCCGGTGCGATCGTCCGGGCAACGCAGGGGGGCTACGAGCTGGTCGTTCGCCGCTGGAGCTGGCCGGGGCCCGGCGGCAAACCGGTTTACAACTTCCGCTCCGAGGGCCGCGAATTCGGCTCCAGCCGATGCCTGGTGATTGCCGATGGCTTCTATGAATTCACGACTCCGACCGACACCGCGGCCAAGCGAAAGGATCGCTGGCTGTTCACCTATCCTGGAGCCCCGATGGTGGGAATCGCTGGCATCAGCAGAACCGATCCGACGGCCGGCGAGGCATTCACCATGCTGACGACCGAGCCAGGCCCCGACGTGGCGCCCTATCATGGCCGACAGATCGCCGTGCTGGCGCCTGATAAATGGGGCGACTGGCTCAATCCAATCGTACCCGCGCGAGAGCTGATCCAACCGCTCCCCGCCGGAACCCTAGCCGTTCAGCCGGCCCCCCGCTGAGGCTCTAGATCTCGCTGCATATAGACGCTGTCGAGCCAGCGCTCGTGCTTCCAACCAACGCGCCTGAGCCGGCCCGCCTCGGTGAACTCGAGCGCTGCATGGACTGCGATCGAGGCCGGCTCGGCGCCGCCTATCACCGCGATGATCGTCTTGAATCCGTAGGCGCTCGACCGGTCGAGAAGAGCCGAGAGCAGCGCTTTTCCCACGCCGCGTCCCGTCAGCTCCGGATCGACGTAGATGCTGTCCTCCGCGGTGAAGCGGTAGGCAGCACGATCGCGGAATTGGGTGACGTAGGCGTAGCCAGCGACGCGACCCTGGACCTCGGCCACCAGGAATGGCCATCCGGCAGCGGCGATGCGTCGGATCTTGTCGTGGTGAAATTCAACCGGCGGCGGGTCGACGTCGTAGGAGGCGGTGCCGTTGAGAACATGATAAGCATAGATGCCAGCGATTGCCTCGGCATCGCGCTTCGCCACGTCCCGGATGAACATCGCCGCGTCCTCGCATCGGCATCGCTGTTCCGGCAAGGTCAAGACTTCACTCCCAGTTCACCTGATTAGCGGCTAGTGCGTTGGCAACGCGACGCATCCCCAGCCCAGCATTGCCAGCCTATCGCATCCCCTCGCCCTACGATCGGGCGCCGCTCCAGCGACGACTGTCGGGATTCGCTCTCGCGGTGGCGGTCAATGTCGGCCTGATCTTGGTGCTGATGACGTTGGGTTACCTGCCCCCTCCTTCGAAGAAGACGCTGCGTGGGATCGTCGTTGACCTCATCCCTCAGCAGAGGAATTCGGCCCCGACACCCACACATGGAACCCAGCCACAGCGGCCGCGGGCGGAGAGCAACCGACCAATCCCCAAGCCGCCGCCCATCACTCTGCCTGTGAAGCCCACAATCGCGCCGCCGCCCACGCCGACGACGAAGCCCACCCCGTGGCTCGAGATAAGCAAGGAGGAGATGGCAGCGGGGGACATCTCCAAACTTCCTACGGCCGGCTCGGGAAGCGCGGGCGACAGCGAGGTAGTTGGTCAGGGCCCGAACGGCGAAGCGCTTTACGCCGCCGAATGGGCACGCGAACCTTCGGATGCCGAGCTATCGGGATATCTGCCGAATAACATGAAAGAGGGTTACGGCCTGATTGCCTGCAAGACGGCGCCCGGCAACCGTGTCGAGGACTGTATCGAACTCGGCCAATCGCCAGCCGGATCACACCTCGCCTCGGCAGTTCGCCAGGCCGCGTGGCAGTTCCGGGTTCGGCCGCCGCGCAAGGGTGGCCGTCCCCTGATCGGCTCGTGGGTGCGAATCAGGATCGATTACTATCATTCCGAAAGCGACAATTAGCCTTACTTGGGCGCGCGCTCAGCCTCCGCGAGGACCTGCTTCACGACGTTGCTGGGAATCGCGAATCCGATGCCGACGTTCCCTGCGCCGCTTTCACTCTGGCTTGGGCTGAACAAAGCCGAATTGATTCCGATCAGCTGCCCGTGAAGGTTGATCAGTGCGCCGCCCGAATTGCCGGGATTGATCGGCGCGTCGGTCTGGATGAAACGGCGGCTGTCACCCTGACCAAGGGGCCGGTCGGTCGCGCTGACGATCCCGCTGGTGACGGTCTGGCCGAGCCCGAACGGGTTACCGATCGCGACAACATAATCGCCGACCTGAAGGTTCCCGCTATCTCCGAGTGGTAGCGTCGGCAGCCCCTTCACGCCGAGCTTCAGCACGGCGAGGTCGAGACTCGGGGCAGCGCCAAGCAAGTCCGCGGTCAACTTCCGGCCGTCCTTCAGCACGACCTGGATGGCCTGGGCGTCTCTCACAACATGGAAGTTGGTGATGACGAAGCCGCGTTCGCCGTCGACGATGACGCCCGAGCCGGCGGCCATCGTCGGCTGCAGCGCCGCATCGGGAACACCGAAATAACGGCGGAAGAAGGGGTCCTGCAGCAGGGGATTTTGCTGCGCGGGCGACGGCTGCAGGACCGCGATATTGACGACTGCCGGCGCCGTCTTGCGAACCAGCGGCGCGAGGCTGGTATCGGACGGCCCGGCGAGGAGTCGCGGCTCCGGCTCGTTGCTGCCGACCGGCAGCATTCTCGCAACGACACCGCCGAGCAGCGCCGCGAGGACGACGATGACGAACAGCAGGAGAAGAGGGATTCGCGCGCGGGACTCGGGCATCAGCCCTCCGAAATTTCACCTTCGGGCGCGCCGCGACCCAGCTTGTCAGGCAGCGACTCACCACCAGGCGTGAACGCGAGGCTGACCGAATTGATGCAGTAGCGCTCGCCGGCCGGCGGAGGGCCGTCAGGAAAGACGTGGCCCTGGTGCGACCCGCATCTCGCGCAGACGATCTCGGTCCGGACCATGCCGTAGCTGGTGTCACGGATATATTTGAGATGATCCGCCGAGAACGGCTGGGTGAAGCTCGGCCAGCCGGTCCCGCTTTTGAACTTCGTACCCCCATGGAAAAGCGGGAGCCCGCAAAGACGGCAGGTGAATGTGCCGGCACGCTTCTCGTCCAGGAATACGCCGCAGAAGGGCGCTTCGGTGCCATGCTCCAGCAAGACATGGCGTTCCTCATCCGAAAGATCGGTGACAAGGTCTTGGAATTGCTGCTCCGTCGGCGGCGTCAAATCGAAGGTGGCGGCGGTAGTGGCCATGAGCTTCTCCTTGCGGGGCGCCCCTAACATGGGAATGAAATAAGCGCGATGCGATGGCTGCTGCCAGTCCTTTTGCTCTTGGTTCCGGCGGCGGTCACGGCGCAGCCGGTACAGACGCAGGCCGGGGCGCTCGCCGATGACGCGTTCCAATATGCGGCGCAGTTTGGAGTGTCGCAGGACGAGGCGCTGCGGCGGATGAAAGTGCAGCAGGAGAGCGTCGCAAGGACCGACGCCATCCGTGCCGAATTCACGGGACGGCTAGCAGGCATTTCCGTCGAGCATGTGCCGCAATACCGGATCGTCGTCCTTCTGACGGGCGATGAACCCGTCTCCGACCGCAGTGCGGAAGGCGTGCCGATCGTCTTCCGCACGGGCGCTAGAGCGACCCAAGCCCGGGCGGTCGAGGCGATGCGAAAGCATCTCATCGATTTCCGCACCGACCTGCCGAACGCGCGCGGCGCCGGCTACGACCAGCGGACCGGCGAGGTCATCCTGCTAGTGACCCCCGCCGATGCAAAGCAGTTCGGCATCGACCCGATCCGGACGCGCGCCGAGCAGGTCGGTGGCGTGCCTGTGCGGGTGGTCGTGAACGAGCTTCGCGAGTCCAACATGGGAGTCGATGGCGGCGGCCGGGTCGAAGGAATTAGCAGCGCCACCGGTCGGCGGAGCCTCTGCACCAGCGCCTTTTCAGTCACCGACGGTGAGATCGGTGCCGTGACGACTGCCGCGCACTGTCCCGACCAGCTCACGTACATCGATCGCGACGGGAGTACCGTGGAGCTGCCGATGATCGGATCGTGGGGGCTCGGCTACCAGGACGTTCAGTTGAACGGCAGTCCCGTAGCCCTGCAACCGTTATTCTATTCGAACCGGGGCGCTGGCACGCTTCGCCGCGTCACGACCTGGCGAAACGTCGCGAGCACCCGCGCCGGCGACTTCGTCTGTCACTATGGGGAGAGCTCGGGCTACAGCTGCGCCACCGTCGAGCTGACGAATTATGCACCGCCCGGCGATCTATGCGGCGGGCCCTGCTCACCCACCTGGGTGACCGTGAGAGGCCCCAACTGCATTCCGGGCGATAGCGGCGGACCGGTGTTCAGCGGCGACGTCGCCTTCGGAATCGCGAAGGGCGTCAACCGGACCGGCGCGGGCCAGTGCCTATTCTATTATTACATGTCGACCGATTACCTGCCGCCGCCGTGGCGGGTCCTGGTCTCAGGCAGGCCTAAGCCACGGCGATGAAGTCGCCGCGCTTCTGAGCTGAGCCTGGAACAGGCTCGGCAGCGTCGTTACCGAGCTTCACAATGCGGTTCTGCTCGTCGACGTGGACCACTTTAGGCTGGAGCGCGCGCGCTTCGGACTCCTCGAGCACCGCGTAGCTCATGATGATCACAAGATCGCCGGGGTGCACGAGGTGGGCCGCGGCACCGTTGATGCCGATGACACCGCTGTCGCGCGGGCCCGGAATCACATAGGTCTCAATGCGGGCTCCATTGGTGATGTCGACGATCGCCACCTGCTCGCCTTCGAGCAGGTCCGCAGCCTCCATCAGCGCCGCGTCAAGCGTCACAGAGCCGACGTAATCGAGGTCGGCCTGGGTGACCGTCGCGCGGTGGATCTTCGACTTCATCATGATCCGCATCACTGGAGGAGCTCCTGGGCTGAACGCGACGGGCCCCTAATAGATTTGTATCCGGTCGTCGATGTTCAATGTCGCACTGCAATATCGCAGTTGCAGCATACGGTAAGAATTCCCAACTGATGGTCGGGAAAGTGGTGCGGGTTGCGAACCCTGCCGCTATCTAAGTGACCAAGTCATTGCGATTACGCCATTTTTCTGAATGGCACAGCTCTTGCTCAGTAATCCGTACAAGATTTGCCAATGGAGTAGTAAAATGGTTGCGCAGGAAAATCAGGTCGCCCTTCCGCTGCGGTCGCACACGATTTTAGGCGTGTGTGAGGCAATTGGCGAGGACTTCGGGTTCAACCCGACCTTCCTGCGAGTGCCCCTGGCAGCGTCGGTGATTTACAGCCCGATGATCGCGATCGGCGTCTATTTCGCACTCGGCGCGGCCGTGCTGGCTTCGCGCCTGCTCTTCCCGCTGAAAGCGGCTCCCTCAGAGGCGGCGACGGCTCAGCCGGCGGTTGCTAACGACCAGCGCGAGTACGCCGAGGCGGCTTAGGCTAGAATTCGCCGCGCGCTTCGGCCCGGGCCTCGAGCAGATCGAACAGAGCGCGGTGCTGGAGCAGCAGTTGCTCCCCACCGAAGGCGAGCGCGCGAGCGCTCGCCGCTTCTCTTACGCCACGTTCGATCGCATCGACCACCGAAGACTCGTCCGGGAGCGATGGCGCCGGGGCTTCCGTGCCGGCGCGCGCTGCCGCACGATCGAGCAGACGGCGGATCGGCCACCAGTCGCCGACCAGCGCAGTGGCAGCGCCGAGCGCGCAGCCGCCCCGTTCCGACATCGCGAGAGTTTCCAGGGCGTGCCGGGCTGCGACCAGGCTCGACTCGGTCTGCGCAGCTCCAGGCGTGCTGGGCAATGGGCCGACCGCGGAGGTGAGGCGTACGAGATAGAGGCGCTCGCGCTCGAACCCTTCCGAAGCGCGGCTCAGCCAATCCTGGACCGGTCCCTTCGGGCAGCGCTGAAGCGCGATCTCGATCAGGCCCGGATAGCGGCCGTGAAGGCTGCAAAGCAGGTGCACGGCGTCGGCGAGGTCGCGGCCGGCGTGACGGCCCGACGCCTCAAGCAGCGAATTCAGGTAGGAATGACGACCGCAGCCCTCGCTCGCGACGCGCTCGAGCTGGGTCTCGGCAACGCTTACCGAGCGCTGGCCGACGGAGCGATTTGTTGCCATTCCTTACCCCTCGTGCCGGCCCCTCACCTGGGGCTTCCTGGTTCGTCGTATCGCAAGGGCGTAAAGACGAGGTTTATGCCGGTGTAAGCTTTCGGGAACCCTGTTGGGCCGCGCGTTGTCGTCCTCGCACGCCACTGGGGCGCGCGCCCCGCTCTCAGTCGTCTCTATAAGCCAGCTCGAAATTGCCCCAGCGACGGCCCCTGATCCACAAGGGGACGAAGACATTCTTTACCGGGATATATTTATCCCCCAGCTCCATTCGGTAAGTGGCGAGGGTCGCCGGCCGCTCGCTTGCGAGCGCCATCCGCGTCGTGTCGTCGATGAGGATTCGCCGGTTGCGGCAATGTTCATCGTTCCACACGTGGTCTGGGCCCTGCGGGTGGCTGCGGTCCGACAAGTGTGTCGGCAGGTAACCGTTCATGTCGCCGATCGCCGAACCGATAATCCGATTGTCGCCGCCCTTGGTCCGGTCCAGGATCGGACGGATGTGGCGGTCCGCGCAATCGTTGAAGCGCACATCGTACTGGACCGGGTTGGTGCCCTCGATGATCTGATAATCGCGGTCGAACACGTCCTCGACGGTGACTTCGCCTTCGTCGATCGCGCGCTCGATCGCCGCTTGGATCTGCCGACACGTTTCCTGCGCCTTGAGGATGAACGGCGTGTCGTCGATCTCGGCGCCGGAATTTGCGAGTGTGTCGAGCATCGTGTTCGACAGCATCTCGAGATGCGCGAGGCGCTTCTCCGCCGTCATCAGCTCATTGCCGTTCTCGCGGGCGTCCGCGGCGAAGTCGGTAAGACCTGCCTTCACCCGGTCGACGCTGGTCTGGATCATGCTCGTCGAGTGGGCGATGCCCTCGGTCTGGCGATCAACCATGCCCACGATCTCGCTGACCTCGCGGACCGTGTCGCTAATCGTCCCAAAACCCGATTGCGCGGCCCGGCTGCGCTCGACGCCGGTCTTGATTTCGGTGGTGACCGCGCCGGCCTCGCGAGTCAGCTCGCCAATAGTGGAGGCGATCTGGCTGGTCGCGGCGCGAGTGTCGTGGGCGAGCTTCTTTACCTCCGCGGCGACGACCGCAAAGCTGCGGCCAGCGTCGCCGGCTCGGGCCGCCTCGATGGTGGCGTTGAGCGCCAGCATGTTGGTCTTGCGGGCAATGGCCTCGATCGTCGACGACACCGTCTGGACCTGGTTCATTGCCCCCGCGAAACCAGCCATGCGCTCGCCCAGCTGAACGATGAGGTCGGTGAGGCCCTTGAAGCCCTCTATGGTGCTGTCGATCGCCTCTCGGCCGGCGTCGAGCTTGGACTTCGCCTGCTCCGAGAGCAGTCGCGCCTCATCCGTCGAATCGCTGACTCGCGCCTGGTCCCCGAGAAGCCGGTTGGTGACTTCCTCGAGCTGGTCGAGCATTTTCATATGCTCGCCGATCCGCTCCGCGACGCCTTTCACAT
>Ga0136846_1243712_pt1 | contig 16482 bp, 20 predicted proteins | sample HopSoiMetagenom2_FD_96841 | JGI IMG/M metagenome (GOLD analysis project Ga0136846, IMG submission 96841) | Grasslands soil microbial communities from Hopland, California, USA - 2 Assembly 2016 (version 4) | ecosystem: Environmental > Terrestrial > Soil > Grasslands | place: USA: Hopland... | reverse complement strand
CCGTTCAATCGCGGCATGATGCTGCTGGTCGTCGCGATCGGCACCGCGGCCTTCATCGCCATGCTCGTGCTCGGCGCCTACGCGCCCGACTTGCGCTCGGGCCATAACGGCGGAGCGCACGCATTATCGAACGCCGCGACCGGCTTTTCCGGCCTGGTTCGGCTCGCCGAGGAAACGGGGCGCAAACCACGTATCGTCCGTTCGCAGGACGAGCTCGGCAGCGACGACCTCCTCGTCATCACGCCGGAACATGGCTCGGTTCCCCTGGGCGATATTCTCGGCCTGCGCGGGGAGAAGAACACCCTTCTGATCCTGCCCAAGTGGGACTCCGAATCGGACAAGGCCGGCAATGGCTGGGTCCGGGTTTCGGGCCTGCTGCCTAAGGAAGATCCGGAGCAGACGCTCGCCCCCGCTACGCCGCTCAAGATCGCGCGCCACAAATCGCAACGCGAGGCGCTTCAGACCGTCGGAAACGACGCTACCCCTGAAATGCAATTCTTCGCGCCTCGGGTCGTGCAGACGATGGCGAACAAGGACTTGCGGCCGATCGTGACTGATTCCGAGGGTCGGATCGTTCTCGCTCAGCTCGGGAAGCGGGGTTTCTACATCCTCGCTGACCCCGACCTGTTCAACAATCACGGCATGGCGGACGAGCGCAACGCTCGCGCGGCGCTGGCCACGCTCGATTATCTCAACAGCAGCGAAGACGCCGCCATCCTGTTCGACGTCACCACCAATGGCCTCGGCCGCGCGCGAAGCCCGCTGAAGCTGGCGTTCGATCCGCCGTTCCTCGCTGTTACGCTGACGATCTTCGCGGCGATGCTCCTGGCCGCCATCCAGGCGCTGGTGCGCTTCGGCTCGCCGCGCCGCGCCGAGCGGGCGATCGCGTTCGGCAAGTCCGCGCTGGTCGACAATAGCGCCGCGCTGGTGCGCAAGGCAGGGCGGGAGGCACGGCTTGGCTCGCGCTACGTCGATGTAATCCGCGATCGCGCCGCGGCGCTGTTCCGGCTGCCAGCCAATTCATCGCCAGAGCAGCTCGATGAGCGTCTCGAGGCGCTTAATCCGAAGCGCAGCTTCGAACAGCTTTCCGCCCGGACGGCCGGCGCCCAGACCCGCGCCGAGCTGCTCGCCGCAGCAAAATCCCTGCATCAATGGGTCGAGGAGGTTCAGGAGTGAAGGTCAACGAAGTTCAGTCGCTCGGCAACGAGATCAGGGCGGAGATCGCAAAGGCGGTTGTCGGCCAGGATTCAACAGTCGAGCTGATGCTGGTCGCCCTGTTCGCGGGCGGTCACATCCTCCTCGAAGGGCCGCCGGGCACGGCCAAGACCCTCCTCGCGCACAGCTTCGCGCAAGCGGTCGGGCTCGACTTCGGTCGCATCCAGTTCACGCCCGACCTGATGCCCGCCGACATCATCGGCGCGAACCTGTTCAACTTCCAGACGTCGAGCTTCTCGCTGACCCGCGGCCCGATCTTCACCGAGTTGCTGCTCGCCGACGAGATCAACCGCACGCCGCCCAAGACCCAGGCGGCCTTGCTCGAAGCGATGCAGGAACGGCAGGTGACGATCGACGGCGAAAGCCACCAGCTCGGCGACCGTTTCATGGTTGTCGCGACCCAGAACCCGATCGAGCAGCAGGGCGTCTACCCGCTCCCCGAAGCGCAGCTCGACCGCTTCCTGTTCAAGCAGACCGTCGACTATCCATCGGCCGAGGAAGAGCGAAAGATCATCGCTTCCCACGGCGCCAAGAAGGAGGCGATGGAGCCCTCCACCTGGGACGTGCAGCGCAAGGCTGACGCCAAGACCATCTCCGCCGCGATGGATTCGGTCAAGGGAGTGAAGCTGGTCGACGAGGTCATAGACTATATCTCGGCGCTCATCCGGGCGACGCGCGAGAATCCCGAGCTTGAGTCCGGAGCGTCGCCTCGTGCCGGCGCGATGCTTGCCGGTGCTGCCCGGGCTCGCGCCGCGATCGACGGACGCGACTTCGTCATACCCGACGACGCCAAGATGCTCGCCGCGCCCTTGCTCCGCCACCGTGTCATCCTTTCGCCGGCGGCCGAGATCAACGGCCGCAAGGTCGAGGAGATCGTCTCCGGCATCATCGAAGCGATCGAGGCGCCGCGTTGATCTACCCGACGCGTTCGGCAGTGATCGCGACCGCAGCGGGGGCGCCGGTGGCGCTCGCGGTCGCGGCGATCATGCCCGGGCGCTGGTTCCTTGCGCTGGCCTGGCCGCTGGCGATGGTCCTGCTGTTCGCGCTCGACGCGTTGCAGGCGGTGGGGAAAGCCAAGACCCAGATCGACTTCCCCGGCCACGCTTATGTCGGCGAGACGCGTGATTGCACGGTGACTGTCTCGGTCGGGCGCAAGCCGCGCAACGCCTATGTCGCGCTGGAACCGCCGCCGCTCGTCCGCATCGACGATGACGGGCGGGCAAAAGTGCCGCTCGACGGCGGGCTCGGTGCGATCCTGCTGCCGCTGGAGATGCTCCGCCGCGGGGTCGCCCGGTTCGAGCGCATCTGGGTCCGCTGGTCCGGCCCGCTCGGCTTGGCGTGGAGCCAGAAGGTCGTCGCCCTCGACAGCAAGTTCCCGATCCTCCCGGACCTCCGCCCAGTCCATGATCGCGGCCCGCTCATTTTCCAGCGTCACGCGATGGAGGGTCTCCTCTCGCAGCTCTCACGCGGCGAGGGAACCGACTTCGACGCGCTGACCGAATATCGGCCGGGCATGGATCGCCGCTCAATCGACTGGAAGCAGTCGGGCCGGCACTCGAAATTGCTCGCCAAGCAGTACCGGATCGAGCGCAACAACCAGATCGTGTTCGCGATCGATTGCGGCCGCCAGATGTGCGATCCCGTCGCCGGCCTGCCGCGCGTCGACCGCGCCGTCTCGGCGATGCTCCTGACCTCGTGGATCGCGCTGAAGCTCGGCGACCGCGTCGCGATCCACGCCTTCGATTCCCGCCAGCGCGTGTCGAGCGGCCTCGTCTCGGGCGGCGGCGCGTTCGGAGAGCTCGAGCGCATCGCGTCGGAGATCGACTATAGCGGCGACGAGACCAACTATACGTTCGCGCTGACGACCCTCTCGGCGAAGCTCACCCGCCGGTCGATGATCATCCTCTTCACCGAGTTCACCGACCCCGTCTCCGCCGACTTCCTGCTCCGCGCGCTCCGCCGTGTCGTCCAGACGCACCTCGTGCTAGTGGTCGTGCTCCGCGACGAAGAGCTCGAGTCGATTGTCGAGCGTGAGCCCGAGACCGCTGACGACGTCACTCGCGCGATCACCGCCGCGACTTTGCTCAAGGAACGGCGCGTAGTGACCGGCGGCCTTCGCCACCTCGGTGTGCACGTCATCGAAAGCGAATATGACCGCGTCGGCGACCGGCTGGTCGAGGGCTATTTGGACCTCAAGCGGAGAAACCTGCTGTGAACGCCTCGCTGGCCGCGGAATTCGACGCTCCGCTCGTCAACGCCACGCGTTTCCGCCAAGCGCACTCCGCCGACTGGGAACGCCTCGAAGAGCTTGTCACGCGGCTTGAGAAGCGTTCGATCCGGCGCCTCAGCGATGACGACCTGCTTGAGCTTCCGGCGCTTTACCGCACGACCCTGTCCTCGCTTTCGGTCGCCCGCGACACCTCGCTCGACCGGTCGCTCATCACCTATCTCGAACAGCTCAGCACCCGCGCTTATTTCCAGATCTACGGCGTCCAGACGCCGGCCGCCCGCCAGATCGGGCGCTTCTTCGCCAGGAGCTGGCCCGAATCCGTCCGCGCGATCTGGCGCGAGACCCTCTTCTGCGTCCTGCTCACCGCGGGAGCGGCCTTCGTTTCCTACTTCCTGATTCGCGCCGACCCGAGCTGGTTCTACGCGATGATCCCGCAAGGTCTCGCCGGCGGCCGCGACCCGTCGGCATCGGCCGAGTTCCTTCGCTCGACCCTGTACGAGGGGGAGAAGGACTGGCTCGGCGTCTTCGCCACCTTCCTCTTCACCCACAACAGCCAGATCGCGATCTTCTCCTTCGCGCTCGGCTTCGCGTTCGCGGTGCCGACCGTGCTGCTGATCATCTACAACGGCATGATGCTCGGCGCGTTCGTCGCCGTGTTCGCCGCCAAGGGGCTCGGCCTCAACGTCGCTGCCTGGCTGATGATTCACGGCACGACCGAGATTTTCGCGATCTGCATTTCGGGCGCGGCCGGCATCCGCATCGGGATGGCGATCGCCTTCCCCGGCCGCCTGTCGCGGATGGATGCAGTCGTCGCCGCGGGGCGCACCGCCGCGATCGCGATGGCGGGGACCGTGATCATGCTTGCCGTCGCCGGGCTGCTCGAAGGCGTCGGACGGCAGACGATCACCAATGACGGCCTTCGCGCGCTGATCGGTTCCGCAGCCCTCGCCGGCTGGCTGGTCTATTTCTACGCCTGGCGCCCGAGGAGCGCCGCCGATGGCAACTAAGGCGATCCGCAACCGCGACCTGAAGCGCACCTTCATCACGCCGGAGGGCGTCGACCTGAAGCTCGAGCTTGGCTCGGCGGGAAGCCGTGCCGGCGCCTTCATGATCGACTTCATCGCGATGATCATCGTTCTCGTCGTGCTGACTATTGCCCTCGCTTTCATGGCCATCCCGGGCTCGGACAAGTTCGTTACCGTGCTCTGGCTGCTCGGCTTCTTCGTCCTTCGCAACGGCTGGTTCTCGCTCTTCGAAATGGGCACCCGCGGCGCGACCCCCGGCAAGCGCCTGATGGGCCTGCGCGTGGTCGCCAGGGACGGCGCCCGGCTCACCGGCGCCGCCGTTATCGCCCGCAATGCCATGCGCGAGATTGAAGTGTTCCTGCCGCTGTCGTTCCTCGGCATGCAAACCGCCGAGGGGACCGCCGACACCTTCCTCGTCCTGTTCGCCTTGCTGTGGAGCGGGATTTTCCTGTTCTTCCCATTGTTCAACAAGGACCGGTTGCGGGTCGGCGATCTCGTCGCCGGCACCTGGGTCGTCCAGACCACCAAGGCCAAGCTGACCCACGACCTTGTCGGAAGCGGCTATCGCCCGCGCCGCACCTTCCCGGAACACGCGCTGAAGCTCTACGGCATCTATGAGCTGCAGACGCTGGAACAGGTGCTTCGCAACGAGCAGTCCGACGCCATCGTGACCGTCGCCCGCACCATCCGCGACAAGGCCGGGCTCCCCGATGACGGAGACGATTACGGCTTCCTGTCGGACTATTATGCAGCGCTCTGCGCCCGGCTGGAGGCCGGGCTGATGGTCGGCCGCCGGCGCGAGAACAAGTTCGAGTGAGCGCCATGCCAGCTTGACTCATTTAGACGTTTAGCTAATTATCGCATTGATGAGCCGAGTCTTCAAAGCCCTGTCCGATCCCACGCGCCGCGAGGTGCTTCAGCTCCTGCGCAAGGGGCCGATGAGTGCCGGCGACATCAGCGACCGGTTCGACGTCTCGAAGCCGACCATGTCAGCCCACTTCGCCGTGCTGAAGGAAGCGGATCTCGTCGACGCCGTGAAGTCCGGCAAGTCCGTCATCTACCACCTGAAGCTCTCGGTGCTCGAAGAAGCGCTGCTCGGCTTCGTCCATTCGTTCGGCATCGGCGAGGAAGCGCCGGCCGCGAACCCAGGCAAGGAGCCTGCACGATGAACAAGGAAATCGCCGGATCGCTGGCCTGGGCCGGCGGCATCATCACCCTCGCGCTTGGCTGCACCGCCGCGCACAAGCTCGGCTACATCGACCGCGAGACCGTCACCCGGGTCGTGATCGGAATCAACGGGCTGATGGTCGCCTGGTACGGCAACCTGATCCCCAAGCGCTTCGCGCCCAGCGCCGCCATCAAGCAGGTCCAGCGCGTCGCCGGCTGGTCACAGGTGTTGAGCGGCCTGGCTTACGCCGGCCTGTGGGTCTTCGCGCCGATGAACGTCGCGATTGTCGGCGGCAGCGCCGTGATCCTCGCGAGCCTCGCGGTCACGTTTGGTTACTGTTTCTCCCGCCGCCGGCTCAAGGCCGGCTAGCGGTCGCCCTTGTCGCCTTCGCCGCGCTTGGGCTTCGTCTCGGAATGGCGCTTCTGGTCCTGAGCCAGGCTCCGGCCGACGTCGTCGGACTCCTTGAACCGGCCTTCCTTGTCCCGGCGCACGTAGCGCTTGTCGGTACCCGTATCGATCAACTCGCGAGGCATAAACGCTCCTTTCGAACAGCAGGAACGCTCAATGATTCCACGCGGTTGCTACGGCTGTTATGCCGGGCGGCTCTAACCACCGCTAGTGGCGAGAATGGGGTGGGAAGGGGACACAATGGGATGGCGTTTATTCGGCCAAACGGTCCGCACTCATTCCGATTGTGACCACCAAGCCAGTTTCCTGCCAGTCATACGCCAATTGACCGCCAAGCTGGCTCGCCACCGTGCGCGCGATTAGCTTGCTGCCAAATCCTGTCAGCTCGGGATGTCCGGTAATCGCTGGTCCGCCGGTTTCGGCCCATACAACGAGAACCTGGTTTCCTTCGCCACGGCTGGAGATGTCCAAGGAACCCTCGGCGGACGAGAGAGCGCCGTATTTCACCGAGTTAGTGGCCAGCTCGTGGATGAGCATGGCCAAGGTGGATGCGGTTCGTTGACCGATGCCCATACGCGGCACTGCAACCCGAATGCGACCCGAGAATGCGGCCGTTTCATCGTATGGCGCCAGAAGCACCGATAGCAGGTCTCCAAGGAGCGCCGCTTTACCCTGCTCCCCCGGTAACGGACGCACAACATCATGGGCCCGACCAAGCGCCGTCAGACGCTCGGTCAACTCGCCGGTCATTTGTTCAACCGACTTAGCGGACCTTGCTGTGAGCTGCGTCAGGCCCGTTGCTATCGAAAGCAGGTTCTTGACCCGGTGGCTCATCTCGCCGGCAAGGAGTTCGCTTCCCTCCTCCGCCTGTTTGCGGCCCGTCACGTCAAGGAAGACCCCAAACATGGCACCGTCGACAATACCCACGTCGGCACCTTGGCCGCGTGCCGAAATCCACCGGACATCTTCGCCAACGATTATGCGGAAGTCGATTTCATAGGAGCCGGCTACTGAACGAGTTGCCGTGAAGGCGGCGCGAACCCTGTCCCGATCAGCGGGGTGGATATGAGCGGAAAGCTCTTCGAACGTTACCTGCTCGGACCAAGGGATCCCCCACAGGTCGAAGCCGCGCTCATCCATTGCAAATTTGTCATCGTTGATGTGCCACGACCACAACGCGACGCACGCGGCTTCCACTGCGAGTCGCAGGTGGTCCTCGTGCCAGACTCGCACTCTCGTTTTCTCTACGAACACGCCGGTCATCCTGCCAGGCCATAGGCCAAAGGCGCACCTCCGGCTATCGTGGTGAAGGACCAGTGCTGGCGAGGCCGAATGTCTTTGATAGATAAGGCAAGCGCGGCACTTTGACTAGCACGTGACGGGCCGCTGAAAGGAGCGTATGAGGCAGAAATCGCCAGTACGACTTCGTAGGCACTGGCGGCTGAGAGCGCGCTTGCTCCCCTACTGTGGAGCAAAGTGTGATTTACCATTTTAACATGCATGACGGCCGTGCCTACCCGGACACCCTAGGGACGGAATGCCTAACGCTCGACGCCGCCCGAATTGAAGCGGTCCAGCGTGTTGGCAGATTACTCGCTGAAGAGGCGGCACGCTTTTGGACGGGTGACGAATGGACGATGGACGTTACCGACGAGAACGGTCTCACACTCTTCTCGCTAATGTTCATGGCCGCCAACTCGCCAGCAGCCGGGGTTCGATAAGCGCCTGCTGGCCGCAATGACGCTTTGCTCCTATTGAAGCGCTGTGGACGACGATACATCCAACCGCATCATCGACCTGCAGGCGGAGGTTACCGCGCTGCGGGGAGCGGTTCGGATGCTCATCCGGAACATCTATGGCGACGACGACAGGACACTCGCGATTATTCGGGAGGAGGCGCTTCGAGGCGACGACTTGGATGCGTTCGACAAGGAGCCTGGCGACCGAGGAAGCCGCTATAGGGACGGCGTTCGGGACGCGGTCTCGAGCTTGCTTGACCCGTTTCAACCCGATGACGATCAGGCGAGCCGTTTAGCAAATCCTGCTCCTGCGAACCTCACTTCCTCCGATTAACTCACTCCTTTTGTGACGAAGTGCACTTGGCTCCCGATTGCTGCCGCTGACATCGCGAGTATCGCCTTTAATAATTGAGGAGCAAAATACGATAAGTTTGTAGACTCGTGCAAAATAGACGAGAAAGATTCCGTGTAATAAAATAATTCATTTGATTGTTAGTATATTAGAATTTGACTGTTTCATTTCTATGAAATTGATATAGACCGTCATCGCTACCCAGTCGATATCGACGGTTTTTGGGGCTAAGTCGCACCTTCCTCCATCTTTAACGTCTCCTAGCAGGCCCGAGCCAATTTTGGCGCGAGCCCGGAAAGGAACTCACCATGAAGTTATTCGGAACCGTCCAGTCGTTCGACACGATCAAGGGCAATGGCGAAATCAAGCCGGAAGTTGGAAGCGACCTGATCCGTTTTCATAAGAGCGCCATCGCGTGGGCCAAGGACCGCCTCCCGACGGTCGGCCAGCGTCTCTCTTATGAGACCGGCACCTACAACGATGCGCCGTGCGCGTTGAACCTTCAGACCGTCTAAGACGCAGGGACGCGGGGCTAAATTACGTCCCGCTAGAGAAGGGCGCCTGACCTCGGTTGGGCGTCCTTTTTTATATGCGGTACTCGTTGGAAATAGCCACTACGCTGGTCTGGATAGCGACGTTGTGAAGGAACTAATCGCCAGCGGCAGGATGCCGCGTAACGCTACCAATGTCCGCATAGGGTCGAAAGCTGACGTTAAAATGCGGGCTCGCCCTGTTTGATCACGCTTCTGATTTGGGCGCGGAATTCCGGGGTGTCTTGGTGTCCGTGTACCTGGATCGCGTGCTGAACAGCAGCGCTGACTAGTTCATCCTCGCTGTCTGCCGAGATTGCGATCGTGCAGTTGGACTCGCTCGGAAATTCCCTGCAATCGATGTGTTTGCGGCTCATGTCGGCCTCCCGGACGGTGACGAGCGACCATACGCCTCTTTTCGTCTCGATCCTACGATCCACGATATGAGCCCTTTGGGTCAAGGCGACATAGCGACCGGTTTGGGTGGAAAGCTGCCACTGGGTCGCTTGCGCAAGTTTGGGTGGATTGCTGGCTCTTTGCCAGGCAGCCGGGAAGGTGCGATGGAGGTCCGATGACAAACAAGCGCACCCAACGGACCGCCCGAGAGCAGACCGAGTATGTGAAGGCCGTAGGTCAGAAGCGCAGGGACCAGATTGCAGCGGATGACAAAGCAATCGATGAAAGAATCAAAGAAAGCATCAAATTCCACGGTCCCTGAGAGCTGGCTTTCGGAACGGTACGGGTCTTGAAGCTACCCGTTCGCAGCCGGATGCTGCCTGACGTTCTGTCCGGCAAGCTGCCCTAGCGGAGTGGAAGCTTTGCTCCCCCCTACTGTGGTTCTGTGCGCAATGGCTTCGTGAACTTGCGCAAAACTGCGAGGCCTCAATTGAATGACAGCTTTAGAGCTTCATCGCTGATCGTCCGAACCATGCATGGCCCAGCCGGCGCGTGGAGACCGCATATGGATAAGACTGAAGCCTTCGCCGAACGCGCCAGGCTGCAGAAGCTGCTCGGTGCCTACGAGGCCGACCGTCTTTCGCATCAAGAGCAGGGCGAGCGAAACGGGCTGACGCGCGACGTCACTCCGGACCGCGCTGCCAATGTCCGTGCTAGAATCGCCCGCCTCGACCGGCTGATTCAAGGTGGACAAGAAGCCTCACGATGGAGCTAAGGTTTCGTGATTTGTTGGAGGAGTCTCCAGGTGAGCACCGAAAAGTGGGCCGAGGAGCGCGAGAGGCTTGTGAGACTGCTCGCAGGAATCGACTCAGGGAGCATCACCCACGTCGACGAAGAAGATCTCCGCCAGCTTCAAGCGACTAATCCAAGAAATATCGAATCGCTGAAGCAAAGGCTGGCGGAGTTGAACGGCCGGCTGGGGCTCTCGGAGGAAAAATAAAGTAGCGATTCCTAAGGAGCCTTCAACGAGAGAAAATCTCATCTTGAAGCGATCTTAAGTTTGTCTTGTTTTTCCAACCAGATGCCCTAAATAAGACGAGCTAACAGTCGCAATTAGACGGTCTTCGGCGCTATGCGGCTCCCTCTTCCTTCTCTGTCGCCTCTCCTAGCACCGGGGGGCCGAAGGGCGGTCCGCCACAGAAGGAAACATCAAATGATCACTGGAACCGTAAAGTTCTTCAATGCCGACAAAGGCTATGGCTTCATTCAGCCTGAGGACGGAAGCACCGACGCTTTCGTGCACATTAGTGCCGTCGAAGCCGCCGGAATGCGCACGCTCGATCGCGAGCAGCGGGTCACTTACGACCTCGAGAATGATAATCGCGGTCGCACAAGCGCCGTGAACCTGCAGAGCGCCTAATCGAGTCATCCCGCTGCACGGCTCTCGTGAGGCGGGCCACTCCTCACGCAGGACTAGTCCAAGATGTCGACATTGGAATTCTACAACCAGCGAGCAGCAGATTGTCGCCGCGATGCAGACCTGACGCCGCTCGTAAACGTCCGCGATCGTTGCATGAGTGCTGCTTCCGCTTGGGACGAAATGGCTGATCGTGTGCGCCGGACCCAGACCTATCGGGTCGAGGATGCCGCCCGCAAAGCCGCAGAAGGCAGGAGTAGCTGATGAGCAGGGCGATGCAACTCGCGATGAGCGAAGAAGATACCCTAGCGCTTTGCGCCTCGCACAAGGTGGCGGTGTCAGCGATCGAAAGCTTGCCAGGCGGTGGTGTGCGCCTCGTCTGCAAAAGCTCAAGTGGCGCCGTGCTGTTGCGCCTGAAGGCGAGATCTAAGGTAATGAAGATCCACCAGCCTAGAGAGGGGCATCGGCCCGGCACGCCAATTTGGTAAGCACAGGCAAGATGTCATCCCGGACGGACAGCCAATGGCGGCTTCGGCTCGAAAGCCGCCACGATTGCAGCGGCAAGTCTGGTCAGCAGGCTGCCACTACCGGCATCGAGGCTCGGCTGCTTAAGGCGTCGATATTGACGGCCAAGTTCAACTCTCCGTAGCTGCAGGCAATGTCGAACGATCTAACCGCGGCAGCTGAGGCGTTCGGACGCGGCGACTTTGGTCTGGCGCTCGACATTGCTAGCAGGGCGGCCGCCACGAGCCGAAATCCGCATTGGCAGCATTTGATCGGACTGATCCACTGTCGGCGAGGCGATCCACAGCGCGGATTGCCAAATTTGCGGTTCGCGGCTGAAGCCGACCCGGCGAACCTTCAGTTCAAGATCATGTATGCACGAGCGCTCATTGACGCGGGGCGTCCCGGGGACGTCCTGGCGATGGACAGGCCGCAAGCCGAGAGCCCGGCGGCTGCAGATCTCGCTCTTTGGCATGCGCGCGCTGAGGCAGCTGCAGCCGCCTCCAATCCCCTCGAGGGTGTTGATGCTTGGAGGGTTATTACGAACTGCGAGCCCGAAAACTCCGAGGCCAGATTAAATCTCGCCAAAGGCTTACTGGCGATGGGAAGGATTAGCCAGGCCGAAGCCGTGCTGCGGGCTAGCCTTGGAAAGTCGCCGTGCGATGTATCCGCAATCGAGACCTTGGGACTGATTTACGAGCGGACTAACCAACTCCACAATTTAAGTGAACTCATAGACGAAGCGGACCGGCGCGGGGTCCCGGAGGACGAACTGAGCTTCCTGCGGGCCGTCCGCGAACAGCGAGCCGGAAATTTGGCCGCGGCGCGCGACTTTCTGCTCAGGTCGAATCCTGCGGACGATCCTGTGCGGTGGAATCGCTTGCGGGCCAAGATCGCCGACAAGGAAGGCGCAGTAGAAACGGCATTCCAGGCAACCGCCGCCCTGAACGCGGCGACGCCCGGATTCGGAGCGTGGCGCCGCCGGGCATCCATGTATCGGCAACAACTGCGCAAACTTGCGTTGAAAATGACGTCGGACTGGGTGAGCAAATTACCTTCGATCGATCCCATTGAGCACGCGCCGATATTCTTGGTTGGCTTTCCTCGCTCCGGAACGACGTTGCTCGACACGTTTCTGTTGGGTCATCCCTCAATCTCGGTGATTGAAGAAAAGGAGATCCTGCGGCGCGCAGGTGAAGTTTGCGGCGCCCAAACGGGGCTTCCGCTTGTGCAGGCGGAGGCACTCGAGCGCGCACGGCGGACCTATCTTGATGACCTCGCCAGCTATGTCGATCCGGCATTCGACGGGACCATCATCGACAAGAACCCCTTCAACATGGTGTTGGCGGGTTTCATTCATGCTCTTTTTCCCGGAACACCGATTATCTTCGCCAAACGGCATCCGTGCGACGCGGTCCTTAGCGGTTACATGCAAAGCTTCACGCCCAACCTGGGCACAAGCAGCTTCATGGACATTTCGGAAGCGGCCGACCTGTACGATGCCATGATGGAAGTGTGGACGAATGCGGTCAGCGTTCTCGGACTGAACGTTCATGTCGTTAGTTACGAAAGGTTGGTCGAGAATCCGGAAGCCGAGCTGCGTCCAGTTGTCGACTTTCTGGACCTCGACTGGGACGATCGAGTTCTGGATCATCGCGGCACGGCGAGGAGCCGCGGAGCGATCATGAATACGAGCTATGACCAGGTCACTGACAAAATTACCTCACAGTCGATAGGGCGATGGCGTCGCTATGAAAAACAGCTCCAACCAATTCTTCCGGTTCTGCTGCCTTGGGCGGAACGGCTTGGGTACGGCGGCTGAACGGAATGACTGGGTAGAAAGCTGATACTATGCGAACATTGGGAACATTCGGGGCTCTTTAAGAACGCCGCCGCTTGGACTAGCTGACAGGCAAGGGAGTTAGCTGATGTCCACTTATGCCGACCGCCTCAAAGCCCTTCGCGAGCAGCTGAAGGCCAATTCGCTCGATGGCTTCGTCGTCCCGCTGACCGACGAGCACATGAGCGAATATGTCGGGAGCTACGCGCAGCGGCTCGAATGGCTGACCGGGTTCAAGGGCTCGGCTGGCTCCGCGGTCGTCCTGCCCGAGGAAGCGGCGATCTTCGTCGACGGCCGCTACACGCTGCAGGTCCGCCAGCAGGTGAGTCCGACCGAGTGGAGCTATCAGTCGGTGCCCGAGACCAGCACCACCGACTGGCTGAAGGAGCATGCGCCGGAAGGTGGGCGCATCGGTTACGATCCGTGGCTTCACACCCGCGACTGGGTTGCCCGCGCCAAGGAAGCGCTCGCCAGCCGCGGCGCCGAGCTCGTCCCCGTCGAGCGCAACCCGATCGATGAAGTGTGGACCGATCGGCCCGAAGCATCGAAGGCGCACCTCGTCGTCCAGTCGGACGAGCATGCCGGCAAGTCGGCTGCCGAGAAGCGGACGGAGATCGGCGACTGGCTCGCCAAACATCACGCCGACGCAGCCGTCCTGTCCGCGCTCGATTCCATCGCCTGGGCGTTCAACATCCGCGGGCAGGATGTGACCCACACGCCGGTCGCTTTGGCCTATGCCCTGGTTCATGCCGACGGCACCGCCGACCTCTTCGTCGCCTCGGAGAAGATCGGTCCGGAAGTCCGCCAGCATCTCGGCAACGGCGTCCGCCTGCAGGAGCGGAGAGAGTTCGAAAACGCGCTTGCCGACTACAAGGGCAAGACCGTCGTGGTCGATCCGGAGCGCGCCGTGGCCGCCATCTTCGAAGCGCTCGAGAAAGCCGGCGCCAAGGTCGTCCCGATGCGCGATCCGGTCGTGCTGCCCAAGGCGATCAAGAACCCCGTGGAGATCGCCGGTCAGAAGGCTGCCCAGGCCCGCGACGGCGCGGTCATTTCGAAGTTTCTGAAGTGGATCGACGACGAAGCGCCTGGTGGCGAGGTCGACGAGCTCAAGGCCTCCGATCATCTCGAAGCTCTCCGCCGCGAGAACCCCGAGCTCCGCGACCTATCGTTCGACAGCATTTCTGGCGCCGGCCCCAACGGCGCCATCGTCCACTACAAGTCGAGCGAGAAGACCAACCGCAAGCTCGGCAAGGGCGAGCTTTATCTGATCGATTCCGGCGGCCAGTATGTCGACGGCACCACCGATATCACCCGCACTGTCCCGATCGGCGAGCCAACCGACGAAATGCGCGACCGCTTCACGCGGGTGCTGAAAGGCCACATCGCCATCGCGACCGCGGTCTTCCCCAAGGGCACGCGCGGATCGCAGCTCGACAGCTTTGCCCGCCGGCCGCTGTGGGAAGCCGGCCTCGATTACGCCCACGGCACCGGCCACGGCGTCGGCAGCTTCCTCGCCGTCCACGAAGGTCCGCAGCGCATCTCGCCGGTCGGGAGCAGCCAGAGCGGCGGCGACGAGCCGCTTCAGCCCGGCATGATCCTTTCCAACGAGCCCGGTTACTACAAGACCGGCGAGTACGGCATCCGCATCGAGAATTTGGTGCTGGTCGTGGAACGCGAGATTGCTGGCGCGGAAAAGGAAATGCTGGGGTTCGAGACGCTGACGTTTGCGCCCATCGACCGCCGCCTGATCGACGCCAGCATTCTCGATGCGGACGAGCTGTTGTGGCTCAACTGCTATCACGCACACGTGCTGGCCAAGATCGGCCCGCAGCTTCAGGGCGAAGACCTTGATTGGCTGAAGGCGGCGTGCGCGCCGGTCTAGCACGAGTAGATCGTCCCGGATTGGCACGATGACCCCAGCGCAGGTTAATTGCGCGTTTAATGCGTTGGCGATAAAAGGGAAATCACGGAGAACGACTCGTGATCGACGCCCTGCTTCTTGCCCTCGCAATCCTGCTTATCGGAGCCGTCATCTGGCTTGGCGACGCGATTTCCAGCGGGATCGAGCATGCCCTGGGCGAAAAGCCGCTTCGCGACCGCGACGCCTGAGCGCTGGCCGCCGTCCCGCCAGTCGGGAAATGGTGCTGCCGGTGAGGATTGAACTCACGACCTCAGCCTTACCAAGGATGCGCTCTACCACTGAGCTACGGCAGCACTTTGTCGGAGGCCGCGCGCCTATGCGGGGCAGGGCCTTGGCCTGTCAACCCGCGGTCGCCGTTAACCGGCTGGCATGACCCAAAAAGACAAAGCGAAGGAGGAGCGGCTGGCCGCGGCGTTGCGCGAGAATCTGCGCCGCCGCAAGGCGCAATCCCGCGAGATCGCTGCACCGGATCCGAAAGCCGCCGATCAGCCGTAATCGGCTTCTAGCAGCCCCTCGATCACGTGATGCTGGATGATCGGCTCGAGCTCGTCGGTGATGCGGCACGTCAGGTGATCGCGCACCTGCTGCGGCAGGCTGTCGTAATAAGCGCGGGTCACCTGCAGGTCGTGATGGTTGGCATTGGTTCCGTCCGGCGCGTCGGCCGCCACCACCAGCACGGGCCGCGCCTCGTTCGACCGGTTCGCGGTCCCGCGGTGGATGGTGAGCGCCGAGCGGGCTGAAATGTCCCCACGCTGCGGCAGTTTCTGAACCGCCCGTCCGGCGTAGCGCGGCCATAATGCCTTGTCGGGAAACATGTCGTCCCTCGCACCCGCGATGTCGTCCCACTGGGTCCCGAGAGCGATCTCGAACGGCCCATGCTCCTGGCGCGTGTCCACCGCGGTCAGGTTAAAGGCCAGGCTGTTGAGCCGCCGTCCTTGGAGCGTCGCGTCGGGAGCCTTGAAGTCGCGGTGCCACGGCTGGTCCGCAGCGCCGGGGAAGGGGATGTCGAAGCCGATTTCGACGATGCGGTAGTCCTTGGTCAGAACCGCCTCGCAAACGGCGACGAACCACGGATGGCTCGCGATCTCGACGAAGCCGCGGATGCGCTCGGGCTGGGTTTCCACGTACCACCGCTGCGGGCCACGCGGCAGCGCTCCGCCCTCGATCTGCCGCGCCTCCTCGAACAAGGTCATCATGTCTTCGTAGAGGGTGTCGGCAAATTGCGTGCTGAAGGCACCCTTCAGGCCAATGATCCCGTCGCCATATAGTCCGCCCATGATGGCGGCGGCGTCATACTGTTCGCTCACGCTGCTCCTCCGAGTCGCCAGAACCTAGCACCTCCCGCTTGCCACGCGAGGCGCATTCGGCTTGGGAAACAGCGCATGCGCTTTTTCTCGGACAATGCCGCCGCCGCGCACCCCAACGTGATCGAGGCGATTGTTGCGTCGAACCGGCTCGACACCGCTTATGACGGCGACGAGTGGAGCCAGAAGCTCGACGGCGCCTTCTCCGATTTGTTCGAGCGCGAGGTGCGCGCCTTCTGGGTTGCGACCGGCACCGCTGCCAATTGTCTCGGCCTCGCCGCGCTCTGTCCGCCCTATCGCGGGATCATCTGCCACCGCGACGCGCATATCGAAGTCGACGAAGCGGGCGCTCCCGGCTTCTTCACCGGCGGCGCGAAGCTGATCCTGCTCGACGGGCCGGGAGCGAAGCTGACGCCAGACCTTGTCACTGCGG
>Ga0136846_1220936_pt1 | contig 16487 bp, 15 predicted proteins | sample HopSoiMetagenom2_FD_96841 | JGI IMG/M metagenome (GOLD analysis project Ga0136846, IMG submission 96841) | Grasslands soil microbial communities from Hopland, California, USA - 2 Assembly 2016 (version 4) | ecosystem: Environmental > Terrestrial > Soil > Grasslands | place: USA: Hopland... | reverse complement strand
GCCGAAAGCTGCACGCGAGTTGTCGACCGCAGCGAAGCGCTTCGCGAACGCCATGTTGGCCAGGAAGATCGGCACGAACGCGACGATCGTGGCCGAGACCAGGCGGGGCCAGAAGGAGAGGTGCAGCATCCACTCGGGCTTGACGACGTAGGCGACGGCCAGCCCGACAGCGACCAGTGCGAAGACGACGCGCAGCGAAGGGGTGCGCAGCCGCCGCGTCGCCTCCACGGCAGCGAGCACGCTCAGCAGTACGCCGGCAAAGACCATCGCGTTGACGATCCAGGTCGTGCCGAAGAGGTTGGCGAAGGTCGCAATGTTCTTGGTCTCCAGGAGCAGGAACGCCGCGCCCATGAAGAACAGGTCGGCGTACTGGCGCATCGGCCGGAACGGCCCGCCGACAGCCCGGACCAGGATGAGTGAGATCAGCAGGATGCCGCCCAGCGCCCACAGGTAGATCGCCGGGACCATGCCGCCGTCGTAGTAGAGGAACGGCGCGTTGTCGTGCACGGGTGCCGGGTAGGAGGCAGGCAGAGCGTGGTTCCCGGCCGCGCAGTGCTGGTCAGCCGGGTTGCGCGAGATCGAGACCACCGCGGTCGCCCCGGAGACGGTGTCGATGCACGGGTCGTGACCGAACGCCGCGGCCGCGGTGCCGCCGAGCCGGTCGACCAGCCAGCCCTCGCGGTAGTAGTTGTACATCGCGAAGACGCCGTGATCGGTCAGGTGGTCGCGTGCGGACCTCAGTGCCTCCTCGGTGAACAGGAACGACTCGAGACGGATCTGGGACGCGCCACTGACCAGCGCCAGCGAGTCCGGGAGCGCGAACAGGATCAGGTCGTACTTGTGGTGGGTGTTCTCGAGGAACGCACGGCCGTCGTTGATGTGCCGGGTGACCCTTGGGTCCTGGTAGGCGTGATCGGGATTCCCGTCCACGCCGATCTTCACCAGGCGAGGATCGATGTCGACGGCATCGACGTGCCGGGCACCTTCGGCAAGCGCGATCGCAACGTCGGACCCCGATCCGGCGCCGACCACCAGGACATCTCCGAGCGGAACACTCTGGTCGCGGTGGGCGTAGGGCGCACCGTAGATCGCCGACGAGTGAGTGAGCTTCCACGACGCCGGCGACATGGACTGGTGCGGGACACCGTTGACCGAGATGAAGACCCTGGTCACCCCGGCGCTCGAGTCGGTCGTGGTGGTGATCTTGTAGTACGGCGACCAGGACACTCCCGACGCCGTGCTCTCGACGACCAGTGTTCCGACGATGACGAGGGACGCAGCCACGGCGACAACCCGCATCCGTCCCCGGACGAGGACGATCAGCGCTGCAGCGACCAGCACCCCCCAGATCACCGAGGGCGCCCAGAGGAAGGAAAGCAGCGTGAACAGACTGATCCCGATCAAGGAGCCGATCAGGTCCCAGCGATAGGCGGTCAACGGCTCGAGCTCGGCGAAGCATCGGCCAACCACCTCGGCCGGTCCGGCCAGCACCGCGGCGGTGAGGAGGAAGACGAGCGGAAGCACGAGCCACGCCGGCGGTCCGTCAGTCTTCAGCGAGGTGAAGTAGATGACGCCGCTGCTGGCACGGTCGATCGACACGGGGAAGGTCCGGACACCTGCCACCAGCACGGCGAGCGGGGCTGCGCTCCACGGCAGCACCGACCAGGTCTCTCGCGCGAGCAGGAATCCAAGCCCGATGCCGAGGAAGGAGCCGAGCAGGACGAAGTTGGTGAAGTACGACAGGTGCACGATGTTGGCGCCCAGCCAGCGGATCAGGGCGAGCTCGAGGAACAACATCAGGCAGCTGCCGAGCACGAGCCGGGGCACTGTGGAACGGCTCCACGTGCGTTCCTCGGCGGGTGCCGGCTCGTTCGCGGCCTCGAGCGTGACGTCCACGGGCGTTCCTCCTGCCACGTCCAATGGCGCACGATGGGGGCGCCCGCCGGTGACCCTGACAAACGTGGCACGGGTGCCGAGGGCTGGCAACCGGCCGCCGAGCAGGTCAAGGGTGAAGTGACCGCGGGGAACGGACGCGGCGATGCGTCCTGTCGCGTCGCTCGACGCGCGTCCGCTGTTCAGGTAGGTGTCATGTAGGTCGGCCTAGCGTCGCCCGTGTGAGTGCACAGGCAGACCGTCAAGCCGCGGTGCTGCACCGCGAAGCAGAGCGTGACCCGGTCGCGCCCGGGGCGTACGAATCGGGTTCATCATGATGTGGCCAGGTCTGCAGGGTGAGTGGTTCCGGCACGTGAACAGGTTCGCTGCCTCGACGCCGGCCCTGCACCCAGCGATGCGGCTCTACGCAAGATATGGGGTCGTGGTCTTCGCCGCGATCTTGTTGCTGGGCTGGTGGTCGGCGCGGCACGAATCGGACCCGCGCCCGATGGCGGCGGCTCTGTGGTCACCGGCGGGCATGCTGATCGCAGTCGGACTGAACCAGCCGCTGGTCAACCACTTCCGGGAAGCCCGGCCGTACACCGTCTACCCCCATGCCCTTGTCCTCGTCGCGCGGAGTCAGGACTTCTCGTTTCCCAGCGACCACGCTGTGATGGCAGGCGCCGTCGCTGCCGGCGCGCTGCTGGTCAACCGCCGCCTCGGGTACATCGCCGTCGCTGCCGCACTGCTCATGGCTTTCGTCCGCGTCTACGTCGGCGTGCACTTTCCACTCGATGTCGTCGTCGGCCTGTTGCTTGGGGCCGCCATCACCCTCGCTCTCTACGTTGCCTTGCGGCCGCTGCTGCTGCGTTTGGTCCACGGACTCACGCGCACGCCGCTCCGTCCGCTCTTGACGACTTCGCGCGCTCGCGGTTCGTGACTGCCCCACGGCGGGCGTCGACGGGATCCGGGTCGCGGGGAACCATGGTGCGTCCGACCAGCGTGGAGACAACGGCGATGGCCACGCCGGCGATGTCGTCCACCGCGTAGTGCCAACCGAGGTACACGGTCGCGACCATGGTGACGCAGACGAAGACGGTCATTGCTCGCGCCGTTCGGCGCAGACCGTACTGGCGCGCCATGAGCAGGAGAAGGGTGGTCATGGCGACGTGCAGGCTGGCGAAGGCGCCCAACTGCGCGAAGGAGTCGTGAGCGTGGGGGTGGGCCAGCAGCTGCACCCGTTGCGCCAGGTACTGGGCCTGGGTGTCCTGGACCACCGTGTGCGGCAAGCCGGAGAAGGCGCCGGGCGCCTCGTGGAACGGGCCGATCGAGGGAATGAGGTAGTACGAGCTGACGCCGAGGATCCACACCCACAAGGTCGACGCAATGAAGACGTAGCCCTCCTCGACGCGCTCGGTGAACACCATGGACGCGACCACACACACTGAGACCACGGGTGTGAACGACTCGTACACGACCATCAGGGCGTACGCCGCGACGTGCTGGCCGAGCAGGTCGTGCAGGGCGACGGCTGGTGTATGGCCGAGGAACAGCCAGTGGTCCCACCGCAAGAGCATGTCGTCACGCACGGGTTTGAAGGCGACCCAGCTCTTCAGGTTGTGATAGCAGAAGTAGACCAAGTGGTAGGCCAGGAGCCCGGCGATCGCGAGGCTCAACCGTCGACGCGTCCAGCGATCGCGGATGACGCGAGCGACCGCATTCGGCCGGCGCGCCTTCGGTCCGCTTCGCGCGACGCCGTCGACGATCACGAGCCCCACGAACAGCATCGCGGAGATCAGCAGTCGGTTCCGCAGGATCGTTCCGTGTGGGTCGCGAAACGGGATCGCAACTTCATGGGATCGAAAGACCGCGATCGCTGCAAAGAGGCACACAAGCGACCAGACGCCGATGAGCAGCCGGCGCTGATCGGAGCGTTGGACGTTGCCGTGCGAATCCGGCTCGAGGATGTTGTTCTCCGTTCTCTGCGTCCGCCTTGCCAGCCCCTCTGCTGGTGCGGGACCAGGGACAGCACGATCTCCCATCGCACCTGACAGGACCCTGAGCGTGCTCGGATGACCCGGAGCTCGACAGCCGGTCCTGTCAGGGGTCTTTCAGCCCGCGCGGGTTGAATGGGGCCAGTCGAACGGCCGCTTCGTCCGTCGAGAGCGGTGAGTCGGAGGCTGCTGATGCGAGTCCTGGTCGTCGAGGACGAAGCGCGCCTGGCGGCGGCGCTTCGGAGCGGTCTGCGGAGCGAGGGCCACTCGGTCGATGTCGCGCCGGACGGGGCGGAGGCACTCTGGTACGCGGACGAGAACGATTATGACGTCATCGTGCTGGATCTGATGTTGCCGGTCATCAACGGCTATGAGGTGTGCAAGCGCTTGCGGGAGAAGGAGGACTGGACGCCGGTTCTGATGCTGACCGCGCGCGATGCTGACCGCGACATGGTGCACGGCCTGGATGTGGGTGCGGACGACTACGTGACCAAGCCGTTCAGCTTCGAGGTCCTACTCGCGCGGCTGCGGTCTCTTGCTCGGCGCAACGTCACGGAACGTCCGACGGTCGTCACGGTCGGCGACCTCGCCCTCGATCCGGCGACTCGTGGAGTGACGAAGGGCGGAGAGAGTGTGGAGCTGACGGCACGCGAGTTCGCGGTTCTCGAGTTCCTGATGCGTAATCGGGACGCTGTGGTCACCAAGCAGCAGCTCCTCGGAGGGGTGTGGGGCTTCGACTTCGACGGCGACACCAACATCGTGGAGGTCTATGTCGGTCGCCTCCGCCGCAAGGTGGACCAACCCTTCGGTGTGGAGACGATCGAGACCGTTCGCGGTAGCGGGTACCGGCTCCGGAGTGTTCAGTGAAAACTCCGACCGCTATGCGGATCTGGCTGGCGCGCGTGCGCGTGCGTGTGACCCTGGCGGCAATGGCTGTGAGCGTCCTGGGCGCGGTCGTCGGCTCGTCCTTGTTCGTGGCCGGTCTGCACGAGAGCCTGGAGCAGTCGCTCGTCGGCTCTGCACAGCAGCAGGCAGAAACGGTGGAGGCTCAGCTCGCGGCAGGCGGATCCGCGCAACAGGCCAGCGTGTCCGGCAGGCACGACGTGATCGTTCAGATCCTCGGCTCCGACGGCACGCTGGTCGCGAGCGACCATCCGGACCTGACGCGAGCTGTCCAGACGACGACGGGTGCTGCCGAAGGCGTTCACATCGCGCACCTTGCTGACACGTACGCGGTATGGGCGCAGCGGGGTCGCGGCGGACAGCTGGTGATCGTCGGGCTCTCGGAGGAGCAGGCGTGGCGGGCGGTCAAGACCGCAGTGGTGCTGCTCGCGGTCGCCGTGCCGGTTGGCATCCTGCTTCTTGCCGTCGTGGTGTGGCTCTCGATCGGCCGCGCGCTTCGGCCGATCGAGGTGATGCGCCGAGAGGCCGCCGTCATCACCAGTGAGCACCTGTACGGGCGCCTCGCGGTGCCTCCCGGCGATGACGAGATCCCACTACTGGCATCGACACTCAATGAGATGCTCGATCGCATCGATGGCGCGCAGCGGCAGCAGCGACAGTTCGTGTCGGACGCGTCGCACGAACTTCGGTCACCCCTGGCGATCCTGAGGCAGGTCGTCGACGTCGCTCGGCGCCACCCTGAGTCGACGAGCCTCGATCAGCTGGCGCAGGACGTGTCGATCGAGGAGCGCCGAATGGAGCAGCTTGTCACGGCTCTCCTCACCCTGGCACGGCTCGACGACCACGAGGAGGCGCGGTGGCAGCTGGTCGACATCGACGACGCGGTGCTGGTCGAGATCGATCGGTTGCGCTCGGTGGCCCCCGGGATCGTGTTCGACCGGTCCGGTCTCAGCGCGGGGCAGGCGTTCGGCGACCCGGTGCTGTTCACGGGTGTGGTGGCGAACCTGCTCAGTAACGCCGCACGCCATGCGGTCTCGAGGGTGCGGGTCAGGCTGGAGGAGGCCGAAGGCTCGGTCGTGCTGACTGTGGACGACGACGGCGCCGGCATTCCTTCCGCCGATCGCGAACGGGTCTTCGACCGTTTCGCTCGTCTCGACGAGGCTCGTGCTCGCGACGCCGGCGGTGCCGGCCTCGGACTCGCAATCGTTCAGAAGGTCGTTCAAGCTGCCGGCGGGACGGTCACGGTCGGCGACTCGGATCTCGGCGGGGCCAGGTTCACGGTGACGTTGCCGAGTCATGTGACCGAGCCTCGCCCAGCCGGAGTGAGCTCGCGGGTCCATGGCCACGGGCAGTGATCGTCGCTGAACGACGAGGTTGTGGCGTCTGCGCGCCAGCGACGCTGTGGACGGCTCGCTGCGTCCGAGGTCGGTGGGTCCAGCGGTTCAGTGTCGCGTCGTAGACCTGAGCGTGTTCTCGGACGACAGCGTCCCACCCCATCCGCACCGGAACCGTCGAGCTGTGGCGTCGGATGGCGTCGGCGAGACGATCGTCGGACGCGAGCTGGTGCAGGCAATGGGCCAAGTCCTCGTCGGTCCGTGCGAGAAGGCCGTCGACACGATCGCTGACGAACTCGGTGATCCCGCAGCCAGCCATCGCAATGACGGGGACGCCGGCGCACCGCGCTTCCAGGGCGGCAATGCCGAACGACTCCAGTGTCGCGGGCGCGACGAACACGTCGGCGCGGGCGAGCAATCCCTTGATGTCCTCGCGGGCAAGGGCGCCGGGCATGCGCACACGGCCGTCAAGGCCGTATCGACGAGCCGCCGTAGCCACCTTGGCCCGTTGAGCGCCATCGCCGACGAAGGTGGCGCGCCAGTCCAGCCCTGGTGCCAGCCTCGACAGCTGTGCCAGCGCATCGACCATGACGAGCGGTCTCTTTCGAGCAGCCAGCCGGCCCACGACGAGGATCTCGAACGTGTCGGACGGCGTGTGTTCCACGCGCCAGGCATCAGGATCGACACCGTTGTGCAGTACGCCGATCCTCTGGTCCGACGGCACGGCGGGACGAAGTCGTGCCGCAGCGACCTCGCTGACGGCGGTGAAGGCAATCTGTTCTCTGGGGAGACCCGCAACGCGCCCGGCTGCGCGGACCAGGCGCGGAGCATCCGGCAGCAATGAATGCATGCTGGCGACAACCGGGATCCCTGAGGTGTTGCGGAGAACGGCCCACACGAAGGGCGAGCCGACCGTGAGGTGGGCGTGGATGAGGTCGGGCGCGAGGTCGTCGATGAGGGCCTTGATGTTTGCGCCGCGACCGATCCCGGTGAACCCGGAGCGCAGATGATGAACCGGCACAGTCGTCGGGTTTCCGGCGGGGCCCCGCCGTGACGCTCGTTCGGCGGTGAGGACCATGGGCTGGTCACCGGACCTCGCCTGATGGGCCGCAAGGTCGGCGACATGGAGCTCGATCCCGCCGAGCCGTGGCAGGTAGGTATCGGTGACGTGCAGGATCCTCATGCTGCGGTCGTCGACATGAGGCTGGCGGCCGGTCCCCTGGGGCTGGCATCTGTGTACGGTCCGCAAAGCGGATCCGTGGGATCGATCGCGTGGCTGCGTCGACGGCTCCGCAGCCATTGGAGCGTGAGCATGCCGCCGATGGGGATCTCGACGGCGAACATCAGGGTGCGGTAGAGCAGGACTCCCGCGGCGGCCGTGACCGGATCCACCCCGAAGGAGTGCAGAGCAGCCACTGTGCCGAGCTCGGCCATCCCCGTTGCGCCGGGAGTGATCGGTGCGAGGCTGATGAGCCGTTCGAAAGCGAAAGCGATCGCGACCACCGACACCGATGTGCCGGCACCGACAACACTGAGGCAGGCGAACAGAAGCGCCGCCTGCATGGTCAGGTAAGTCAGGACTCCCGCTGTCATGACCTTCCAGCCACGACGAACGGACGTCGCGAGCTCGCGGCGGCTGGCAAGCAGCCACGTGGACCACATGTCCGAGGCACTGTGGGGGCGCACGGCCCGGTGCAGGCGGTCCAACAGGCCCCCGGCGGTCGCGGTGGCCTTCTCCGTGCGGAACGTCATCAAGACCACGCCAGCGGCTGCGGCCATGAACACCGACGCGCTCAACACGATGACACCGAGCGCTGACGGCAGCCCGACGTCCAGCAAAGCTGCCACAGCGAGGACGGCCAGCCCCACGGTGAACTTTCCGACCGCGTTCCACAGGTTGGTCGTCACCGTGTAGGACGTGAAGGCCTCGCGGTTGAATCCCCAGCTGCGAGCCATCGCGTAACCGAGCCCCATGCCGGCGGGCCCACCCACGGGGAAGATGTTCGAGATCGCTGAACCCGACAGATTCAGCCGCAGCGCCTGACGCATTCCCAGGCCGGGCATGGCAGCCTGCAGCACCGGCAGGTGGACGAGCAGGCCCGCGAACCACAGGACGACCAATCCGCCGAGGAGCGGCAACGGAACACCCGCAACATCGGCACCGATGGCGTGCCAGGACACTCCCACGAACCAGGGAAGGCCGGCCATCAGGCCGCCGCCCAGGGCGAAGGCGGCCACCGACGCCAGCAAGGTCGCGAGTCTTCGAGTTGGGTGGGCGGTCGGGCTCATCTGGCTCTACTCCTCAACGCATCGTCGGGATTCGGGGGGACCCTGGCTTCACGATCCAGCCCCGACCTGACGTGCACCTGACCGTGGAGCCTGTTTCGTCACCTGGGACGGCATGCTGGAGCCGTGCCGTTCACCTTGGTCGCGTTCCACGCCCATCCAGACGACGAGTCGCTGCTGATGGGTGGCACCATCGCCCGTGCCGCGGCCGAGGGGCATCGCGTCGTGCTGGTCACGGCGACCGACGGAGGTGCCGGGCTGGCGTCCGGATCCATGGGCGAGCGGGCCGAGTTGGGGCGCAGACGCTTGGCAGAGCTGGAGGAGGCCGCCGCGGCGCTCGGCGCCGCGAGGGTGCTCCACCTGGGGTTCCGCGACGGAGGGTTCAGCGACGCAGGCATCGACGAGCCGGCACAAGCATTGCTGCGGATCCTCGCGGAGGAAGGTGCCGACCTGTTCACGGGCTACGACCCGTCAGGCGGCTACGGTCATCCGGACCACGTGCACGTGCATCGGGTCGCACGCCGTGCGGCTGAGCAGGCGCAGGGTGTGCCGTTGCTCGAGGCGACGGTCGACCGTGCTCGTATCGTGCGTGCCGCGCGGTTGGTGAGCGCCGTGCCTGGCGGGCCGCCCGTCGACATGACCCGGATGCGGACCGCGTACCTTCCTCGGGCCGAGCTCACTCACCGCGTGGAGGTGGGCAACTTCGTGCCGGCCAAGATCAGAGCCCTGACCGCACATCTGAGTCAACAGACGGGAGGAGCCGGGTTCCGAACAGTCACGATGTTACGGGTCCTGCCCCGTCCGGTCGCTCGCCTCATCCTGGGACGGGAATGGTTCCGCGAGGTCGGCCGCCCCGTCGTGGGCCACCTGCTCGACGACGTGTTCGCCACGTGTCGCTAGAGGAGTAGGCCCATCCGCTGCACCGAGGTGACGGTCCATCACTCGGCCACGAGCTTGTAGCGATGCCGGGGCCGCCCCGCGGATCCGTAGCGTAGGCGCATCTCGATGACGCCGTGTCGTTCGAGATAGTTCAGGTACCGCTGTGCGGTAGCCCGGCTGAGGCCGGTCCGGTCGGCGACCTCGGCAGCGGAGATGTCGCCATCGGCCGAAGCCACGGCGTCGTGCACGAGCGCAAGCGTCGGTGCCGAATGTCCCTTGTCCGGTCGACTGCCGACGGCGCCGGGTGTGCGGAGCAGGCTGAACAGCTCGTCGACGTCGGCCTGGTCGGCGTCCACGTTGAGCCCGGACAGCCGAGCACGTAGCCGTCGGTAGGCGCCGAGACGCTCGTTGAGTGCGGCGAACCCGAATGGCTTGACCAGGTAGTGCACGGCGCCGAGCTGGATCGCGGTGCGCACGGTGTCCACGTCTCGTGCGGCAGTGATGACGATGACGTCCGGGTGGTCCTTCTCCTCGAGCATCGTGCGCACGACGTCAAGTCCGTTGCCGTCGGGCAGGTACACGTCCATGAGCACGAGGTCGGGACGTTCGGTGCTGATGGCCAGGAGTGCTTCGGCGGCTGTGTGCGCCTCTCCGACGACGCAATAGCCCGCCGTCTGGTTGACGTAGGCAGCGTGGATGACCCCGACGCGATAGTCGTCGTCGACGATGAGTGTGCGGATGCTGTCGTTCGCGGTCATCAGGCAGCTCCGTGGAGGCGCGGCACACCTCTGTCGGTCCGCGGCAAGGACACCAGGAACTCGGCGCCGGGTCCGCCGCTCACGGTGATCGTGCCCTGGAGCCGGTGCACGATGCGGTACACCAGGGCCAGCCCGAGGCCGCGGTGCACGGACCCGCGGGCGGTCTTGGTGGTGTACCCGTCTGCGAAGATCAGGCTGGACGCGGTGTCGGGGACGCCAGGCCCGTTGTCGGCGACCTGCACCGTGATGACGTCCTCGTCCTCGATCAGCCTGACCACCACCCGGCCAACGTCGGCACAGCCGGCCAAGGCGTCGAAGGCGTTGTCGATGAGGTTCCCGAGGATGGTGGTGAGCGCTTGGACCCGCTCGGGTGTGTCTCCGAGCCAGGTGTCGCCCGTGATCTCGAATGTGATCCCTCGTTCGCCGGCCTCGGCCGCCTTGCCGAGCAGCAGACCGACGATGAGGGGCGAGCCGATGCGCTCGGGGATCGAATCTGCCAGAGAAGCGGCCGAACCACGTAGATCCGTAAGGTAGGCGACCGCCTCATCGAGGTGGCCGAGCTCGATCAGTCCGGCGACTGTGTGCATCCGATTGGCGAACTCGTGGTGCTGGGCCCGAAGGGAGTCGCTGAGACTGCGTACTCCATCGAGCTCACGGAGCAATCCGGCCATCTCCGTGCGGTCTCGCAGCGTCACGACGGTGCCGTGCGCACGACCGGACAGGACAACCGGCATCCGATTGACTGTGAGGCAGAAGTCGTCGGTGAGGACGAGCTCGTCCTGGCCGACGACCACACCCGAAAGGAGGTCGCGCAGCCTGCCGTCCGGGATCAGCTCGTCGAGCGTGGCGCCCACGGCGTTGCTGCCGAGACCGAGGAGGCGCCTCGCTTCGTCGTTGACCACCGAGATCCGATCGTGCTTGTCGAAGGCGATCACGCCTTCACGGATCCCGTGCAGGGTGGCTTCCCGCTCCTGGAGCAGGCCGGCGATCTCTTCGAGCTCCAGGCCGAAGGTTCGCCGCTTGAGCCGACGCGCGAGCAGCAGCGACGCGGCAATGCCGGCGGCAAGGGCGATGCCGAACCAACCTCCGTAGACCGGAAGCTCCCTCCACAACGCCGCCGAGACCGAGCTCTCACGGATCCCCACGGAGACCTCGCCGAGCATGGCGCCGTCAGTGCCGTAGATGGGTGCCTTCCCGTTGGCGGAGCGACCGGTGCGGCCGTTGTCGATCCCGGTGTGGGTCTGCCCGTCGCGGGTCGCGATCGGCTCCTCGATCTTCTGCCCGATCAGCCCGGGAATGGGGTGGGAGTGCCGCACCCGATGCATGTCGATGACGACGATGTACGACGCTCCGGTGGCGTGCTGCAGTCTGGTGGCCAGGTCTTGGATCGGCTGTGTGCACGGGTCCGGCTTGTCGCTGAGACACCCGATGACGTCTGGATCGACGGACACGGCCTGAGCGATCGACGCTGCACGTTGCTCGTACTGGTTGTCGAGGTGGTGGCGTTCCTGATGAGCGAAGAGGACAAAGCCGATCATGACGGTCGCCGTCAGAATGACGAGTTGGGCGATCGCTATCTGGGTAGAGAGTCTCCGGACGCGGAAGTGTGGCATCGGGCTCAGTCTGACCCAGCGCCCTGAGGGCGACAACACATGCGAGGCGAGCCTTCATTGGCCGCCCCGACCCACCGCCCGACACCCGGTCGACCGGATGCCGCTGAGCGGCTGCGCCTTCCGGCACAGCCGCCCGCGGGCATCGAAGGATCCGTCACCTCAGCCGTCGGCTCCAGCCGGCGTCGTCGTGGTCTGGAGCCCCTCGACGCGGTTTGCTTCCACCGCGAAGTCGTTGGTGAACGTTGTCGCGATGTCGACCTTCGAGACGTCGGTGCCGATGAGCTTCTCCATCGCAAACACGGTCTTCGGGCCGCCGGCCGGCATGATGCCGTCGGGCAGGAACTGACCCTTGTCGGTCGTCAGACCCGCGACGTACTCGTCCTTCGTGATCGTCGCGTTCTGCACGAACTGAGTAGGAAGCTTGTCGGCGATCTCGCTCGCGGAGTGGGTGCTGATCCAGTGCGTGGTCGCGACGAGGGCGTCGACCACCTTCTGGACCGCCTCCTTGTGGGAGTTGACCCAGCTCGTCTCGGCAAGGACGCCGGCCGCCGGCCAGGCACCACCCAGAGCACCCTGCGCACCTTGCGTCGTGGCGAGGTCGATCGCGGAGTAGCCAAGCTTCTTGGTCTCCAGTGCCCCCACCGTGGGTTGGGTCGTCATCACGCACTGGGCAGTGCCTCGCTGGATGGCTGCGATCGCGGTCGCGCCGGCGCCGACGGCCAATGTGTGGTACTCGCTGTGCGAGATGCCCTTCTGGGCGGCCAGGAACTGGGTGAGCTCGTCGGTGCCCGAGCCAAGGTCCGTGACCCCGAGGGTTTTGCCCTTGAAGTCTGCTGCCGAGTGCACGCCGCTCTTGGTGCCGCACATCTCACGCTCGCCCGGGGCTCCGGAAAGCTGGACGACGTCCTCGACCTGCTTGCCCTTGGACTGGAAGTCGATCGTGTGGATGTACCACGCGCCGGCCATGTCGACCTGACCGGAAGCCATGGCGTCCTCGGCGCCGACCCCACCGTTGACCTCGGTCGAGAGCTCTACCTTGACGCCGTACTTCTTGTAGAAGCCGAGATTCTGGGCGAGCTGGAACGGGAGGTAGATCTGCTTGTCGATGCCACCGACCATGATCTTGACCGTGGGCATCGACGAGCTGCCGCTCGTGCTGCCTGAGCTCGAATTGTTGGAGCATGCTGCGGTCGAGCCGAGGGTGAGTGCCCCGATCGCCGCCACCATGATGGCGCGTTTGAACATTGTGTTCCTTCCGGTTGATGTGTTGCGGTGACCCGAGACGAATGGGACGTCTGCTCAGATGCCTGCTGACTCCGAGTGGCTTGGTGGACGCCATGAGAGGACTCGGCTCTCCAGCATGGAGATGAGGTATTCGGCGGCGAGGGTGACGACCGCCATGATCGCCATGCCGGCGAACACGGTGTTCGGGTCGAGGCGGCCCTGCGCCTGGGAGATCACGAGTCCTACCCCGCGTTGCGAGCCCAGGACCTCGCCGACGAGTGCGCCGATGATCGCGAAGCCGAATGCGGTGTGCAGGCTGGCGATGATCCAGGTCAGGGCTGAAGGGATCGTGACGTGACGCGCGACCTGCAGGGGCGATGCCCCGAGCACCTTGAGGTTCGCCACGAGGTTGGGATTGACCTCGCGGACGCCCTGGAACGCGTTGAAGAAGACGATGAAGAAGACCAGGACCGCAGCGAGGAGAACCTTGGGGAAGGTACCCAGTCCGAACGCGACCAGAAAGATCGATCCGAGGATGATGCGTGGCACGGCATTGACGATCTTGATGTAAGGCCCGAGCACGTCGGCAAGGAAGCGGTTCTGCCCCAGGACGAGTCCTACGACGACGCCGACGCAGCTGCCGAGGAAGAATCCGTAGACTGCCTCTCTCAACGTGACCGTGATGTCTCCCCAGATCGAACCGAACTCCGTGCCCTTGGTGAACAGCTGAACGAGCGAGTCCCAGATCCGCGAAGGCTGACCGAAGAAGAAGGGGTCGACCCAGTTCATCGCGGTGCAGAGCTGCCACCCACCGATGACGAACACGGCGAAGCCGAGCCTGGCGGTCCACAGCCAGAACGCGCGCCGGCGCCTCGCGCGCATCGCACCGATCCTGATGCCTGCGCTTGCGTCCGACACGGGGGACTGGTCCAGCACAGCGTTCGTGGTGCTCATGCGGCACCCGCCGTCTGCGCGTAGGCGCGCTGGACCTCGTCCCTCAATGAGGACCAGATCTGGCTCTGCAGCTCCAGAAATCGGGGCTCGTGGCGGATTGCCTGAACCTCCCCGCGAGGACGCGGCAGGTCGATCTCGAAGCTCTCCTTGATGGTGCCGGGGCTGCTGGTCATGACCAACACGCGGTCCGCGAGCGCGACAGCCTCGTCCAGGTCGTGGGTGATGAACAGCACCGAAGGACGCATCTGCTCCCACAACCCGAGCAGCTCCGTCTGCATGATCGCCTTCGTCTGCACGTCCAACGCACCGAACGGTTCGTCCATCAGCAGGATCCGCGGTGAGTTGATCAACGCGGCCGCCATCGCGACACGCTTGCGCATGCCGCCGGAGAGCTGGTGGGGATACCGGTCCTCGAAGCCGGCAAGACCGACCCGGCGAAGCCAGTCCCTCGCCAGCTCGACCGCGTCCTTCTTCGACACTCCGTTGAGCGTCGGACCGATCATCACGTTGCCCAATACGCTCTTCCACGGGAACAGCGCATCGGCCTGGAACATGAAGCCAACGCCCTCGGTCACGCCACGAACCTCGTGACCTCCCACGTGGACCACGCCCGCGCTGGGGCGATCGAGCCCCGACACCTGGCCAAGGGTGGTCGACTTGCCACAGCCCGTCGGGCCGACGATCGCGCAGAACTGGCCGGGCTCGACCGTGACACTGACGTCGCGGATGGCCGTGAATGGTTCGCCGGACTTCGTCATGAACCGCTTCGTGAGGTTCGTGATCTCGATCCTCGCGCTCGCTGCCGGCGCGGCGGCGGTCTTGCGCTCTGTCCTGGCGGACATCTGGTCCCCTTCCCGTCGTCGACCGACCACACACGGTGTGGCGTCGGTCACTGTGAAGGGAGACGCTGACAGCCCAAGAGAGGCACGTCACTGTTCGGAACGCATCGCGCCTTCACCGCATTACGGCGGGTTCTGCGCATTCAGCGCACGGCAGACCACTGGCTGCCCGACCGGCGGCTCACGTCGCCGTTGGTGCGACGACCCTGGCAGTGTCGGCGAGATCGATCCGGGCAAGCCGTGCGCCTCGTGGCGGCAGTGCCAGGAAGTCTTCGTCGTCGAGCGACGCTCAGAGGACGGTGCCCTCCGCAGCTGTGGTCTCGAGGCCGAGGCCCGGCGACACCTCGGTGACGGTCCAGCCGAGGTCCCGCAGCTGGTCGGCGAGCCAGTGGCCCGTCATGAGCGGGTCGCGACCACCCACGGCGATCGTAGTGAGGTGCTCGGCGTCGTCGTACGCGAGCACGAGGAGGTCCTCATCGAGGTCGAGGGCCACGGACCGAAGGTCCTGCCCGACCGCGCCGACGCCGATCAGAGCCGAGCGGACGGTCCCGAGCGGCGCCTCCACCGACACCAGTACCGGCGTCGTCCCCTGCTGTTGGCCCATGATCAACGATGCTCGCCGATCCGGCCCGCAGTATCAATCGCCGTCTTGGGCCATTTGTCGTGGTGAGGGTCACTAGGCGGTGCGCAACCCTGCCCGGATCGAACCATGGCGCCATGGCCCGGTACGGCGTCTGGACCACTCCGATCGGGCGATGTATCAAATACGGCATATCCGACATCATTGATGGTGTGGACCAGACTCCGAATCCGCTTGTCGCGGACATCGCGCGTCGCCTTCTGGATGACGGTGCTTTCGTCCTGCACGTCGAGACGGGTGAGTTCGGTACCGCTCACCTGCAGGCGATCGTCGACGTCGGCTGGGCCGCGCGTCAGGTCGGTCGCCTGCTCGACCGCTCGGTCCGGGTCAGCACGGCGCTGGCCGAGGATGCCGGCGGCGTGGTCGTGACGGCCGAGTTCGCCGACGCCTGAGCACGCCGGAATCCACAGCCCCCTGCCGCTGTTGAGCGGGTGTGAAGATGGTGGACATGGAGGAGAGCTTCGAGCTGAAGGCGCCTGCGGTCGTGTTCCCGGGTCAGCGCGACCTGGGGTCGGCGTACCGCGTGGCCTACGACCTGCTGACCCGGCGGGCGGCCACGGAGGCCCTGGAGGTCATCGAGCCGGCGCTCGAGGCGGAGCCGGACAACACCGGCCTGCGGATCCTGCGGGCGTGGGCGTTCCTGATCAGGGTGCAGCTCGAGCGGGCCGAGGCCGAGCTCGTGCGGCTCGTGGAGGAGCGCCCGGACGACGACTGGGTGCGCTTCGCGCTCGGTCGGAGCCTGGAGCGACAGTCCAGGTACGCCGAGGCACTGCCGCACCTGCGCCTGGCCGCCGCCATGTCCGGGGACCCGGAGCACGAGGTGGCGGTCCTGCGCGTCGAGCGCCTGCACGCCGGTCTGTGATCCGGGGACCGGCCCGTCAGAGCTCCACGGCAACTCGTCGGTCGGAGCCCATGCCGTCGCCGAAGTCGCGACCGCGCACGTGCACCTCGCTCGCGGTGATCTGCGCGCGGTAGAGCACGAACGGCTGGTGGGCCAGCGTCTCTGGCGTGAACGAGAGCACATCATCGACGCCGTCGAAGGCGACGGCGCAGGCCTGTTCGAGCTCGTGCTCGGGCACCCGAGCTGCGTTCGCCTCGAGGTAGACGGCCTGACCGGTGTGCGGGTCGGCTCCCGAGTCGAACACCACGATGCTCACCTCCGGACGCTGCTCGAGGTTGCGTGAGTGGTGC
>Ga0136846_1231105_pt1 | contig 16494 bp, 16 predicted proteins | sample HopSoiMetagenom2_FD_96841 | JGI IMG/M metagenome (GOLD analysis project Ga0136846, IMG submission 96841) | Grasslands soil microbial communities from Hopland, California, USA - 2 Assembly 2016 (version 4) | ecosystem: Environmental > Terrestrial > Soil > Grasslands | place: USA: Hopland... | reverse complement strand
TGGCTGGCAGCCGCAAGTCGTCGACTGGTGCCTTTGGAATCTCGACCGAGCGGCCTAACGTGCGTTGGAGCTGCCGGAGCGACCGGCATCAGGTTGTGCGCCAGGCAGCAGCTCGCTTGCGTCAACATCGTGGCGCCCGTCTGCTAGGCGCTCCGCAGCTCAACTCAAGGCGTTAGGGAACCACGGCATTCTGAACCCGAAGATCGTAATGCGGTACACTCCGTCCCTCGTCACCGCACTCATCATCGGCGTCGCCTCGCCGACCACGCGCCCGACTGAGGCGCTGAGCGGGCGCGTCGTCGCCACGCATACTGGCACGCCGCTCGCCGACGCGACGGTACGCGTCGACGGCGTCACCCGCGAAGCGCGGACCGATTCCGCGGGCGTATTCGTACTCCCCGGCGTCCCCACTGGAACCATCACCGTTCGCGCCCGCCGCATCGGCTTCTACGCCGGTCGCGGCACGGTGCGCGTCGGCGGCGCGGTCCACATCGAAGTTGGGCTCGACCCCGTGCTCACGTGCCTGGATGCCTGCGTCGCGCAACCGTCGCCGACTCCGGGTTATGTGCGGCTCGCGCGGTAGGGACGCCTGTCGTGGCGGCTCCCTAACGTCCGTTGGAGCCGGCGAGCGCTCGAAGCATCCGGTTTCTCGCCAGCATTCGGTATCTTCCGATCAGCATCGCGAGCCCCTTGAGTCGGGCGCTCGCAGCTCAACTCAAGGCGTTAGGTTGCCCACTCGCATGGAGTACCCCACTGCCCTTTCCCCTCAGCTTTCGTGGCGAGTTCGCCTTACCCCGACGCCGGTGAGCCGACTCCGTCTCCGGCGGTTGCCCTAGCCACATTAAGAGCGGACTCCGTCCCCTCGGCGCGCGCGACCTAGAGCAGTACGGCACGTCGCTCGCTTTTGCCGGGCCGTCGGCGTGGACTGCCGAACGCACGAACCCCTTGCAACTCCTCGCGCACGGCGAAATCGAGCTCGTCCCGCCAGTGTCGGAGGGTGGGCGGGGGCAGGTTCGCTATACTTTCCGGACCACGAAAGGACTGGCACACTTCGGTGTCACCGGCCACCACCCCATGTCCTTCGCCGCCAAGCAACTCCTCCGTGAGGCGCTCGACCAAGTCCCCGACGACGCCACCGTCGAGGACGTGATGGAGCGCCTCTACTTCCTGGCGAAGGTCGCCCGCGGCCTCGACGCCGCGGACCGCGGCGACGTCGTGCCTCACGACGAGATCGAGCGCGAGTTCCTCGCCGGCGAGTGACGCGCGACGTTTGGACGCGCCCGGCCCGGGACGACCTGCGCGAGATCCGCGCGTACATCGCGCAGGACTCCGAACGCTATGCACGCGTGGTCGTCGGGCGCCTCGTCGCCTCGGTTCGCCGCCTCCGCGAGTAGCCGTCGTCGGGGCGTGTCGTCCCAGAACTCACCCGGGCCGCCGATCCGCGAAGTGATCGAGGGTGCTTACCGCATCGTCTACCGAGTCACGCCGGACGCCATCCAGATCCTCGCGGTAGTACACGGCGCCCGACGCTTCCCACCGGTCGAGCGTGGCCCGTCCGAGTGATTCGTGGCGGCCAGCTAACGTTCGTTGAAGCTGACCGCGCGACCGGCATTATTGTTAGGCGCCTGGTCGTCTCCTACGCGTTGCAAGCCGCCGCGCGCTTGGCGGAGTCAGGACGCGGCAGCTTAACTCGAGGCGTTTAGCTCGCAACACATTCTCGTTATGCTGCCGTCAGACTACTCGCAGGTCCTCGCCGCCGGGGTGCGCGCACTACGCCATGTCGAGGCCGAGTTGCGGGCGCGCGCTGAGTGCGAGCCCAACGCGCCCGAGTTATGGCTCACTGTCCGTGACGTCAGTGGTCTAGCCGGCCGCCTCAGGGAGTCGGACGACTGGGCGCGGCAGACTGGAGTGGCAGACACCGAGCTTTCCCCGGCCGACCTCGCCGCTCTCTCGGCGCTTCTCGCGCCGGACAGCCGAGACTCGCCGTATTGTGATGACAGCGCTGACATGAAATCTGGACGCGGCATGCCCGCCATCCAGTCGCTTCTCGACTTTCTCACTCGGTATATGAACGGCGAGTTCGAGTTAGAAGACGCGAAGACGTACCGGTCCGCCAACGATGCGCCTGCGAGCTAACGTACGTTGAAGCTGCCGAGCCCTCAAAGCATCCGGTTTCTCGCCAGCATCCGGTATCTTGAAATCGATATCGCAGGCCCGGCGGGTCGGGCGCTCGCAGCTTAACTCTAGGCGTTAGGTGGCACCCGGAGGTATGGTTAGTGAAAGCGTCTGTGTTTGTCGGCACAAGCCTCGACGGATTCATCGCGCGCCCGAACGGAGCGTTCGATTTTCTTCCACCGGGGGGCGGCGAGCCGCACGGATACACCGAGTTCATGGCCAGCGTCGACGCGGTGGTCATGGGCCGCAACACGTTCGACACCGTCTTGGCATTTCCGCAGTGGCCGTACGACAAGCCGGTCTTCGTGCTCAGTACGCGCTCGCTTGCGCCCACGCCACAAGGGGCCTTGGTCGAACGCCTGACGGGGCACCCTACCGAAGTCGTCGCCGCGCTTGACGCTCGCGGCATAAAGCGCATCTACGTCGACGGTGGAGTCACCATACAGCGATTTCTCGAGGCAGGGCTCATCCAGCGACTGATTGTTACGCGCGTGCCGGTGTTGATCGGTGCGGGAATTCCACTGTTTGGCGCATTGTCGCGCGATGTCGTCGTGACGCACGTCGCAACGCGCCAGTACCCAAGCGGGCTTGTCCAGAGTGAGTATTTGGTGAACGAATGACCGGCCCGTCGATGCGTGCCCACCTCGTGGCATTGGACCGCGGCGACCGGGGGGCAGCAAGCGGGCGGGCTGGTAGGCGCCCTCCACCTAACGGTCGTTGCAGCTGGCAAACGATCTAAGGACTGCTCGCTTCATTCGCTTTGTTTGACTCGTCTGCAGCTGAACTTAGGCGTTAGGCCGCTATATCGATCACGACCAATAAAGACTGCCGTGGCGACTCACCGGTCCAAGCGGGCCTGGTCGATCCACTGGTTCAGTGTCGGCAGCTCATCGGAGACCCGCTCGACACGCGGCGTCTTCGCGGTACTCGCCCGGCAAATGGTGATCGAGTCCTTAGTAGCGCGTGAGGCCTACAGAATCACTGAGTTCAGCAGTGTCAGTGGTCGACTGTGCTGACATGAGCTGGTCTCGGTTGGCGACGGTTGGACCATCGCGTGTGGCGCTGGCACTTCGGCTCGCACAGAGGTCTACTGTGATTTGCGTTTGCCGAGCTGAGTCATACATTCGTCAGATCCGCACGCGGCCTCTACCGCTCCGAGGGAGGGGATCGGCGAACGCCGTTCGATCCGCCGTTTGGCCCGACGCGTGTGTGTCCGGTGCTGAGATGATTTCTGCACGCCTTCTCGGTTAACCGAACGGATCGGCTGTGAGCTCCAGATGCACGTCTCGCTTCCCACCCGACATTTCTCGCAGTACCCCGACGATGCGCACGGGACGACGGTCATTCCGAAACCATGATGCCGCATCGCACGCAGCGCGTTCGGAGATTCGGGGTCCTCGGCGGGAGCTTGGTGGCCGTTTTGGCGACGGCCACCTCGGCCGCCGCGCAGAGCCTCGCCAGCCCTCGCGCGTCGGTGGTGTCGACGCTCGATTCTATCACGAGTGCGCGCGTCGATTCGATGTTCGCGTCGTATGTGCGCGCCGACGGTCCCGGTTGCGCGCTGCTCGTTCGCCGCAATGCGTCGACGGCGTATGCGCGCGGCTACGGCATGGCCAGCCTCGAGCTCGGCGTCCCTATCACGCCGGCGACCGTGATGGACATCGCCTCGACCTCCAAGCAGTTCACCGCGACCGCCATCTGGATGCTGGCTTTCGACGGCAAGCTCTCCCTCGACGACGAGGTCCGGCGTTACCTCCCGGAGTTGCCGCGACTCGGCCCTGGAGCGGCGAGCCGGGTCACGATCCGCCAGATGTTGCAGCACACGAGCGGGTGGCCTGACTATTTGGACCTGCTCCTCGCTGGGGGCACGCCCTTCGAGGCCGCATCGACGGCGGGCGACGCTATGGCGGTGCTCGCGCGCCAGACGGTAGGCAACTTTGCGCCTGGGACCGCGTGGATGTACACCAATACCGGCTACTTCCTCGCCGGCCAGATCGTCGAGCGGGTGAGCGGCATGTCGCTTCGCGAATTCCTGCGCACCCGAATCTTCACGCCGCTCGGCATGACGCACACCGACGTCTTCGATGACCACACGCGGGTCTACCCCGGGCACGCCAACGGCTATTCGCCGGTGCCCGGCGGCGGCTGGCGCGTGGAGCGGACGAACTGGGAGCAGACCGGGGACGGCGCGATCCAGACGAGCGTGGAAGACCTCGCGCGGTGGGACGCCAACTTCGACACGCCGGTAGTGGGGAGCCGAGCCCTGCTCGATTCCCTGCAACAGCCGGCGTACCTCGTTGACGGCACCCCCATGACGTACGCGTACGGGCTCTTCGTCGACAGCTACCGCGGCCTGCGGCGCGTGCATCACGGGGGCGACTATCCCGGCTACCAGTCGGAGGTCATGCGCTTCCCGGAGCAGCGCACCTCGATCCTGATTGTTTGTAACGGCGTGACGTGGAGCCCGCGCTTCCTCGCCGAGAAGGTGGCGGTAATCGTGCTCGGTGCCGCGTTAGGCCCGACGGACGGGGAGCGACTGCGCGACAGCCTTGGCACGCTACCACCTGCGGCTCGGACGGCGCTGCAAGGCATGTGGTGGGATCCGATGACTGGATCCGTGCTCCGCGTTGTCCTGCGCGACTCCGTAGCGTTGCAGGGTGACGGTCCCGGCGCTCCCGCGCGTCCGCTCGCGCAGCTCGCCGGCGGGTGGGTCATCTCGACCCCGGTCGGCGACTGGACACCGCGCTTGCGCTTCGACGCGAGCACCGGGCGACTCCTCGTTCGTCGGCTCGATCGACCGACGCTCGCGTATGAACGCGTTGCGCCCATAGCGCCGCGGGATACTGCCGAACGGGCGGCGTACGCAGGTCGATATTCGAGTCGATCTGTCGCCGGGGTCTGGACGGTTGACGCGCGGCGCGACACGCTCTGGCTCTCGGTCGGCGGGCGGCCGCGCCCCATCGAGCCCCTCTTTCACGACGCGTTTCAGTCGGACTTCGGCGTTGTGCGATTCCAGCGCAATGCGCGCGGTCGGGTCACGGGATTGAGCGCGGTTACCTATGGTGTGCAGGACCTGCGCTTCACGCGGATGCCTGCCGTCGCGGACTCCACTGGCCGCCGAGAGCGCTGACTCCGCACACAGGTCTGCGTCGACGATGCGGGCGAAGAGGCGCCGAGCCGGTCGGATGGGGAGCACCACCTGCGATTTGGACTACTCCGTGGCCGATGTCCCCGGACTATACCCCGCCACGGCCTAACGTGCGTTGCACCTGGGGCGTTAGGCCGTCTCATAGACCAGACCAGACCCGCATCCTCTCCCGCTCAAAACTGCGACGTCGACCGATTCGCACGCCGAAGCAATGGCCGCCGTCGGCATCACGGTTGCTCGACGAGTTCTGGATACGCCGACGATGCGAGCGCGCCTTGGGTACTGTCCGCGTTGCGCAAGCGCGCATCGAAGAATGTCGCTACTGTATACGCCGATACCTCCACCTGCCGGCGCCCGCGAATGCCGAGGATGCCCATGACGCGCATGGCGGTGCGAAGCAGGCCACTCTTTAGCATCGCGCCATCCTCGCTGAAGGTGAAATGGTTCGCACCCGTAATCATGGCCTTCACCCGAGCTTTGGCGGGCTGCCGCTCGTAGGCTCGTTGGATCTGTCCCATGATCTGCCGGCTCACCGAATCCTTCGCCGACCCATGGTCAGACAGCAGCCACAGAAAGGGCACCGTCACCGTCATCCGGTCGAGACTGCCGAACAGTCGTCCATCCATGTTCACGCCGGCCTTGCATCGCGCGTCGGCGGCGCAGAAGGCGAACGCCTGTGCTCCGCCAAATGAGTGCCCGAACACACCAACCGTCTTCAGGTCGAGGTGCCCACCGAGGACCGGGTCGGTCATCGAGATCGCCGACAGGCGGTCAAGCGCGAGTCCCATGGCCGTGATCGCATTGCCGATCAGTTTCGCGGCGCAAGCCTCTTCGTCGGCACGCCCCACGCAAGACTCGGGATTTCCGCCACTGCCGCCCTCGACGGCGACAACGACGTAGCCGCGGCTTGCGAGTTCTTCGAAATGCGCCGTGAAGCCGAGCGCGCCCCCGCGCCCGCCCCCGCGGAAAAGGAGCACGGGATGCCGCGTCGAGTCGGCGAAAGGGGCCTCGAAGACGCCATGCGCGCGCACATTGGCGAGCTTGCGCGTGAGCAGGTTGATCACGCTAGGACGGTCGTGCGTCCAGAGCGTGGCGATGCTGTCCGGCAGATAGGCCACGACTCGTTCATTATGCCGCGCCGGGTACCAGATCCACGCCGTGAGATCGGGGCCGAGCGCGCGGTAAGTCCGGCCGACAGGCGACCCGCCGGTCGGACGCGGCAGCTCGACGGGTATCGAGTGCTCGACCCAGACGCCGGCGATCAACGAAACAATGAACGCGACGCCGCCAAGCACAACGCGCTTGAGCCAGCGCTGGATCGTCACGACGCGCGAAGTCACCAGTTGAACCACCAGACTGGAAACAGAGCCGCTCCAAGCGCCACCACATGAATCGCCGACACCGCCAGCGCTCGGCGACCGCCGCCAGGAAGCCACCGCACCATGAACCAGGCCACGAACGGGAGCTGCCCCGCCATGAGCAGTTGCCAGAGGTGCGCGGCGGTGCCCTCGTCAGCCTGAGGCGCGATTCCAGACTTAAGGGTGTGCACGGCGATCGCCGTGAGGGCACCAAATGACATGAGCGCCGGTGCCAACGCGCTCGGGTTGCGGAACAGGCTGGGTTCCGATTTCGCGCCCGGCTCCGCCGGCCGCCGCTGACGGACTCGAACAGCGAGAGCTCCGAAGACGAGGTCGATGACTGTTGGCCATGTCGCGCCCGAGTCCTCGACCAGTGTTTCCAGTTCAGCGCCGTACCGGCGCCACCACCAGCGCGGGTAGAGCCCGAACGCGGCACGCAGCACGCGCTTCATCTGAAGCTCGTCATGCGTTCCGCAGGCGCCGAGCGCCAACGCGAAGGACTGTCGCAAGGGTGGCGATCTGCGTTTCGAGGTGCCTTCGCCCCCGGGCGGTGAGGCGGTAGGGTTGGCGCCGCGACGTCGGGCTGGCTGGCTCGATCAGCCCCTCGTTCTCGAGTCGGCTGATCGCGCCGTATAACGTCCCCGGGCCGAGCGAGACCCCCGCGAACTCCGCGATGTCAACCATCATCGCGTAGCCGTGTTTCGCGCCGTCAGCGAGTGAAGAGAGGATGAGCAGCGTAGGATCGGGCATATTACGTTACACGTAATATCGCGCGGCGTAGTAGGGCTGTCAAGCCGAGACACGCGGACCTTCACCGCAGAGCCGACCAAACGGCGCGTCGGATCGCCGCCCCGACCGCCTGAACGATAGCGCCCATGAAGTTCATTACCGCCGAGCAACCCGATGTGCTTCAGCAGTGTTTTTCAGACTAAACTATAGGCGTTAGGCCTAATATACCGTCCGATGACAGGCACCGTCCGTTGGACCCTCACCATCACGTCCGCTCTCGCCGCCGGTTGGGTGGCCGCGTTTCAAACGCGGTGGCGCCTTGCCGCCTGGGACTGCGAGCGGGAGGGCGGCGGGTACGATTCCGCGTACGGCTGCGACGTACTCCCTACGCGTCATATGTGCCACTACCCGAACGGACGCCGGCTCTCTACTGGGGCGCCGCCTTCATTGCCGGCGGCGTGGCGGCGGCTGCGGTCGTCGCGATCGGGCGCGCCGTCGACCGGCGGGCGTCGCGACCGTCGGCCTAACGTTCGTGGGCGCTCCGCATTCAACTTCAAGCGTTAGCCGGACAATCGGCTTTCCGCGAACCGTACGCACCTCGATGGCTATCACCGACTCCGACGAAGCCGAGATCGTCCAGCTCCTCCGCGAAGATGTCGCCGCAACTCTTGGCCCAGAATATGAGAGTGCGATCCGCAACCACGCCTCCCGCATTCGTGAATTTCTGGACGAACGCGACGACTATTTCGAAAAAGTCGTCGAAGACGTCCAACAAGAGTTTCACGATCTCTTCATTCACACCGAGTGGCCTCCGTGCCCACTGCACCGGCGTCACCCACTCTGGTATCACGACGGAGGCTGGGTTTGGGAACAACTCGGGACTCGGATCGCGCCCCTTGGAAGCCTTCGCGACGGTTTGACAACCGCGTCTGATGATCACGCTCCGTGAAGCCGCCGGCTACGGATTGGCTCCCGGACCCTCTGGCGCTTTTAATAGACGCGCTTGCAGTTGAGCTTATGCGTTATGCCGCGACGCAACGCCGTGACGCGACTCGCTTCAACATTGCGCTCCGCTTCGAAGGCGGCTGTCCGTCATTCTACGAGGGGAGCACTCGAGCCTCGGTTACCTTCCCTCGCAGCCCGTGAGCGCCCGCCACCGCAGCTGGCACGTCGCGCACAATGCCGCGCGCCCGCTGAGTCCGGGCGCGGCAGGTTAACTGGAGGCGTTAGGCCGCTATGGGCCATTCTTCAGCGTTCCGTCGCGCCGGCTCAGACTTCATCTCCTGCTCGACTCGCACACGCGACCCGTGAAGCTCATACTCCCCGGCGGCACTGGACAAGTCGGTACCATTCTGGCACGCGCGTTTCACGCGGCCGGACACGAGGTCGTTGTCCTCACCCGCAACCCAACCGCCGCGCCATGGCGCACCGCACGGTGGGACGCGCAAACGCTGGACGCGTGGGCAACGGAGTTGGACGGCGCCGACGCGGTCATCAATTTGGCGGGGCGCAGCGTCAATTGTCGGTACACCGCAGACAACCGACGGGCGATTCTCGACTCGCGTGTCCAGTCAACCCGCGCGGTCGCCGCAGCCATCGCGGACGCGCGACGGCCACCTCGCGTCTGGCTCCAGATGAGCACCGCGACCATCTACGCCCACCGCTACGACGCACCCAACGATGAAGCAACCGGCCTGATTGGCGGGGCCGAGCCGGATGCACCGGACACCTGGCGCTTCAGCATCGACGTCGCCCGCGCATGGGAGGCAGCCGTCGCCGAGCAGGCGACACCTCAAACGCGAAAGGTCCTCCTCCGCGCAGCAATGGTGATGAGCCCTGATCGAGCCGGCATCTTTGATACACTCCTCCGCCTCGTTCGCTTCGGGCTGGGCGGGTCCGCCGCGGGCGGGCGGCAGTTTGTCTCATGGATTCATCACGCCGACTTCGTTCGCGCGGTCCTGTGGTTGATCACGCACCAAGACCTCGAGGGCCCGGTAAATCTCGCCGCGCCGCATCCGCACTTCATGCGCGCGCTCCGTGTCGCGTGGGGAGCGCCCCTTGGGCTGCCGGCAACCGCCTGGATGTTGGAGCTCGGCGCGTCGGTCATCCGCACGGAGACCGAGCTTGTCCTCAAGAGTCGACGCGTCGTGCCCGGACGGCTCCTGGATTCCAATTTTGCGTTCGCGTTTCCGGAATGGCCGAGCGCGGCGCGCGAGCTGTGTGACGCGTGGAGGCGCCCGTCAAGTTCGCGCGCGCCCCTATCGACGGTTTAACGCCACCAATGGATCGACCCTCACCGCCCGCCGCGCCGGCGCCGCTGCTGCTACGGCTGCCACGGCACACAGCGTGATCGCCACCCACGCCATCGTCGGCCCATCCGTCGGCGTGACCTGAAACAAGGATTTTCTCAACAGGCTCGTCGACATGGCCGCGCCGGCGAGCCCGATCACGATGCCTGGAATGACGACGCCAAGCGTCCGCCGCGCTATGACGCGCACGATGTTCCCGCGCCCGGCGCCGAGCGCAACGCGAAGGCCAATCTCGTGCGTGCGGGACGCCACGTCGTGCGCCAGCACACCATACGTTCCGATAGCCGCCAGCAGCAGCGCAATCGCCGAGAAGATCGTCACGAGCTCCATCTCGAAGCGAGGCTGCGCGACAGACGACGAGAGGACATCGTCCATCGGAGCCAGTCGGCGGATCGCCATCGACGGATCGATCCCGTGCAGAACTGCGCGCATCGACGGCGCGACGTCCCGCGGCGGGCGAGCGGTCCGAATCACGAACGTGAGCTGCCGCGCGAACCACGGATTCCGGTTCTGCGTGACGGGAAGATACTGGGCGCCCTCGCGCTCGTCGGCCATGCTGGTTTGGGTCACATCGTCGACGATGCCAACGATCGTGACCCAATCGTTAGGTTCTCCGCCAGGCTTCCTGACGCGTTGACCAATGGCACCGGCGCCGTCGGGCGGCCAGAACTTTCGCGCCACCGACGCACTGATGATCGTCACGGGCAGTGCAGCGGCATTATCGCTCGCGGCAAAATCGCGTCCGCGAAGTACACGGATGCTCATCGCCCGAAAGTAGTCCGGCGCGGTCATCAAGACCGCGACCGTATAGCCCTTGGACACGTCGAGCCCGCGTTCCGGGTGAAAGTCGTCGCGAAACCTCCCGCCTTCGACGAGCGGAGGGAAGTTCACGACACTCGCGTCGTCGACACCGGGAATCTCGCGAAGTCGCTCACGGACACGCATGGCGAACACGCCGGCGGCCTGCGGTGTTGGGTATGTCGCGGGCGACAAACTCGTCTCCATCTCCACGACGCCGGTTGCGCGAAAGCCGGTATCCACGGTTCGCATGCGCACGAAACTCTTGAGCAGAAGCCCTGCCCCGCTCAGCAGCACGATCGCGAGCGCCAGCTCGACGACAACCAGCGCGCGGCGCAGCCTGTCGTGCCCACCGGCCAGCGATCGCGCCGACTCGGCGAGGATGGTGCGCAAGTCGCGTCGCGTGCTCGCCAGCGCGGGCGCGATACCGCAGGCGATTCCCGTCAACAACGAAATCCCGAAGGCGACTCCCAATACTCGCCAGTCGATCCCAATACTGTCCTGCCGCGGAATACGGCCAGGCGGCGCGGCCGCGATGACGGCACGCACGCCCCATATGGAGAAGAGCAAACCCATCGCGCCGCCGATGCAGGCAACGAGTGCGCTCTCCGTGAGCAGTTGCCGCACGATGCGCGCGCGCGCCGCGCCGAGTGCGAATCGTACCCCGATCTCGTGCTCTCGACCCGCGACGCGAATGAGAAAGAGGTTCGCGACGTTGGCGCACGCGACGAGCAGCACGAGCACGACCGCACCGCTGAACAGCCACAGCGTGCCTCGGGATCGGGCAACGAGCAGATCGAGCAGCGGCCGCACGTCCGTTTGCGTCGTGCCCGGCTTCGCTGTCGCCGTGCCCGGAAGGACGGCGAGTGTGGCCTCGAGCTCTCGCATGGCGGTCGCTCTCGTGACGCCGGCGCGGAGCCTCGCCGCCACCGGGCGGAAGCTTCCGAGTTTCGGATCGAGCGTATTCGACAACGGCGTCCAGAACGCCGCGTCGTTAGGAAAGTCGAAATCCGACGGCATGATCCCGACGACCGTGTGCGGCACGCCGTTGAGCACAATCGAGCGGCCCACGACGGCCGGATCCGCGGCGAATTGATCGTGCCACATACGGTCGCCGAGAATGACGACTCGGGGGCTGGCGGGCGACTCCTCATCGTCGGCGAAGCCGCGACCCTTGGCCGGCGACACGCCGAGGACGCGCGTGAAGTTCGCCGACGCCATGGCACCGGCGATTTCTGTCGGTTCACCAACACCTGTCAGCGTCACACGGTTGCCTCCAAAGCTCGCGAACGATGCGAAGGCACGGCTGTTCGCGGCGCGTAGCTCGAGGAACGTGCCATCGCTCATCACGGTCGCCGCGCTGCTCGCGATCGACTTGGGCAGATGCGACAGAAGCACGAGTTGTTCGGGATGGTCGAACGGCAGTGGCCGCAATAGAACGCCGTTCACGATCGTGAACATCGTCGTCGTCGCGCCGATTCCGAGCGCGAATGTCAACACCGCAACGACTGTGAACGTCGGCGATCGACGGAGGCCACGCCACGCGTAGGCAAGATCGCGCCGCAGCGTCTCGAGGCGGCGCCCACCCCACATGTCGCGTGTGACCTCCGCGACATGCGTGACGTTGCCGAACTCGAGGCGCGCGTTTCGCTCCGCCTCGGCGCGCGATTCGCCGCGTTCCATGCGAAGCGCGACCGCCATCTCGAAGTGAGAGTGCAACTCGCGGTCGAGCTCGACCTCGCGATTCCCTCGTGAGCGCCATGGGAGGTTCATGATTCACGCTCGCGCGGCGGGTTGAGGATCCCGGCGATCGCCTGCGTCATCCGATCCCACTTCGTTCGCTCGGCGGCGAGTCGCTTGCGGCCTGACGGGGTGATTCGGTACACGCGGACGTGCTGGCCTTTCTCGGACCGGTCCCACTTGGCGTCGATCCACCCGGCGCGCTCGAGGCGGTGCAGCGCGGGATAGAGCGAGCCGGTGTCGACCTGGAGGGCGTCGCTCGAATTCGCGCGAATCATCTGCCCAATGCCGAAGCCGTGCTGCGGTCCCCAGCGGAGCGTCTGGAGAACGATGAAGTCGAGCGTGCCTTGCAGGAGCTCGATCCGCGACTGTCCGCCTCGTGCCATGTTGCGTGCTCGACGAAAGATGTAGGGTGTCTACAGCAATGCTGGAGAATGTCTACAGCTTTAGCGCGCGGCCTGTCAAGCGTCGCCGATCTTTTTGCGCTGGCCATCCAGTACGGCTGTCCTCGCTGGTGAGCGATGCAGCGCCGGCTCTCGCATTTGTGGACATCGACTCCTATCGTATCGATGGCGGCTGGGCTCAGCCGACCGCACGTCGTGCGTTTCACAAGAGGGACAGCGAGGACACGGCCTATGCATGTCGACGGCATCACCTGGCACGCCATCACGCTCGACCCTGCCCCGCACGCCGCCATGTACAAGCTGATGACCGACACGTTCGGCGTCACGCCGATGATGGAGGGGAACGGCTTCGTACTCTTCATGATGCCAAACGGCACCATCCTCGATCTGTACGAGCCGTCAGCGCTCCCGGATTACGGCTTCAATAGTGGCGGCATGATCTTCGGTTTCCGGGTGGACGACATCGAGGCGGCCTCACGTGCCGTGGAGGATGCCGGCTGCGAATTGCTCGGTCAGATCACGCGGCTGGAGGCAATGAGCTATGCGTACCGGCACTTTCGCGGACCCGACGGCCGCGTGTACGGCCTGAACGAGTACAACCCACCCGCGGCAAAGTGAGCCGAGAGCGCGCTGAACACCCGCGTTAGGCGCTATCATTCTCGGAGCCCTTGGAAAAACGATGAGATTGGCCGTTATGGCGGCGTCGTGCCCGGCGCGAACGACCCACCCGCTGGCATCGCAAGCGACCCCGTTGCCGGCTCGCGTATCAGAATAGACGGTCGAGTGGCGAAAGGCTCGGCGCCAGGAGCCTAACGAACGGTAGGATGGGCCGTGCCTGTTACCGCGTCGGCGTGGGCGGAAGGGGTTTCGTAGGCCGGGGCGGAAGCGGTGGTGGGGTACGCGGCGCAGCGGCAGCCGCTGCTGCGGAGGGTTTGGCAGACGTCCAGCGCGGTGCAGCCGACCGGGCGGCCGCGGACGGAGTCGCGCTCGCCCACTTTGTCGGTTCGGCCTTGGTTGGCGGCATGGTCGGGTAAGCGCGCTGGGTCTGGTCGGCCGTCTCCTCGCCGAAGCTGGAGGCGAGCTCCTGATAGTCGCTGATCAGATCGCCGAGCATCGACGCAGACTCGACGATGATTTTCCCGATCCCGATCCCCCCACCGCTTGCGTTCGAAGCGCTGCTGGCGAAGGGGAGTCCGCTGATAGCGCTTCCGTCAATGGCGCCACCGGCAGCCCCGGTAGCCAGGCCAATGCCGGTGTTCAGGAGCACCTTGGTGAGTGCAGCCGCCTTGCCGCCCCAGCCGGCCACCTTCGACTGCATGTCGCGAATGATCTCCGCATAAAAGTCGTGCTCCCGCGTCCCGGCCTTCACTCGCTCGCCGAGCGACACCACCTTCTCGATGAGCAGGTTGACCTTGACCTCCGCCTGCTCGACCTTGCGCACGATTTTCGGGTTGGGGTTCGCCCGGACCGAATCCATCAACGCATCGTTTGCCTCGAGCAATTGATTGAGCTTGATGGCCGTGTCGTGTGCCCCGACCTCGAGCCCCGTGAGCTTGGTCTCGAACAACTGATTCAGCTCCCCGCACTTCGCGGGGGTGGCGACGAAGTCCACCGTCGTGAGCGCCTTGACCGCGGCACGCGCAACCTCCTTCAACGCGTTCACGTTGGCGTCGTTCGACGACCCCTGCGCCACCTTGAGGATCCCCGACAGCACCTGTTTTGAAACCGACTCCGCGTCGTCGTAGAGTTCCTTGCACCGCTGAATGATCTCGCTCGCGCTCCGCGCGATGCCAATGAGCGAGATCAGGCTCGAGCCGCCACCGGAGAGGACGATGCCGGCGACGCTGGCCGTTACGCCGGCCACGCCCAATGTGATGTTGATGCCGGCTTTCACCTTGTACTTCTTGTACGCCGATCGCTTCGCCATATGTGCGGCGAGCAGCGATGACGCGGCCGCCTCGATCTTCGGCAGGATCTGTTTCTTCACTTCGTCGAGCTTCGCCGGAAGACGCGCCGAGTGCCACTTGGCTGCCGCCTCGCGCTTCACGTTGTGCGAGTCGGCCATGTTGAGCTCCGTCGTGGCGACCGCGCCCGCCATCAGCTTGGCCAGATCAACACGGAGGAGCGGCACGAGGAGCTCTAGGAGCTCGTTCCGGATGAGCGGATCCTCGCCGAACACCTTCTTCAACGCACCATCCGAATCCTCGAAGGTGACGTCGATCTTCACGTCCGGGACAACGACGTTCTTCGGCGTGTAGTACGTCAGGATGGCGCTGCGAAGCGGAAAGCCCGGCAGGACGGTGAAGGACATAGGCCGCGCGCGAAGGGGAGAGCGAGGATCGGGCAGCGATCATACGGCCAAAAGGCCTGGGTCGCAACTCACGGCGGCCATTTGGGAGCCTAAATAGTTGAAGCAGGAGGAGCGCCGGCGAGTGGTCGGCCGGAAGGCTGGCGGGCTTCTCGTGCGGAGCGCATTCACTCGTCGGCCGGCTGCACTGCCGCAGCTGACGTGAGGCGTTGCGCGGAAGCCTAACGACCGTTCCAGCGGACAACCGAGCGGTCGCAACTGGAATACCGCGTTAGGCACCGACAATGCCCTCTGCCGGGGGCGCTCGTGCAATGCCTCAGCCGGTGCGGGGTCGCCATGGCTCGTGTTCGTGCGCGAGCCAGACCAGCTCCGGGTCGAGCTCGCGCACCCGCAGCTGTCCTTCGGTGTGCGGCTCGCCAAGCTCGTCGAACCGAACCGCCACGTCGCCGCCAACGACGACGGGGCGCCCGCTCGTCTCGACGACGACGACCTGCATGCCGCGTGTGTGCCCCGGCGCCGGGACGAGCCGGAGCCCGGGAAGCAGCTCGAGCTCGCCGTCGACCGGCACGTACGTCACGCCGGGCGCGTCGACCCACTCTCGAATCGTGTAGTCGTTCTCGTGGCGCGCGTCGTCGAGCTCCCGACGCTGAACATAGATCGGCTTCCCGCCAAAGAGGTGGTTGCCGCCACAGTGGTCGAAATGCAGATGAGTGTTCACGACGATGTCGATCGCGGCAATGTCGAAGTTCTGCTCGCTCAACGGACAAAGGCGGGGATCCATGTCCGCCACCGCCGGGTGCAGGTCCGTCATGCCGGTGTCGACCAGCACGCGCGCGTCGGGATGGTCGATGACGTGCACGTAGACCGGCATCCGCTCGCCCTCGGCCAGCAGGTCGGCCACCTTGACCGGCGTGATCGTGATTGACGCGGGGGCGTTCATTTCTTCGCGTCCGTCGACTTCATCGACTTCACGTGCTCCACGAACTGATCGATGGCGATCTCGGTGCCCTGATAGAAGCCCGATGTTTTGTTGGTCTCGAGGTCCGCTTCATTCCGGTGCAGCGCGGTGAAAACGTACCGAGTACCGGTTCCCTGGGCTTCCATCGTCATGATGGCGGTGATCGGGATATCGTCGAAGACAGCCGGGCGATAGCCGGGGAACAACATCGAGGTCCAGACGAGCCGTTTCATCGGGATGACTTCGAGGATACAACCGAGGTTGGGAACCTCCGGACCATTTGCCACGGCGATGTCGATGCGGATGACGCCGCCCGGTCGCACATCGATTTCGCTTCGCACCACACGCCCCCAAGCTCTGGGCATGTACCACTCTTTAAGATGCTCTGGTTTCGTCAACGCTTCCCAGACGAGGCGCACGGGAGCGTCGATGAATCGTTCGATGGCGAAATCGAGTTTCGGATCGATCATTGATTCCGTGGATTGCGTGGATTGCGTGCTCATGATGCCGATTCCTTCTCGTTGAGTCGTTTGACATACTGATCGAACTGGTCCAGTCGAGCCTCCC
>Ga0136846_1242461_pt1 | contig 16496 bp, 15 predicted proteins | sample HopSoiMetagenom2_FD_96841 | JGI IMG/M metagenome (GOLD analysis project Ga0136846, IMG submission 96841) | Grasslands soil microbial communities from Hopland, California, USA - 2 Assembly 2016 (version 4) | ecosystem: Environmental > Terrestrial > Soil > Grasslands | place: USA: Hopland... | reverse complement strand
CGCCGGTCTCGTCGCACGACGTCTCGACGCCCATCACGACCGTCATCCCGGTGGCTCCAGCGCCCGGCGCATGGTGACGGCGTCGACCCGGCCGCCGGCGTAGTACCCGCGGCGCAGTCCGACCTCGTCGAATCCTTCGCGGGCGTAGAGCGCGCGGGCAGCGGCGTTGTCGACGCGGACCTCGAGGAACGCCTCGCGCGCGCCGCGCCGCGCCGCCTCGGCGAGCAGGGCGGCCAACATCCGGCGCGCGATGCCGGCCCGACGCGCCGGCGGGACGACGCCCACCGTCATGATCTCGGCGGTCGCGCCGACGATGAGCACCCCGCCCCAGCCGAGCAGCGTGCCGTCCGCACCCTCGGCGGCGAGGTAATAGCGCGTGCGGCGGTCGGCCAGTTCGGCGAGGTAGCCGGCGCGCGTCCACGCCTCGGTGCCGAACATGTCGCGCTCATACGGCATCAGTGCGTCGACGTGCCGGCGCTTCATCGCCACGATCTGTACGGTCGGCGTCATCGCTGGCTGACCGGCTTCGGGGCGCCGGGCACGACCGCATCCGGGCGGCGCAGGTACAAGGGAGCCAGGGGTTCGCAATCGGCACCGCTGCGGATCCGCTCGACGGCGAGCAGGACGAGCGGGACCGGTTCCGGGTGGTACTCGGGGCGGCGGGTCATGCCCGGCCACGGGTAGAGCTCGGCGGCCGCGCCGGCGACGGCCGAGACGTCCTCGAGCGGCACGTCCGCCGGCCGGTCGACGTGCGGGCCGTCGAGCCGCGCGCCCGCGGCATAGCGCGCCCAGTACACCTCCCGGCGGCGCGCATCAGTGGCCACGAGCAGCCGCGGTTCGTCCGCGGCAGCTGCGCCGATCGCATCGAGCGAGCAGACCGCGTAGGCCGGGATCGCCAGTGCCTGAGCCAGCGCGGCCGCGGTCACCAGGCCGACCCGCAGCCCGGTGTACGGGCCGGGACCTGCGCCGGCGACGATCGCAGCGAGCTCGGCGGCCGCTATCCCGGCGTCCTGCAGGCAGTCGGTGATCGCTGGGGTGAGCAGCTCGCCGTGCCCGCGCGGCGCCACCGGCGCGCGTACGGCCGCGAGCGCGAGCGCGTCACCGACCGCCACGAGCCCAGCCGTCACCGCGGGCGACGAGGTATCGATCGCCAGCACGAACACGACCAGTGAGCCTAGTTGGGCGGCGCGCCGGCCGCCCGCCGCTCAGATCAGCGGGCGGCGCGCGGGCCGCCTGCGGGTCAGTTCGGCTCGAGTGACCTGAGTCGTGCGGCCCAATCGCCACCGTGGCCGGTGAGCGTCGCCGTGCGGTCCTCGGAGTCCGCGGCGCGGTCGAGCTCGATCACCAGCCACGACTCGGCGAGCTGCTCGACCAGCCCGGCGCCCCACTCCACGACGGTGACCGAACCCTGCACATCCACGTCCAGATCCAAGTCGTCCACCTCGTCCAGCGAAGCAAGCCGGTACGCGTCGACATGGACGAGCGGCGGGCCGCCGGGCAGCTGAGCCGGGTGCACCCGGGCCAGCACGAAGGTGGGCGAGGCGATCCGCCCGGTCACCCCCATGCCGGCGCCGATGCCCTGCACCAGCACGGTCTTGCCGGCGCCCAGCGGGCCGCTCAGCACGACGAGATCGCCGGCGCGCAGCACCGCACCGATCCGGGCGCCGTAGGACAGGGTGTCCGCAACCGTGGGCAGCCGGACCGGCCGCAGCGTCTGCGTCATACGTAGACTCGGGCGACCCTCGGCCCGACCCGGGTCACGATCTCGTAGTGGATCGTGCCGACCACGTCCGCCCAATCCTGCGCGGTCGGCTCGCCGTGCACCCCAGGACCGAACAGCACCACCGGGTCACCCGGCGCCACATCCAGATCGCCGACGTCGATGACGATCTGGTCCATGCACACCCGGCCCGCGACGGTGAACCGCCGCCCGCCCACGGACACCGGTCCGACGTTGGAGCCGTGCCGCGGCACGCCGTCGGCGTAGCCGAGCGGAACCAACACCAGTGTGGTGTCCCGCGAGGTCGTGTACTCGTGGCCGTAGGAGACACCCTCGCCGGCCCGCACCCGCTTCACCCCCGCCGCGGCCGCCCGCAGCGTCATCGCCGGCACCAGCCCGAAGTCCTCGGCCACCGGCGACAGCCCGTACACCGCGATCCCCGGCCGGACGACGTCGAAGTGCGCCTCCGGCAGCGTGAGGGTGGCCGCCGAATTCGCCAGGTGCCGCAACTCCGGCTCGACGCCGGCCCGCGCCGCCACGTCCAGCGCCTCGCCGAACGCCCGCAGCTGCCCAGCGATCGTCGGATGCCCCGGCGCGTCCGCGTACGCGAAGTGCGACCAGATACCGACGACGGTCACCTCACCGGCCGCCCGCGCCTTCGCCGTCGCGGCGACCAGGTCGGGCCAGTCGTCGACGTACGTGCCGTTGCGGGACAGCCCGGTGTCGATCTTGAGATGGACGCGCGCAGTGGTGCCTGCCTGGCGCGCGGCGTTCGTCACCGCAGCCAGCTGCCACCCGCCGCTGATCGAGAGGTCCACGCCGCCGGACACGGCGCGCCGCACAGTGTCGGCCTCCTGCGGCGTCCAGAGCCACGCCAGGATCGGCACGGCGATGCCGGCCGCACGCAGGGCCAGCGCTTCGTCGACGATCGCGGTGCCGAGCCAGCTCGCGCCGCCGTCAACTGCCGCCCGCGCGGACGGCACCAGCCCGTGCCCGTATCCGTCCGCCTTCACCACGGCCATCACCTCGGCCGACGTGCCGGCTTTCATCGTCGCGACGTTGCCCCGGATGGCGCCCAGGTCAATGACGGCTTCGGTTCGCTGCACCCCGCCATCCTCGCAAAACAGCCTCGTCAGCCCGCGGCGATGGTGTGCAGCGCGTGGCGCAGCGAGTCGAGGACGTCGGCCGAGGACGGCGGACCGGCCATGGCGGCAAATTGGCCCGCTACGCCGTGGACGTACGCACCGGCGGCGGCCGCGATCGGCGCGGCGAGCCCCGAGGCAAGCAGCGAGCCGATCAAGCCGCTGAGCACGTCACCGGATCCGGCCGTGCCCAGCCACGGCGTGCCGGTGCGGTTTATCCACGCCTGCCCGTCCGGCGCAGCGACGACGGTGGCGTCGCCCTTCAACAGCACCGTGGCGCCCAGGGACGCGGCCGCTGCCTTCGCGCTGGCCACCCGATCCACCGTCGGGCCGTCGGCGATCCGCCCGAACTCCCGGTCATGGGGCGTGAGCACCGTCGCGGCGGCGCGGTCCCGCAACATCTCGCGCCGTTCGGCCAGCAAGGTGATCCCGTCCGCGTCGACGATCACCGGCACGTCCGTCGCCAGGACACCGGCGAGCAGCGCCGACGCCTCGTCGTCGGTGCCGATGCCCGGCCCGATCACCCACGACTGCACTCGCAGCTGCCCCGGCTCGGCGTCGTCGTGAACCACGACTTCCGGATATCGGGCGCGGACGGCGTCCGGCGCGCGGCCGGCGTAGCGGACCATGCCTGCGCCCCCGCAGATGGCCGCACCGGTGCTCAGCAGCCCCGCGCCGGAATACGCCGCCGAGCCGGCCACGACGCCGGTGACGCCTCGCGTGTACTTGTCGTCGGCCGGGCCGGGGGTGGGGAGCAGCCGCGCGACGTCCGGCGCCTCGAGCACCCGGGTGACGGCGGGCGGCAGCTCCGGTTCCAGGCCGATGTCGACGAGGCGCAGCTCCCCGGTCCGCACCGCTCCGGCGCCGACCAGCAGCCCAGGCTTCAACGCGCCGAAGGTGACGGTGACGTCGGCCGTGACCGCGTCGCCCGGGACGGCGCCGGTGTCCGCGTCGACGCCGGACGGGACGTCCACGGCGACGGTGAGCAGGCCGCCGGCCGCCTCCGCGAGTGCGGCCGCGCCGGCGCGTAGACCGCCCTTGCCCCCGATGCCGACGATGCCGTCGACCACCAGGTCGGCGCCGGACACCTCCTCGGTCCTGGCCGGCGCGACCCGGCCGCCGGCCCGCCGCAGGGCAGCCAGCCCCTCGGGGTGTGCCCGGGCCGGGTCGATCAGCAAGGCGCGGACCGCCGCACCGCGCCGGGCCAGGTCCGCGCCGGCATAGAGCGCGTCGCCGCCGTTGTTGCCGGCACCGATCAGCAGCGCAACCCGGGCGCCGTATACCTTGCCCAGCAACGCGGCGCACTCCACCGCCAGTCCGTGCGCGGCCCGGGCCATCAGGGCGCCGGCCGGCAGGCCGGCCAGAACCGCCTCCTCGGCCGCGCGGATCTGCGCGACGGGATAGACGCCTTTCATCGCCCGTCCGGCCCCTCGGCGATCACCGTCGCGGACGCGATCCCGCCGTCATGCGACATCGACACGTGCAGCCCCGTGACGCCCAGCGCGGTCGCCCGATCGAGCACCGTTCCGGAAACGGACAGCGACGGTCGGCCGGCGTCGTCGACGACCACCTCGGCGTCGGTCCAGTGCATGTCCCCGCCGGCGCCGAGCGACTTGGCCAGCGCCTCCTTCGCTGCGAACCGGGCGGCGAGCGACTCGGGGCTGCGCGGTGCGCCGGAGCCGGTGCGTTGCTCCGCTGGGGTGAACAGCCGGTCGACGATCGCTGGGGTCCGGGCCAGCGTCTGCGCGAAGCGCGCCACCGGCACCACGTCGATACCGATGCCGAGGATGGCCACGGGCCTAAGCGGTCGGCGACACTGCGGGCATCGGCTCGCCGGGCGCCGGCGCATAGTCCGACAGGTGTCCCGGGAACGCCGACTTGCCGGGGTTGAGGTAGGCGTAGGCGTTGTTGACCGCAGTCGCAACCTCCCCGAAGCCGGTGGCGATCAGCTTCACCTTGCCGTCGTAGTCGATGATGTCGCCGGCGGCGAAGATGCCGGGGACCGAGGTGCGACCGGCGGTGTCGACCATGATCTGCCGCTTCTGGATGTCGATGCCCCACTCCATCAGCGGTCCGAGGTTCGCGGTGAAGCCGAGCGCCGCGACCAACGTGTCGCACGGCAGGGTCACCGGCTCGTCCCGGCCCTTGATCGCGATGTCCACCTCGGTGACGTCCGGGTCCCCACGCACGCCGCAGACCTGCGCCTCGGTGAGGATCTGCACCGACGACGTGCGCAGCAGTTGCACTGAGTGCTGGTGGCCGCGGAACTCGTCGCGCCGGTGCACGATGGTGACGGACTTGCCGACGTGCTCGAGCATCAGCGCCCAGTCGAGCGCGGAGTCACCGCCGCCGACCACGACGATGTGCTTTCCCTCGTACACCGTGGGATCCGGCACGAAATGCACCATGCCGCGGCCGAGGTACTCGCCGCCGGTGGGCAGCGGCCGCGGGGTGAAGGTGCCGATGCCGCCGGTGATGACGATCGCCCGCGCCTCGATGCGCAGACCGGTGGAAGTGGTGACCGCGAAGGTGCCGTCACCGCGCTCCAGCCCGACGGCCTGCTGGCCCAGCTGGTAGTCCGGCTTGAACGGGGCGGCCTGGGCAAGCAGCTGCTCGATCAGCTCCCGGCCCTTGACCGCCGGAAACCCGGCGACGTCGAAGATCGCCTTCTCCGGGTACATCGCGGTGATCTGGCCACCCGGCTCCTCCAGGGAGTCGACAACCGCCGTCGACATCGTGCGCACGCCTGCGTAGTAAGCACCGAAGAGGCCGACCGGGCCGGCCCCGACGATCAGCACGTCGACCGACTTTGCAGGGAGCTCAGTCACAAGCGACGAGCCTACCGAGGGATCACTCGACGGTGACGGACTTCGCCAGGTTGCGGGGTTTGTCGACGTCGTAGCCGCGGGCCTGTGCGATCTCGGCGGCCAAGACCTGGAGTGGCACCGTCGTGACGAACGGCGACAGCAGTGTCGTTACGGCGGGCACGTCGACATAGTGCGCAGCGAGCTTGCGGGCGTCCCGGTCGTCGGCCTCGCCGATGACGATCGTGCGGGCGCCGCGGGCCGTGACCTCGGCGACGTTGGAAAGCATCTTGCGGTGCAGCACCGGCCGGCCGGTGGGCGACGGCATGACGACGACGACCGGCAGCCCGGGCTCGATGAGGGCGATCGGGCCGTGCTTGAGCTCACCGGCCGCGAATCCCTCCGCGTGCATATAGGCGAGCTCCTTCAGCTTGAGAGCGCCTTCGAGGGCCACCGGGTAACCGACGTGCCGGCCGAGGAACAGCACCGCGCGCGCGTCGGCGATGTCGCGGGCGAGCTCGCGTACGGGCTCGACGGTCCCCAGCACCGCAGCGATCGCGTCCGGCACCGAGCAGAGGGTCTCGTACTCACGCGCGATCTCGTCGCCGTACTTCGTACCGCGCGCCTGGGCGAGCGCGAGGCCGACGAGCTCGACAGCGGCGATCTGGGCGAGGAACGTCTTGGTCGCGGCGACGCCGATCTCGGGTCCGGCGTGCGTGTAGAGGACGGCGTCGGACTCGCGGGGGATCTGCGCGCCGTTGGTGTTGCAGATCGCGAGCACCCGCGCGCGCTGGTCGATGGCGTGTCGCACCGCCTCCAGGGTGTCGGCCGTCTCGCCGGACTGGCTGATCGCCACGACGAGCGTCTGTCGGTCGAGCACCGGATCCCGGTAGCGGAACTCAGATGCCATCTCGACCTCGACCGGGATGCGCGTCCAGTGTTCGATGACCTGCTTGCCGATCAACCCGGAGTGGTGCGCAGTGCCGCACGCGACCATGAAAACCTTGTCGATGTCACGTAGTTCCTGCGGATCCAAACGCTGCTCGTCCAGCACGATCTCTCCGTCGACGTGGTGCCCGAGCAGCGTGTCGCGAACTGCGGTCGGCTGCTCCTGGATCTCCTTGAGCATGAAGTAGTCGTAGCCGCCCTTCTCGGCGGCGGCGAGATCCCAGTCGATGTGGAACGGTGCGCCGTCGGCCGGCTCGCCGTCGAAGTCAGTGATCGTGTACCCGTCGCGGCGGATCTCGACGATCTGGTTCTGGCCCAGCTCGACCGCGTCCCGGGTGTGCTCGATGAACGCGGCGACGTCGCTGCCCAGAAAAGCCTCGCCGTCACCGACGCCGAGGACGAGCGGCGAATTGCGCCGCGCCCCGACCACCACGTCCGGCTGCTCGGCGTCCAGGAAGAGCAGGGTGAACGCGCCGTGCAGTCTCCGGCACACGGCGCGGACCGCGTCGGCGAGCGGTTCGCCGCGCTCGGTCAGCCGGCGGGCGACCAGGTGCGCGACGACCTCGGTGTCTGTGTCGCTGGCGAACTCCACCCCGATCGACTCGAGTTCGTGCCGAAGCTCGGCGAAGTTCTCGATGATGCCGTTGTGGATCACCGCCACCCGGCCGGTCGCGTCCGTGTGCGGGTGGGCGTTGTGGTCGTTCGGCGGGCCGTGCGTGGCCCAGCGGGTGTGACCCATGCCCGCCGTGCCGTGGAAAGATCGGTCGGCGAGCTCCTTGTCCAGGTTCTCGATCCGGCCGGCCTTCTTGGCGATTTGCAGCTTGCCGCCGTTGACGAGCGCGACGCCCGCGGAGTCGTAGCCCCGGTACTCCAGCCGGCGGAGCCCCTCGACGACGAGGTCCAGCGCCGGCCGGTCTCCCACGTAGCCGACGATCCCGCACATGCGGCAATCCTACGGGCGAGCTGCGTTCGCCCGAGCACCCCAGGATGTGCGGTGGGGCGCCGCCGGCTGTGTGCGCCGAACGCTATGGGGTAGCGACTGTCCCGGACGGTGTGGATGGTGTCGGCGCCGCCGGGTTCTCGGTCGGCGTCGCGGTTGTGCTGATGGCCGCTGTGGACTTCGTGGTGGCCGGCGTGCTCTTGGTGACGGCCGCTGTGGTCTTCGTGATCGTCCGCGTCGTCACCACGAGGTGGGGCGTCACCGTCGTCGGGGCGGTGGGCGTTGTCGTCGGCTTGTCCTGCGTGCCGTTGTGGGTGTCGCCGAAGAAGCTGGTGCCGGAGCCGGAGCCGCCACGCAGCGCGTCACTGATCGGCCGGCCCATCGCCAGCTCGACGGCCGTCACCACTGCCAGCACGGTGACGAACGCGGCGAGACAGCCGAGGACGGCGCCGAGCCATGGCCGGGGCGCACCCCGATCGCCACGACGGCGCGGCTGCGCAAGCGCCGGCGGCACGACCACGGGCTCCGGGACGCGCGCGCGTCCGGCCGATCGTCGGTATGGAACGACCTCCCGCACCCGGGCGTGCGTCCGGCGCAGCGAATGGGAATAGATCGCGCTCCCGACCGCGCTGACGACGCTGGCGAGGGCGGCGCCGATGACGGTGCCGGAAACCCCGAGGTAGCTCGCGGCGATCGTGGCGGTGACGGCGGCGAGGGCGGTGGCGATGAGCTGGGTGGCGGAGAGGCCGAAACGAGGCATGATCGCTCCAGTCTGGCCGACAAGCGGGCCCTGGCCGATGCGTGCTCACAAGCCTCTAAGACGCCGCTGCGTGAATGTGACGCCGCTCTCGCCGCTCGTCGCCCGGACCTCCCTGTCATAGCGTGCAGGCATGTCAGCCGCGGACAGCGATCGGCACGCGTGGGAGCAGCCCGGCGCGCACGAGGTGACGCCGGGCGTGCACCGCATCCCGCTGCCGCTGCCCGGCGACTCGTTGAAGGCCGTCAACATCTATGCGATAAGCGACGGTGACGAGGTCGTGCTCATCGACGGCGGGTGGGCACTCGACGAGGCGGAGGCGCTGCTCGCCGGCGCACTGGCGGGTCTCGGGTATGAGTTGCGCGACATCCGCGAGGTCCTCGTGACCCACCTGCATCGTGACCACTACACGCAGGCCATCGCGTTGCGGCGGCACCACGGCGGTTCGGTGTCGATCGGCGAGGGCGAGCGTGCCTGCCTGGAGTTGATCCGCTCCGTGCAGACCCATCCGGACGTCGCCCGCCTGCACGAGGCCGGTGCACTGGAGATGTCCCGCATGCTGGCCGAGTGGCACGGTGAACGGGATCTGACGAACTGGGAGGCGCCGGACCGCTGGTTGTCCGACGGCGTCGACATCGCGTTGAATACCCGCACGTTGCGGGTGATCGCCACGCCCGGGCACACCCGCGGGCATGTGGTATTCCACGACGCGGGCGCACAGGTCCTGTTCGCCGGTGATCACGTATTGCCGCACATCACCCCGTCCATCGGCGTGGAGCTGAACCGGCCACCGTCACCGCTGCGCGACTACCTCGGCTCGCTGGAGCTCGTCCGGGCGCTCCCCGACGCCCGGCTGCTGCCCGCGCACGGTCCGGTCGCCGCATCCGTCCACGACCGTATCGACGAGTTGCTCGACCATCACGAACAGCGGCTGACGGCGACCGCCGACTGCGTCCGACGCGGCGCGCACACGGCTTTCGAGATCGCCCGGCAGTTGCCCTGGACGCGGCGCCGGCGCGCGCTCGACGACCTGGACATGTTCAACCAGATCCTCGCGGTCTTCGAGACGATGGCGCACCTACGCGTGCTGGTCGACCGCAGCCTGCTGCGCGAGACGACGGTGGACGGCATCGCCCACTTCACCTGATCCGTTGTGCAAGTCGACGCTTCCTGCTGTTCGCACTCCTGATTCAGGGCGTCGCTACGGCCCCAGTCGTCGTTTCTGTCGAGGTCGACGGCGCGGGTGACGTGGACGGTGGCGCGGACGGTGACGCGGAGGGTGTCGCGGAGGATGCCGCGGAGCTGGACGGCGCGGCCGAGCTGCTGGTTTTCGGCGCTGTCGAAGCGGCCGACGACGATGTCGCCGGTGCCCGCGCCGAGGCGGTCTGCCGCTCGCCGCTGGTGGTGTGCGTCGCCCGGGCAGCCGTCGGGTGTGCCGGTGTCTGCACCGCTGGCCGCGGCTGGCCACCGACGTGGACTTTGGTCCGGTGAGTCGGCGGATGGTGGGCGGGGCTGTTGGAGCGGGTCGTGGACATGTGCGGTGGAATCGTCGTGTTGGTGTCGCTCTGTGCCGTGTTGCCCACCATGAAGAACGCTGCACCGGCGAGCAGTGCGGCGAACGTCAGGCCGGCGAGGGCGAACAGCAGACCGCCGCTGCCGCGGCCGGCGTGGTGCACCGGCCGGCCGGTGCCGGCGACTGCAGGCACAGCTTTCGCCGCGGCGTCGGGCACGAGCGCCGGGCGCATCGAGGTGGTCGCATCGGCATCGGCCGCCGCGGCGACGCTCGGCGGGACCCGCGCCTGCAGGCTCTCCGCCACCTCCGCCGCGGTCGGGCGCAGCTCGGGCTCGATCGTGGTCATCGCGCTCAGCAGCGAGCGGAGGTCGTCGGGCAGCGCATCGGGAACCGCAGGCACGGCGGCCAGCCGGGCTGCCAGCACCTCGTGCGGCGCCCCGTCGAAGGAGCGCTTTCCGGTCAGCGCCTCGAGCAGCACGAGGCCGAGCGAGTACACATCGGCAGCCGGACCGACGTCAGCGCCGCGCGCTTGCTCGGGAGCGATGTAGGAGGCGGTGCCGAGCGTCAGGTCCGCAGCCGTCAGCTGTGCGCCGTCGATCACCCGAACCGTGCCGAAGTCGGACAGCCGCGCCCACACCGCGCCGTCCGGGCCGTCGGCGCCGAGCAGGATGTTGGCCGGCTTGACGTCGCGATGGACCATGCCCTGGCCGTGGGCATAGTCGAGAGCGTCAGCGATCTGGCGACCGATCGCACGCACTTCGGGTTCGGGCAATGGGCCCCGGCGCAGGCGGGTGACGAGGTCCGGCCCGCAGACCAGGTCGAGGACCAGATAGGAAGGGTCGTCACCGCCAACCGCGCCGTCGAGCAGGCGGATCAAGTTGGGGTGGTTGAGCCGGGCGAGCGACTGCAGTTCGGCGTCGCGCCGCGCCGCGCCGAACAGGGCTTCGTCCTCACCCGCCGCGGTGCGGAACACCTTGACGGCGACGTCGCGGTCGAGCAGTTCGTCGTGCGCCCGGAACACTTCGGCGGTGCCGCCAGCGCCGAGCCGGTCGGTCACCCGGTAGCGCCCACCAAGAACCCAACCGGGGGTCTGGTCATCTGTAGGCACCGCCTGGACGTGCTCCAGGTTCGGCACCGCATCGGGCACCAGAGACCTCCTCGACCTGCGACAGCGCCTGTGCCTGCCCGCACTCAAGACATACCCGCCGGTCCGGCGGGGTAACCGCGCTCAGACGGTGGCGACGACGCCGGCCAACCGGTTCGCGATGGCGTCCGCGTGGTCCTGGGTGTCGGCCTCGACCATCACCCGCACCACCGGCTCGGTGCCGGACGGTCGGAGCAGGACGCGTCCGGAGTCGCCGAGTTCGTCCTGGGCACGCGAAACCGCGGCGGCCACGGTCGGCGAGGTGGCGACCGCGCCCCGGTCATCGACCCGCACGTTCACCAGGGTCTGCGGCAGCCGCTGCACGATGGCTGCGAGGTCGGCCAGCGAGGTGCGCAGATTCACCATCCGTGCCATCACGTTCAGCGCGGTGAGCAGCCCGTCGCCGGTCGTGGCATGGTCGGCAAAGATGATGTGGCCGCTCTGCTCGCCGCCGAGGCTCAGGTCCTTCGCGCGCAGTGCCTCCAGCACGTAGCGGTCCCCCACCGCCGTGGTCAACACGCCGATGCCCGCGCTGCGCATGGTGTGATGGAAGCCGAGATTGCTCATGACGGTCGCGACGACCGTGTCGTCGCGCAGACCGCCCGCTTGGTGCAACGCGACGGCACAGATTGCCAGCAACTGGTCGCCGTCCACCACCGCGCCGGTGGCATCCACCGCGAGACAGCGGTCGGCGTCCCCGTCATGGGCGATGCCGAGGTCGGCCCCCGTACTGCGGACCGCTTCAATGAGGTTGCCGAGATGGGTGGAGCCGACGCCGTCGTTGATGTTCAGCCCGTCCGGCTGAGCAGCGACGGCGGTCACCTGAGCGCCCGCGCCGCGATACACCTCGGGCGCGATGGCCGACGCCGCACCGTGCGCGCAGTCGACCACGACGTGCAGCCCGTCCAAACGCGTCGGCTGCGCACCGAGCAGGTGCGCGCCGTAGCGCTCGACTGCGTCGCCGGCCTCTCGCAGCCGGCCGATGGCGGCGCCGATCGGGCGCGTCTCGACACCCTTCTCTACCGCCGCCTCGATCTCCTGCTCCAGTTCGTCCGGTAGCTTCAGGCCGCCCGCGGCGAACAGCTTGACGCCGTTGTCGGGCATCGGGTTGTGCGAGGCGGAGAGCACGACGCCGACGTCCGCGCCGTACGACGCGGTGAGGTAGGCGACCGCCGGGGTCGGGACGACGCCAACGAGCAGGACGTCCGCGCCGGCCGACGTCAGCCCCGCGACTACCGCCGCTTCCAGCATCTCGCCACTGGCGCGCGGATCACGGCCGACCACCGCGACGGGTCGGTGTGTCGCGTCATTTGCGATCAAGACCCGCGCTGCCGCGCTCGCGACTTGGAGTGCGAGCTCCGGCGTCAGGTCGGCGTTCGCCAGGCCTCTGACGCCATCGGTGCCGAAGAGCGATCCCACGAGGGGTTTAGCGCTTCGAGTACTGGGGCGCCTTGCGGGCCTTCTTGAGCCCGTACTTCTTTCGCTCCTTGGCCCGCGGGTCGCGAGTGAGGAAGCCGGCCTTCTTCAGCGCCGGCCGATCATCGGGCTCGAGCCCGATCAGCGCCCTGGCGATGGCCAGGCGGAGGGCGCCGGCCTGCCCTGTGACGCCACCTCCGGACAGCGACGCAATGACGTCGTACTGGTCGGCCTTCTCCAGTGTGACGAACGGCTCCTTGATGAGCTGCTGATGCACCTTGTTCGGAAAGTAGCTGTCGAGGGTGCGGCCGTTGAGCTTGAACTCACCCGTACCGGGCACCAGACGGACGCGGACCACGGCTTCCTTGCGGCGGCCGACAACGGGTGCGGTGGTCACTTCACTACCTCGACATTCTGGCCCGCAAAGCGGGAGTGCGCGCTGAGTCCGGCTGTCACTGGGGTCACTGGGCTACCTACTTGATCTGGAAGGGCTGCGGCTTCTGGGCGGCGTGCGGGTGGTCGGGCCCGGCGTAGACCTTCAGCTTCTTCAGCTGGGCACGACCGAGCGTGTTCTTCGGCAGCATCCCCTTGACCGCGAGCTCGATCACTCGCTCGGGCCTGCTGTCGAGCAGTTCCCCCACGGTGCGCTTCGACAGACCACCCGGGTATCCGGAGTGGCGGTAGCGGAATTCGTCGCGCTTGGCGCCGGAAACGGCGACCTTGGCGGCGTTGATCACGATGACGAAGTCGCCGGTGTCGACGTGCGGGGCGAACTGCGGCTTGTGCTTGCCTCGCAACAGCCGGGCGACCTGGCTGGCGAGTCTTCCGAGGATTACGTCGTCGGCGTCGACGACGTGCCAGGCGCGCTCGACCTCGCCCGGCTTCGGGGAGTAGGTGGACACTCGTCTGCTCTCTGGTTCGGTCTTCACGCGGATCCGGGCCGCGGGGACGCGCAGCGTTCCCTTGGGCCCATGCGCCCCCGCGGTCACTGGCCCGCCGCGCCGGTATTGGGCGCGAAACGGCGTGTACCCCGAGGCATGGCCGGGACGTACGGGCTGAAGACGGTGGTGGGTGCCGTACGCCAGCAGACGACTCTACCGGCCGCCGTCCGGCCCCTCCAAATCAGTGTGCGACCGCCGGGCTGCGCGGGAAGCACGGTCAAGTCAGGCTGTGTTCGGCACCGCGAACGCGCCGGGCCCGCGCTCGGGAGCGGCTAGCGCGCTCGAGCGACGCGGCCCTCGTCGAACACTGCCTCGACCGACTCGTGAACGCGGCCGTCGCCACCGAACACGAGAAACCGGTCGAAGGAGCGCGCGAACCAGCGGTCGTGGGTGGCCGCCAGCACCGTGCCGTCGTAGCTCTCCAGCGCCGCTTCGAGCGCCTCGGCGCTCACCACGTCGAGATTGTCGGTGGGCTCGTCGAGCAGCAGCAGCGTCGCTCCGGACACTTCAAGGAGCAGGATCTGAAAGCGCGCCTGCTGGCCGCCGGACAACGTGCCGAACCGCTGGTCGGCCTGCTCGCCGAGTCCGTAGCGCCGCAGCGCCGAGATCGCCCGACCGCGGTCCAGGCCCGGCCGGTCGGCGTCACCCGCCCAGAGCAGGTCGACCAGGGTGCGGTCGGTCCACGTCGGGTGCGCGTGTGTCTGGGCGAACAGCCCGGGCACCACACGGGCACCTAGCCGCCATCGACCGGTGTGCGCGATGTCGGCACCGCCGAGCAACCGGAGGAAATGGGACTTGCCCGCGCCGTTCGCCCCCAGGACGGCCACCCGCTCCCCGTAGAACACTTCGGCGTCGAAGGGATGCATCAGGCCGGCCAGCTCGAGCGCTTGGCAGGTGACCGCGCGTACGCCGGTTCGCCCTCCGGGCAGCCGCATCCGGACTCGCTGCTCCTCAGGCTTGTCCGGCGGCGGACCGGCCTGCTCGAACCGTTCCAACCGGCGCGCCATGACGCGATACTTCTGCGCCATCGCGTCACTGATCTTCGCCTGTTGCTGGAGGGTGCGCACCAGCTCCTTCAACCGCGCATGTTCCTCCTCCCATCGGCGGCGAACCTCGGCCATCCGTTCGTGCCGGTGTGTGCGCGCCTCGTGGTAGGAGGCGAAGCCGCCGCCGTGCACCCAAGTCGTCCGGCCTTCGACGGTGATGATCCGGTCGGCGACGTTGGCGAGCAGCTCGCGGTCGTGGCTGACGAACAGCACCGTCTTCGCGGTTTCCTGCAGCCGCTGTTCGAGCCAGCGCTTCCCGGGGACGTCGAGGTAGTTGTCCGGCTCGTCCAGCAGCAGCACCTCGTCGGCCCCACGGAGCAGCAACTCCAGAGCGAGCCGCTTCTGCTCGCCGCCGGAGAGGCTCACCAGTTCGCGGTATTTGCAGCCGTCGTATGGGACACCCAGTGCGGCGACCGTGACCGTGTCCCAGAGGACGTCTGCCTCATAACCGCCGGCGTCGCCCCACTCGGCGATCGCGTGCGCGTAGTCGAGTTGCGCCGCCTCGTCGTCGCGTTCCATCAAGGTCAGCTCGGCCTGCGTCAGCGCGTCCCAGGCGGCGCGCAACTGCGGCGCGCAGAGCTGGACGAGGAAATCCTGCACGGTCGTGCGATCGCGCACCGAGCCGATGAACTGCCGCATGACACCGACCCCACCGCTACGGGTCACCGTTCCGCGCTGCGGCTGCTCATCGCCGGCGATCAGTCGCAGCAGCGTCGTCTTGCCGGTCCCGTTCGCGCCGACGAGCGCCGCCTTGGCTCCGTCGCCCACCCGGAACCCGGCATCGTCGAGGAGCACCCGGCCGTCGGCGAGGACGTGGCCCAAGCCCGCCACCTCGACGTACCCCATGCGGTGCAGTCTCCGCCATCGCCGGACGCGGGCGCATCCCCGTTTCGCAGCGTTTGCGCGAGGATGGGCGCATGTCGCTCGACGAACTGGTGGCCGCGCTGCCGGCGGAATCGGTGTTCACCGATCCCGACCTGCTGGCGTCGTACCGGCAGGACTGGGCGCGAGACCCGGACGCCGGCACGCCGCTTGCGGTGGTCCGGCCGCGCTCGACCGAGGACGTGCAGGCGGTGCTCCGCTGGGCCTCCGCGCACCTGGTGCCGGTGGTGCCCCGCGGCGCCGGCTCCAGCCTCTCCGGCGGCTCGACCGCCGTGGACGGCGGAGTCACGTTGAGCATGGAGCGGATGCGGGAGGTCACCGTCGATCCGGTGCTGCGGGTGGCGGTGGCGCAGCCCGGCGCCTACAACGCCGAGGTCAAAACCGCCGCGGCAGCCCATGGCCTGTGGTACCCGCCCGACCCGTCGTCGTTCGAGATCTGCTCGATCGGCGGCAACGCGGCCACCAACGCCGGTGGACTTTGCTGCGTGAAGTACGGCGTGACCACCGACTACGTCCTCGGCATGGTTGTGGTGCTGGCGGACGGGACGGCGCTGCGGCTCGGCGGGCCGCGGCTGAAGGACGTCGCCGGGTTCTCGCTGACCAAGCTGTTCGTCGGTTCCGAGGGGACGCTCGGCGTGATCACCGAGCTGACCCTCCGGCTGCTGCCCGCTCCGCCGCAAGCCGCCACCCTGGTGGCCAGCTTCGCGTCCATCGAGGCGTCGGCGGATGCCGTCGTCGCGATCACCGCGCGACTACGCCCGGCGATGCTCGAGCTGATGGACAACGGCAGCATCAACGCCGTCGAGGACCTGGTGAACATGGGGTTGGACCGCACCGCCGGGGCGTTGCTGCTCGCCCGGTCGGACGCGCCCGGCAGCGCGGCGGGCGAGGAGATCCAGGCGATCCGAGCGGCCTGCGAGCTGCACGGCGCGGCCGAGGTGTTCACCACGTCCGATCCGGTCGAGGGCGATGCATTCGCCGCCGCGCGGCGGGCGGCGTTCCCGGCGATGGAGCGGCTCGGCTCGCTGCTGCTCGAGGACGTCGGGGTCCCGGTCCCGCTGCTGCCCGACCTGCTGGCCGCGGTCGCCGAGGTCGCCACCCGGTGGCGGGTGGAGGTGCCGGTGGTCGCCCACGCGGGCGACGGGAACACCCACCCGCTGATCGTCTTCGACCCCGGCGACACCGAGATGGCCGAACGGGCCCGGGTCGCCTACGGCGAGGTGATGGAGCTGGCCATGTCGCT
>Ga0136846_1240370_pt1 | contig 16497 bp, 14 predicted proteins | sample HopSoiMetagenom2_FD_96841 | JGI IMG/M metagenome (GOLD analysis project Ga0136846, IMG submission 96841) | Grasslands soil microbial communities from Hopland, California, USA - 2 Assembly 2016 (version 4) | ecosystem: Environmental > Terrestrial > Soil > Grasslands | place: USA: Hopland... | reverse complement strand
CGGCGACGGCGAACGCGGAGGCGGCGGCGCGGCGGTTGCTCATGGCGCGAGTATCCGCGGCGCGCGCCGCCTGGCGCATCGGGCCTACTACGACTCCTCGGGTGCGGCAGGCCGTACGGCCGGCCGTGAGCAGCGCTAGCCCTGGCCGACGCGCTCCTCCGCAGGCTCGCGCACGAACTTGCGGCCGGGCTGCTCGGCGGCGGGGTCGCTCGGGAATTCGTCGACGGCGGCCTCCTGCGGGGCGGGCGCCGCCTGGTTGAAGCGCTCGGAGGTCGCCAGGTAGGAGCCGGCGGCCCCCGCGGCCAGCCCGAGGAGGGCGAAGGGCGCGCCGTGCAGCCGCGGGAAGAGGGCCGCGTCGACCGACGGGCGGCCCGGCCCGGTCTCGGCCAGCGCCGTCGCGACGCCGATGAGCGCCAGCGGATACTCGAATCCGCCGTTGGTGACCCACGGGCCGTTCTTGAGGTGGGCCTTGCGGATCGCGGTCACCATGACCCCCGAGATCACCGCGGAGGCCACCGGGGTCAGCGCGCCGAGCGTGAGCAGCGCCCCGCCCGCCGCCTCCGCGGCGCCGGCCGCGGTGGCGTGCCGCTTGCCCGGCCGCAGGCCCATGGACTCGAACGCCGCGCCCGTGCCCTCGGGCCCGTGACCTCCGAACCAGCCGAAGAGCTTCTGCGCCCCGTGCCCGAAGAACAGCGGTCCGACGGTGGTGCGGAGCGCAAGCCTGCCCAGATCCATCTCTCTCGTCCTCCTTAGGTTGAGCCGGACGGTAGGAGGGGGCTGCTCGCGACGCGCACCTCCGAAACGGCGAAGCGGCGAGCGGGCGCCTACGCTGGCCCGCAGTGACCACCGCGGCAGACGCCGATGCGATCCGACTTGGGCCCATCCTCGCGCCCGGGCTGCGCGTCCTGTTCGTCGGCATCAACCCGTCGCTGCGCTCGGCCGCCGTCGGGCACCACTTCGCGCGGCCCGGCAACCGGTTCTGGCCCACGATGCACGCCGCCGGCTTCACGCCCCGGCGGCTGCAGCCGCAGGAGGACGCGCACCTGCCCGACTACGGCGTCGGCGTCACGAACCTCGCCTGTCGCCCGACGCGCGAGGCCGCCGACCTCGAGCCGCGGGAACTGCGGGCAGGTGCCGTCGCGCTGGAGCGCGATGTCCGCCGCTTTCGGCCGCGGCTCGTCGCCGTGGCCGGGCTCGTCGCCTACCGCGTCGCGTTCGCGCGGCCCCGGGCCGTCATGGGCCTGCAGGCCGACACGATCGGCGGGCGTCCGGTCTGGGTCCTGCCCAACCCGAGCGGCCTCAACGCGCACTACAGGCCGGCCGACTTCGCGCGGCTCTACGGGCAGGCGCGCGCCTACGCCGAGGCGCTCGGCGCGGCGTGAATCCTCACCGTATCGACCGGCGGCTGAGCTCGAGCGCCCGCCCCGCCTGCACGCGTGACGAAGCTGGGCCCGGTCGGGATGACGTCGCCGCGCGCCGGGAAGAGCCGGTAGCGGGCCTGCTCGGCGAGCAGCACCACCGCGAGGTAGCCCTGCAGACGCGGAGCGGCCACCTCCGCGATGTAGCCACGCCCCGGTGCCGGGCCCGCGCAGCGGTCCGCCCGTCAACGGCGACCACGCCCGCCGCGCGGCTGCGCCTGCGCCTGCGCGACCGCCGCGCAGAGGCGCTCGCGGGCCGCGAGCTCCGACTCCACCGGCGCCACGACCAGCTCGCCGGCGACCGCGTCGACGCGCCTTCGCAACGCGCGCTCGGCGACGCGCGCCCGGCGGCGCGCGCCGAGACGGTGGGCGACGGCGGCCAGGCCCGCGAGGAGGAGCCCGGCCAGCGCGCCGCCGCCCAGCAGCAGGGTGGGCAGCGCGATGCCGCGAACCTCGGGCGTGGGCACGACGTCGTCCAGCCGCAGCCATCCGAGCGCCGCGAGGGCGAGCAGCCAGAGCGCGCCGACCGCCGCGGCGGCGGCCAGCACGAGCTGCAGCAGGCCGGCCGGCCGCCACCAGAGCGGTCGGCGCACGCGGAGGTCGGCGCCCGCGACCGCGCGATCGAGGCGCTCGGCGAGCTCGGCCTCGCGCGCCGTGGCCGCCGACCGGACGAGCACGGGCCACGGCTCCGGGAGCGCTCCGGCCGCGCCCTCGGCCAGGCGGCGGATCGCCGACGACGCGTGCGCGCGCGCCGCCGCCGAGGGCGGCGGCAGCGACGTGCGCCGGTCCTCCTCGCCACCACGGTCCTCCAGACGCAGGCGCCGCAGCGGGTCGGGGCGCAGCCGGCGGACCCAGCGCGCATACGGCCAGCCCGTGGCCAGCGCCCCCCGCCGCCGGTGGGCCGCGCCCACCGCGCGCGTGACCTCGCCGACGCCGGCGGCCTCGGCCAGCGCGCCGTCAAGCCGCTGGCGATCGGCGCGTGCGACGCCGCGGGCGCGCGGAGCGCACCCGGCGTCCAGGCGCGCAGCGGCGGTGGCCACGTCCGCGCTCAGCCGCGCGACCGCGGCCTCGCGCGCGGCGACGCGGCCGGCCAGCAGCTCCCGGAGGCGCTCCAGCCCGGCACCGGTCGTCGCCGACACGGCGAGCACGGGGACGGCGTCGAGCCCGTCGTCGCACACGAGCCGGGCGAGGTCGGCGCGCGCGGCCTCGCCCGCGGCGTCGTCGAGGCGGTCGGCCTGGTTGAGCACCACGGCCATCGCGCCCCCGTGACGCGCCAGCGGGCGCAGGTAGCGCTCGTGCAGCGTCGCGTCCGCGTACTTCTGAGGATCGACGACCCACACCAGCAGGTCGGCCAGGCCGATCACGCGATCGGCCTCGAGCCGGTGGTCGGCGGCGACCGAGTCGAAGTCAGGCAGGTCGAGGAGCACGAGCCCGGCCGGCCCGTCGCCGCGCCCGCCGTGCCGAACGGGCACGCCGAGCCAGTCCAGGAGCGCGTCGCTCGTGCCGTCGGCGCCCCAGACGGCGGCCGAGGCGGCCGCCGTGGTCGGACGCCGCACGCCGGCCTCGGCGAGGTGCGCCCCGGACAACGAGTTGAACAGCGACGACTTGCCGTCGCCGGTCGGACCGGCCAGGGCGACGACGGTCGCCTCGACGCCGAGCCCCAGCCGCCGGCCCGCGCGCTGGACGACGGTCCGCGCGGCGGCGACCGCGTCGTCGTCGAGCCGGCCCTCGCCCAGCTCGGCCGCCTCGGCCAGTGCGGACAGGCGACGGTCGAGGTCGCCGCCGCTCACCGCGCCCGCCGCAGCTCACCCAGCGCCGCGCGCAGCCGCTCACCGACCTGGGGATCGGGCGCCGCGCCCGCGAGCAGGGCACGGAAGCGCTGCGCCTCGCCGTCGAGGAGGCGCTCGACGCGGACCATCAGGTCGCGGCGGGCACGCTCGGCCATCGACCGGATGGCCTGGTCCCCGAAGATCGCCTCGAGCACCTTCTGACCGACGGCCGACGTGCCGCCCGCCACCGCGACCTCGGCGCCGGTCAGGCCGCCTGTGTGCAGGAAGACGGCGAGCATCACGGTCAGGCCGGCGCCGTTGACCCCCAGGGAGGCCAGGCGCGCGGTGGCGCGGCGCCCGGACCCCTCGCGTCCGACCAGGTCGAACACGAAGCCCTGCCAGTCGCGGACCTCGGCGCGCGTCTGCTCGAGCAGTCCGGGCGACGCGGCGTCCAGCCGCCGCGCGCCGGCGACCAGCGGCCGTCCCGCCGGATGCTCGCGCCACGCGCCGGCCGCGCGCTCGGCGGCGCGGTCGGCGGCCGCGTGCACGACGCCGTCGACGCTCGACTCCACCGCGGTGCGCAGCTCGCGCTCGGCCACCGGGGCCGCGCCGGTGAGCGCGCGCAGCCGGTCGCGCACCCAGGCCACTCGGCCGTGAACCGCGCGCATGACGTCGCCCGTCCCGACCACGTCGTGCCAGCGGGCCAGGACCTCCCCGCGCAGCAGCGCGCCGCCCCGGATCGCCTCGTCGACCTCCTGCTCGGCGCGCGTGTACGCAGCGTCCACGTCGGAGTGCAGCACGTCGGCCGCGGCGCGCTGGTCGTCGAGCGCTCGGGCGACCGCCGCGCCCCGCGCGGGGATGCTCTCAAGCGCGCCCTGCAGCGTGCGCGAGATCAGCGCGCCGCGCTCCTGGGCGTCGTCCTCGAGGCGGACCAGGAGCGCCCGGACCGGGGCCAGCGCCGCGGGCGACAGGAGCCCGTCGCGCAGCCGCGTCTCGGGCACGACCAGCACGTCGGTGCTCGCCAGCCCGCGGCCGGCGAGCATCGAGCGCAGGTGCTCGGCGACCTCCGCCGCGGCGTGCGGCGCCACGCGGTCGAGCACGAGCGACAGGGCGGTGGAACGCTCGCGAGCGGCGTCGAGCAGGTCCCACGGCACGGCGTCGGCGTAGCGCGCGGCCGTCGTGACGAAGAGCCAGGCGTCGGCTGCGGCGAGCAGCTGGCGCGCCAGCTCCCGGTTGGCGTCGACGACCGAGTCGATGTCCGGCGAGTCCAGCAGCGCGACCCCCGGCGGCAACACGTCCGTGGCGACCAGGGTCAGGCCGCCCGGGGCGGCCGCCCGGCCGACACTGCGCGGCAGGCCGGGCAGGATCCGGTCGTCCTGAAACCACGGCAGGTCCTGCGGGTGGCAGGCCAGCACGGGCGCGCGCGTGGTGGGGCGCAGGACCCCCGGAGGGCTGACCTCGGTGCCGACCAGGCTGTTGACCAGCGTCGACTTGCCCGCGCCGGTCGACCCGCCCACGACCATGAGCAGCGGCGCGTCGAGCTGCTCCAGGCGCGGGAGCAGGTAATCGCCGATCTGGGCGACGAGCTCGTCGCGGCGACGGACCGCCTCGGCCGCGCTCGGGATCTCGAGCCCGAAGGCGGCGTCGCGGAGCGCGTCGCGCAGCGACCGCAGGGCCGCGAGCAGCGCGGGCGTGGTCGCGGCGTCGGAGGGCACGTCCTCCGGGCTGCCCGCACCTAGAACGCCGCCATCAGTCGTGGCGCAACCTGCTTCTTGCGGCTCATGACGCCCGGCAGCTCGAGGACCCCGTCGTCCGCCTGCTCTTCGAAGGAGCGCTCGACGGGCGCCATGTCGCCGGCCACGAGCAGGTGCGTGCCCTTGCTGAGGATGTCGGTGATCATGAGCGCGAACACCACGTAGTCCTTGCTCTCGCGCACCTCGCGCATCGCCTCCAGCAGGTCGTCGTGGCGGTCGAGCAGGCTCTCGCCGACCACCTCGACCTGCGCGATCGCCAGCGTGCCGCTGCCGACGTCGTACTCCTTGACGTCGCCCGCCACGATCTCCTCGACGGGCGTGCGCGAGAGGTCCGAGCCGCTCTCGAACATCTCCTGCCCGAACTGCCTCGCGTCGAGGGCCAGCACGCGCTCGAGATACTCCACGACCGCCCGGTCGCGGTCGGTCGTCGTCGGCGAGTTGAGGATCACCGTGTCCGAGAGGACCGCGCCGAGCAGCATGACGGCCGTCGGCCGGCTCGGCTCCATCCCGGCCTGGCGGAAGCGCTCGACGACGAGTGTGGCCGTCGAGCCGACCGGATCGAAGGTGGCGCGCACCGGCACGCGCGTCTCGATCGAGCCGATGTGGTGGTGGTCGAGGATCTCGAGGATCTCGGCGTGCTCGATCCCGGGCGCGCTCTGCGCGCGCTCGGCGTGGTCGACGAGGATCACCTGCCGGGGCCGGGGCTTGACGAAGTCCGAGCGCCTGACGAGCCCGATCGGGCAGCGTTCGGGCGAGACGGCCACCGCCGCCCCGTAATGGACGTCCTTGACGATCTCGCTGATGTCCGAGATCAGGTCGTCGGGCCGGACGGTCAGGGGCTCGGAGTCCATCAGCGCGCGCGACGGCGCGGCGAGCGTGATCATGCGGCCCGAGACGTAGCTGTCGAGCGGCGAGCTGACCACGGCGGTCCCGCGCTCCTTCGCCAGCGTCAGCACGTCGTCGTCGGGCCGCATGCCGTTGCTGACGACCAGCAGCGCGACGCCGCGCGAGATCGCCCGCCGCTGCGCGTCCTCGCGGTCGCCGACGACGACCACGTCGCCCTCGGCGATTCCGCTCGGCGACCATTCGCCGCCCATCGCGTAGACCCACACGCGCCCGGCCGCGCGGCGGTCGGCGTCGCCCGCGATCAGCTCGCCGTCGAGCGCCTCGACGATCGCGCTGACCCGCGTCGGCGCGTCGACCAGGCTGGACGCCTCGCGCGACTCGCGGATGTAGCGGCGGGCGAGTACGCGCTCGGTCACGACGCCGACGAGCGCGCCGCCGTCGTCGACGATCGGCACGAGGTCGAGCCCCTCGCGCGCCATCGTCAGGCCGACCTCGCGCACCGGCTCGTCCTCGCCGGCCAGGCTGACGTCGTCGTGCATGACGTCGCGCACGCGCAGCAGGACGTGCGGCAGGAACTCGGGCTCGGGCGCGCCGCTGCGGTCGAGCACCCAGCGCGTCTGCGCGTTGACCTCGCCCAGCCGGACGGGCTTGTAGTCGTCGTTCGGGTGCAGGCGCCTCAGCAGCTCGGCGTAGCCGATCGCCGCCGCGATCGAGTCGGTGTCCGGGTTGCGGTGGCCGGTGACATAGATCTCGCCCACGACGCTGAAGATCATCCCCGGAAAGGGGCCGGCGCGCGCAGAACCTGTCTCATCCGGACCGCCGGCGGCGATCGCGCGAGCGAACCGACGGCCGGCGTGGGCGACGCTCAGCGTTGCCGAGGGCATGACCGACGCCGGCGGCACCGACCAGCAGTCCAGCCGCTCGACCGGTTCGTCGAGGCCGCGCACGCGAAGGTCAGCCGCGCGCCCTTCTTCGCCGCCTGCGTCGCCGTGATCTTCGCCTGGCTGCTCTCCTCGCGAGCGTCACCACGCTGTTGCTCGTCGCCCTGCTCGAGAACTCCGGGCGCCGGGACTCCAACGCCGCGCAGGAGAAGCTCAACACGATCGCGGGCGCGCTGGCCGACCTGATGGACTCGCGCGCGGCCGTCGACCCCGACCTCGAGCAGCGCGCGGCGCAGCTGCGCGAGGCGGTCGGCCTCGAGAAGCGTACGGGGACGTGAGCACCCGTGTCAGAGACGGTTGACCGCGTCGAGGGCAGCGACCTTGTAGGACTCGGCGAAGGTCGGGTAGTTGAAGACGGCCGCGACGAGGAAGTCGACGGGCGCCCCCCCGCCCATCACCGCCTGGCCGATGTGCACGAGCTCGGTCGCCGCGCTGCCGATCGCGTGCACGCCGAGGACGCGGCGGTCCTCGGTGGAGACGAGCAGCTTGAGCATGCCGTTCTCGTCGCCCGTCATCACTCCGCGCGCGAGCTCGCCCCAGCGCGAGATGCCGGCCACGTAGGGGATCGCGCCGTCGGTCAGCTCCTCCTCGGTGCGGCCGACCATGCCGATCTCGGGGATCGAGTAGACGCCGGTCGGGACCAGCTCGGGCATGTGGTGGACGGGCTGGTCGAAGGCGTGCAGGCTGGCGATGCGGCCCTGCTCCATCGCCGCGGCGGCCAGCCCGGGCGGCCCACAGGCGTCGCCGACGGCGAAGATGTGCGGGATCGTCGTGCGGAACTCGCCATCGATGGGGATCCGCCCGCGCTTGTCGGCCTCCAGGCCGATGTTCTCCAGGCCCAGGTTCTCGGTCGAGCCCTGGCGGCCCGTCGCGTAGAGCACGGTCTCGGACGGGATCTCCTTGCCGGAGGCCAGCTTGGTCGCGGCCCCTCCGTCGCGCCGCTGCACCGAGGCCACCTTCTCGTTGAGGCGGAAGGTCACGTTCTGGCGGCGCAGCAGGTACTGCAGGCTCTCGCCGATCTCGCCGTCGAGGAAGTTCAGCACGCGCGGGCGCTGGTCGACGATCGTGACCTTCGTGCCCAGGGCCCCGAACATCGACGCGTACTCGACGCCGATCACGCCGGCGCCCACGACGGTCATGGTCCTCGGCACGCGGCGCTTGAGCTTGAGCACCCCGTCGGAGTCGATGATCGTCGCGTCGTCGAACTCGACGTCGCGCGGACGAGCCGGGCGCGTGCCAACGGCGATGATGATGTTCTCGGCCGTGAAGTCGCGGGCCGCGCTCTCGTCGCGTACCCGCACCGTGTGCTCGTCGACGAACGAGCCGTCGCCGAACAGCAGCCCGACGTCGTTGCGGCGCAGCTGATCGCGCACGACGGCGGTCTCCGCGCCGACCACGCGCGCCGTCGTGTCCATGAGGTGCTGGACGGCCGCGCGCTCGTGCTGCTCGGGGTGGACCGGGTCGGGTACGTCCAGGGGCCGGCTGGCCAGCTCGTCGAGGACGGCCTCGCGCAGCGTCTTGGAGGGGATCGTGCCGGTGTGGATCGAGTTGCCGCCCACGCGCAGGCGCCGCTCCACGACGGCGACCCGCTTGCCGAGCTTCGCGGCCTGGATGGCCGCGCGCTGGCCGCTGGGCCCAGAGCCGATGACGATGAGATCGAGATCCATGGCCAGGCGCTAGCGTCGCAGGCGCAACCCGCGGCCGCCAACAGCGTTGGTTCTCCGGCTGGTAACCGGCGCAGTGCGCGGTCGTAGCTAGGTGTAGATACGTGACGCGTCCCCCCATCCGTCTCCTGCCGCGGATCGCGCGGCGACGGCTGCGCGAGCACCTGCGGCCGATCGTGCAGACCGCGGTCGCCGCCGTCCTGGCGTGGTCGATCGCGCGGCTCCTGCGCACCGAGCCGCAGCCCGTCTTCGCGTCGATCGCGGCAACGATCTGCCTCGGCGCGACGCTCGGCGAGCGCCGTCAGAAGGCCCTGCAGCTCACCGCCGGCGTCGCGCTGGGCATCGTCGTGGCCGACGTGCTCGTGCGCACGCTCGGGACCGGGCTGCCCCAGCTCGGGTTGCTCGTCCTGCTGGCGATGAGCGCCGCGGTCGTCATCGGGGGCGGGGAGATGCTGATCGGCGAGGCGGCCGTCTCGGCGATGCTGATCGCGTCCCTCCCACCCTCCGCCGCGGGCCCGCGGCTGGCCGAGGTCCTGATCGGGGCCGGCGTCGCGCTGGTCGTCAACGCGCTGGTGCTCCCGCCCAATCCGCTGGTCAGCGTGACGCGCGCGGCCAACGCCGTCTTCGACGAGGTCGGCACCGCGCTGCGCAACGCGGGCAGCGCGCTCGCCCGGGGCGACTCCGACCTGGCCGAGCTCGCCCTGCAGAACGCGCGCCTCGCCGAGGGTCACCTGCGCGATTTCGAGCGCGTCCTGGAGCTCGGAGAGGAGACGGCGCGCTTCTCGCCGGCGCGTCGGGCCACCCGCGCCCGGCTCGCCCGCTTCCGCCCGATGGTCGACCACCTCGACCTGGTGATCGGCGAGACGCGGCTGCTCGTGCGCGACGTCCTGCGCCACGTGCGCAGCGGGCGCAAGCCGCAGCCCGACCTGGGCGAGGCCGTGCTCGACCTCGGACGCGCGGTGTGGGAGGTCCCCACGCAGCTCGAGGAGCCGTGGCGGGGCGGCGACGTCCCCGTGCTCGCGCTGGGCGGCGCCACGCGGGCCACCGCCGCCACACAGGACGCCGACGACCTGCTGGTGCGCGAGATCGGCGCGCACGTGCGCTCGGTCGCGATCGACATCGTGCGCGCCTCGGAGGCGGTCGGCGGCGCACGCATGAGCCTGGCCGAGGCGCCCACCGACGAGCTGCTCACCGAGGTCGCGCAATCCGCCGGCGAGGCGAGCGACAGCCGTCAGCGGTAGGCGGCGGCCGGGCGCGGCCGGCCCACGCCCCGAAGCTCCCCGGCCAACTCGGCCAGCCACGACCGGGCGGCTGGCGAGACGGCGCTCAGGTCGGCGGTCAGGGCGTGCGTGCCCGGCACGCGCACGACCGTCCGGCGCGGGCCGTCGGGCGGCATGCCGAACGAATCGGCGATGCCCTGGACGACGAGGGTCGGCACCGTGACGGCGTCGAGCTCGGGCAGCCGGGAGTTCGCGGCGGCGCGCGGCGAGCGGCGCGGCGGCACGAGCGGAAAGGCCAGGCAGAGGACGGCCACCGCGCCCGTGGCCGCCGCCGTCCGGCAGGCCACGCGGGCCCCCGACGATCGGCCGCCGGTGACGAGCGGGAGTCCCGCCAGCGGCCCGTCGCGCAGGTGCTGCACGACCGCCGTCCAGGCCGCGTCGAGCCGCGCGGCGGGTGGCGGCGTACGTCGGCCGGCGACGCGATACGGCTGCTCGACGAGCGCGACGGTGAAGGCCTGCTCGCGCGCGGTCTGGGCGACGGCGACGAGGTCGCGCGCCCCGATGCCCCCGCTCGCGCCGTGGCCGAGCACCAGCGCGGCAACCGGGTCCGGGGCGAGCCGCAGGTCCGCTCGCGCCGGCCCCTGCGGGGTCGCGATCTCGAGCACGCTCAGGGCTCGGCCTGCAGGGGAACCTTGTCCGGCCACTTGTAGATCTTCGACCCGCCGGCGGCCGGGCTGATCTCTCCCCATGCCTCGGCGTCGCCCGGTTGGAGCTTGCCGTGCGTGTCCAGGTCGAAGGACCACTCGCTCGTGCAGGGCGGGTTGCCCGGACACGCGAAGGAGGCGTTGCCGCAGTCGCCGCTCACCTTCTGGCCGCCCTGCGTGAACTCGACCTTCACGCGGACCGCGGGGGGATCCCCCGGCTGCCACTCCAGCGGCCCGCGGGCGTGGAGCGAGTCGCCGGCCTTGAGGAACAGCGGCTTGTTGAAGTTGGACTTCATGGGCGTGCGACCTCCTTCGGTTGTCGGGTCACAGGACCGCGCCGGCGGTAGCCGACGCCCGCGCGCGCTCCGCCGACACGACGTTCCCCTTCTGCTCGTACAGCGCGATCGCGGCGGCGAGCGCCGCGCCCGCGCCCGCGCCGTCCCCCGTCGACCGCAGGACGTCCGCGCGGGCGACCAGCGCGTCGGCATGGTCGTTGAGCCAATCGGTGCGCGCGGCCAGCGCCACCGCGTGCGCGCTGAGTTGCTCCGCCTGTCCGGCGTCCCCGCGGTCGGCCAGAACCTGGGCCCGGACGGACCGGGACAGGATCTCGGCGGACATGTCGTCGGCGCCGGCCAGCGCCTCGGCCAGCCCGGCGAGGCGCCAGGCCTCGTCGAGGGCGCCCTGCAGGTACACCGAGCGGGCCAGGAGCGCGGCGATGGTGGCCAGGAGCGCCCGCTCGCCCATCTCCTCGAGCTGGGCGTAGGCCCCGCGCAGAAGCGTCTCGGCCTGCGCCGGCTCCCCGGCCAGCAGCGCGACGAGCGCCTCGTCCTGGCAGGAGGCCGCGGTCGGCCCAGCGCCGAGGTCGGCCAGCGTCGTCGCCACGCGCACCACCAGCTCGCGGGCCCGGTCGAACCGCCCGGCCATCGCCTCGAGCGTCGCGAGCGGCCGCATGGCCAGCGCCTGCGAGCGCAGATCGGCGCGAAGCTGCTCGACGATGTTCTCGCAGCGGCCGATGGCGGCCGGCACCGGCGTCGGTCCGGCGCACGCCGCGGACGCCAGCCAGGTGAGGGTGTCGTTGGCGCCGTGCTGATCGCCCGCCCGACGGGCGTGGCGGACGCCGCGCATCCACGCCGCCTCGGCGTGTGCGGAACGGCCGGCCAGCCAGTGCACGAAGGCCCGCGCGCGCCACAACCGCGCCAGCCCGAGCTCGTCGCCGGCGGCCGTGAACGTGCGCTGCAAGTCCTCGAAGCGGGCGTCGAGCTCGCGCCCGGCCAGCGCGGAGTCGAGCTGGCAGACCGCGAAGAAGCGCGCGGTCAGCGCGTGGGCCTCGGCGAGGGGGTCCGCGGCGGCCGCCGCGCGGGCGGCCGCGTCGGTGAGCGCATCCTCGGCCTGCGAAAGCCGCCCGCACTGGACGAGGGCCATCCCGAGCTCGGGCAGCACGGCGCGAAGCGCGGGCTCGTCGGCCGGCAGGAGCGCGGCTGCCCGCTCGAGCAGGTTCACGCCGGCGGGGACGTCGCCGCGTTCGAGCGCCGCGCGCCCGGCGGCCTCCAGGCGCGCGGCGCCCGCGACGGCCAGCGGCCGCCGCTCGGCGCCGGCGCCCGGGCGCAGGTCCGCGTGACAGCGGTATGCCTGCTCGAAGTGGTAGCCGACGACCTCGTCCGCGCCGCCGCCGGCCTCGTCGTCGAGCCAGTGCGCGTAGCGCTCGTGGAGCTCGGCTCGCGTGGCCTTGGCCAGCAGTCCGTAGGCCACGTCGCGCACGAGGACATGGGCGAACCGGTAGCCGACCTGCCCGGGCAGGTCCGCGGCCACCGGTCCGATCAGCTCGCGCCGCTGCAGGGATGCGAGGCGCAGGTCGAGCCCGGCGCGCTGGTCGGCGGGCAGCAGGCCGGCGACGGCGGCATGGTGGAAGGTGCGGCCCTCGACCGCGGCGCGGTCGATCACGGCGCGCTCGGGGGCCGGCAGCGCGTCGATGCGGGCCGTCAGCAGCGCCTGGATGGTCGGCGGCGGCGCGCCCGACGGGGCGGCGGCGTCGGCCCGCATCGCCACCAGCTGCTCGAGGAAGAACGGGTTGCCCTCGGCGGTGAGCACGAGTTCGCGCGCCCGGCCACGCACGAGGCCGCCGGCGCGGCGCTGGACGAGGTCCAGCGACTCGTCGTCGCTGAGCGGCCCCAGCCGCAGCAGCGTGTGCTCGTCGGCGAGGTCCTCCCAGCGCGACCGTCGCTCGAGCAGCTCCGGGCGGGCGAGGCACACGACGAGCAGCGCGCAGTCTCCCGCGAAGTTCGCGACGTGCTCGAGCAGGTCCAGGAGGCTCGCCTCCGCCCAGTGGATGTCGTCGAGGACCACGATCAGCGGCCGGCGGCGCGCCTCGATCTCCAGCAGCCGGCGCACCGCGAAGTGCGCCTCTTCGGCGCCGACGCCGCCCGGGGACAGCCCGACCAGGCGGGCCACGCGCGAGGCGATTCGCCGTCCCTCGTCGCCGCCGCCGGCGAGCTCGGCGATCGCCGCCTCGTCGGCGCGCCGGGCGAGCGCGCGGACGATCTCGCCCAGCGGGAAGTAGGTGATGCCCTCGCCGTAGGACAGGCACCGACCGACGGCCGCGCGCGCCGGCGGCGCGGCCTCCTCGAGCAGCGCGTCGGCCAGCCGCGACTTGCCGATACCCGGCGGTCCGAGGAGCGTCACGAGCCGCGGGCGGCGGAGCGTGACGACGGTGTCGAACGCCTCGCGCAGGGCCTGGAGCTCCGAGCGCCGTCCGACCAGCGGCCGGGCGCGCGCCGAAGCGGCGCCGGTGCGGGCAGCGGACGCGGGAGTGCCGCGCGCGCCGGCGCGCAGCTCCTGCAGGCGCCACGCCTCCACCGGTTCGGACCGGCCCTTGACGCGCAGCGGGGCGACCGCCGCCAGCGTCGCGGCGTCGCCCAGCAGGCGAGCGGTCGTCCCGCCGACGAGGATCTCGTCCGCGGCCGCGGCCACCTGGATCCGCTGGGCCACGTTGACGGCGTCGCCGTAGGTGACCGGCTCCCCGTCGCCGACGGGCCCGGCGACGACCTCGCCGGTGTTGACGCCCGTGCGGGCGCTCAGGCGGACGTCCCACCGCGCCTGCAGCTCCTCGTTGAGGGTTGCGAGCGCCGAGCGCATCTCGAGCGCCGCGCGGGCAGCGCGCAGCGCGTCGTCCTCGTGCACGACGGGGACCCCGAAGAGGGCCATCACGGCGTCGCCGATGAACTTCTCGACCGTGCCGCCGTGGCGGTGCAGCACGCGCCGCATCGCCGAGAAGTAGCGGCCCATGACCTCCTGCAGCGACTCCGCGTCGAGCCGCTCGGCCAGCGTGGTGAAGCCGCTGACGTCCGAGAAGAGCACCGTGACGAGCTTGCGCGCCCGCGGCGCCGGCGCCGCTCGGTCGCCGAGCCGCGCACCGCAGGCCGGGCAGAAGCGGGTACCCGCCTGGGTCGCCCGGCCGCAAGACGGGCACGCCCCCATGGCGCGAGTCTACGCTCACGGCCGGCCGCCCGGCTGTGAGCGGCCGCGGCCGCGCGGGCAACACGGCTGAAACCAACGTCGGCCGCGGCCAGGAACGCACATGGAGCCCACCCGCGCACGCCAGGACGAATCGCGCCTCGCCGAGACCTTGTTCCCGGGCTTCGAGGCCCGCGAGCTGCCGACCGCGCGTGGAGCGGTGCGCGCGGTCGTCGGGGGCGACGGCCCGCCGCTGCTGCTGCTGCACGGCTTTCCGCAGTCGCTGTTGATGTGGCACGCGGCGGCCGGGCTGCTGGCCGCCCGGCACACCGTCGTCGCCTGCGACCTGCCCGGTTACGGCGCGTCCTTCCGGCCCGGCCCCGCGCCGGACCACGCCGCCCACGGCAAGCGGGCGATGGCCCTCGACCAGGTCGAGGCGATGGCCGCGCTGGGCTTCGAGCGCTTCGCGGTGGCGGGGCATGACCGCGGCGGCCGGGTGGCCTACCGCATGGCCCTCGACCACCCGGACCGCGTGACGCGCCTGGCCGTCCTCGACATCGTCCCGACCGGCGAGGTCTGGCGCCGGGCGGACGCGACCTTCGCCCACGGCTACTGGCACTGGGCCTTCCTGGCCCTCCCGTCGCCGCTGCCCGAGCGCCTCATCGCCGGCGATCCGCAGGCCTTCTTCGACCTCCACGTGTGCGCGGGCATGGGCCTCGGCGCGCAGGACGGCCGCTACCCGCCCGCCCTCTTGGACGCCTACCGCCGCGCATTCGACGACCCCGGCGCGGTCCAGGCCATGTGCGAGGACTACCGGGCCGGGGCGACGGTCGACCGGGCCGACGACGAGGCCGACCGCGCCGCGGGACGCTGGATCGCCTGCCCGGTGCTCGCGCTCTGGGCCGCCCGCGGGGGTCTGCCCCGCTTCTACTCGGACGTCCTCGAGATCTGGCGGACGTGGGCTCCGGACGTCCACGGCCGCGCGGTCGATGCGACGCACTTCCTCGTCGAGGACCGGCCGCAGGAGACCGCGGCCGAACTGCTGGCCTTCCTGCGCGCGGCGTGACCGGCGCGTCTCACTCTCCCCGGCCGCCGCCCAGCGTGGCCTCGATGCCGCGCGGGTCGCCGTCCTCGTCGACCAGGACGCGCACGTCGTCGAAGCCCGCCCGCGCCAGGTCGTCGCGCAGCGCGTCGGCCTGCCGGCCGCCGAGCTCGAGCAGGAGCGCGCCGCCGGGGCGCAGGAAGCGCGGGCCGGCGCGCACGACGCGACGCAGGACCCGCGCGCCGTCCGGGCCGCCGTCGTAGGACAGCGGCGACTCGAAGGCGAAGGTGTCGCGCTGCAGGAGGGCCAGCTCGCCGGTCGGCACGTAGGGCACGACGCCGACGACGACGTCCACGCTGCCGTCCAGCGCGCGCGGCAGCGGTTCGAACAGGTCGCCGCGGTAGGCCTCGACGCCGTTCGCGCGCGCGCAGGCCACGGCGCGCTCGTCGAGATCGGAGGCGACCAAGCGAGCGCGTGGGCGATGGGTCATGAGCGTCCTGGCGATCGCGCCCGCCCCGGTGCAGAGATCGACGGCCGTGCCCGCGGCCGGGAGGCGCTCGACGGCCCGGCGCGCGAGCCCCTCGCTCTGCCGGCGCGGCACGTAGACGCCGGGATCGACACCGACCCGCAGGCCGCAGAAGCTCACGCTGCCGGTGATCCAGGCCAGGGGCTCGCCGGTCAGGCGCCGCGCGACGAGTGTGTCGAGCCGCTCCGCGTCGCCCGCCGCGGCCGCCAGCAGCTCGCCGGCCTCCTCGTCTGCGGCGACGAACCCGGCCCCGGCGAGGAGCGCGGTGAGGGAGGCGTGACCGACGGGAGCGCGCACTAGCCGTGGCGCAGGCGCCGCTCGACGTCGGCGACCAGCGGCAGCACGCGCTCGACCGTCTCGCGGTTCTCGGTCCGCCACTTGCCGGCGCGCGGAGGCGTGAGGCTGGTCGGCGCGGGCGTCGCGGTCAGGCGCGCGGCGGCCGCGCGCGCCGCATCGTCGAAGCGCAGCCCGAGCTCCTCGTGGAGGCGCTGCAGCTGGCCCGTCGGGTCCTCGACGAGCCGCTCGTAGGAGACCTCGCTCCAGCGGTCGGGCGCGATCCGCTCGCGCGCGGCGAGCACGGCGAGGTTGCAGACCGCGTACTGGCGTGCACAGATGACCTCGAGCGGCGCGTTGCGCAGCTCGCGCCAGCCGGGGATGAGCACGAAGCTCCAGCGCCGGCCGTCCAGCGGCGCGATGCCGGTCAGCGGATCGCGGAGGCGATGCGTGACGAACCGCGGCCGGGCCCGCCAACCCTCGATGAGCGAGTTGATGTTGTCCGCCCCGCGTCGGTGCAGGAAGACGAAGTGCGCCTCATCGAACAGCGCGTCGAGGTAGGCGACGCGCAGGCAGTTCTCCGGTGTCTTGTCCAGGAAGCGGCGGCCGTGCACGAAGGCGCGGACGGCGAGGTGGACGAAACGGCGCTCGCGGTCGTTGACGTCCTGCGCGCCGAGGGCGTCGGAGGTCGGTGACCGGCGGCGCGGCGGATGGAACTAGTTCCAGAGGATGTGCCCCTCGGTTTGCACGGAGGCGACCTCGCCGCCGGCCACCAGCGCCGCGCGCAGGGCGGTCGTGCCCGACCGCGGGCAGCCGATGAGGAAGATCGGGCGCCGCGGCGGGCGTGCGCGGATCACGAGCGAGGCGGGACGCGCCAGCCGCGGCGCGCT
>Ga0136846_1231944_pt1 | contig 16498 bp, 21 predicted proteins | sample HopSoiMetagenom2_FD_96841 | JGI IMG/M metagenome (GOLD analysis project Ga0136846, IMG submission 96841) | Grasslands soil microbial communities from Hopland, California, USA - 2 Assembly 2016 (version 4) | ecosystem: Environmental > Terrestrial > Soil > Grasslands | place: USA: Hopland... | reverse complement strand
CGCAACGCCGCCACCATCGCCGACAACGTGGGCGACAACGTCGGCGACTGCGCCGGCATGGCCGCCGACCTGTTCGAGACCTATGCGGTGACCACGGTCGCCACCATGGTGCTGGCCGCGATCTTCTTCCGCGACACCGGCGACGTGGTCGGCAAGATGATGCTGCTGCCGCTGGGCATCTGCGGCGTCTGCATCTTCACCTCGATCATCGGCACCTTCGGCGTGCGCCTGGGCAAGTCCAACAACATCATGGGCGCGCTCTACCAGGGCCTGATCATCACCGGCGTTCTGTCGGTGCCGGCGCTCTGGTGGGTGATCCACACCCTGGTGACGGGCCCGCTGACGGTCGGCGCGGACACCGCGACCGCCATCACATTCGGCGCCGACCAGCTGTTCTACTGCGGCCTCGTCGGCCTGGTGGTGACGGCCCTGATCGTGGTGATCACCGAGTACTACACCGGCACCGGGTTCCGCCCGGTGAAGTCGGTGGCCAAGGCCTCGGTCTCCGGCCACGGCACCAACGTGATCCAGGGCCTCGCCATGAGCCTGGAATCCACCGCGGCGCCCGCGCTGGTGATCATCGCCGGCATCATCGTCACCTATAACCTGGCGGGCCTCTTCGGCATCGCCATCGCCGTGACCGCCATGCTCTCGCTGGCGGGCTTCATCGTGGCCCTCGACGCCTTCGGCCCCGTCACCGACAACGCCGGCGGCATCGCCGAGATGGCGGGCCTGCCGCCGGAAGTCCGCGTCACCACCGACGCCCTGGACGCCGTGGGCAACACCACTAAGGCGGTGACCAAGGGCTACGCCATCGGCTCGGCGGGCCTGGGCGCCCTGGTGCTGTTCGCGGCCTACACCTCGGACCTGAAGTACTTCGCCCAGACCACCGACACGGGCTCGTTCTTCTACAACCTGGGCACGGTCGCCTTCGACCTCTCCAACCCCTACGTCGTGGTGGGCCTGCTGTTCGGGGGGCTGTTGCCCTTCCTGTTCGGCGGCATGTCCATGACCGCGGTGGGCCGGGCCGCGGAAGCGGTGGTGGAGGAAGTCCGCCGCCAGTTCCGCGAGAACCCCGGCATCATGACCGGCGAGGTGAAGCCGGAGTACGGCCGGGCGGTCGGCATCCTGACCTCGGCGGCGATCAAGGAGATGATCGTCCCGTCGCTGCTGCCGGTGGTCTCGCCGATCGTGCTGTTCTTCCTCATCACCGCCATCGCCGGCAAGGTGAACGGCTTCGCGTCGCTCGGCGCCATGCTGATGGGCGTGATCGTGACCGGCCTCTTCGTCGCCATCTCGATGACCTCGGGCGGCGGCGCGTGGGACAACGCCAAGAAGCTGATCGAGGAAGGCCACCACGGCGGCAAGGGCTCCGAGGCTCACAAGGCCGCCGTGACGGGCGATACCGTCGGCGACCCCTACAAGGACACGGCGGGCCCCGCCGTGAACCCGATGATCAAGATCACCAACATCGTGGCCCTGCTGCTGCTGGCGATCCTGGCGCACGGGGTGGTCGGCTAGACCGACCGCTTTCGTCGAACAAGAAAGCGCCCCGGAGAGCGATCTCCGGGGCGTTTTTCGTTCCCTCCCTTGATGGGGAGGGACAGGCGGCGAAGCCGCCAGGGTGAGGACCTGCTGACTGGGTGAGCGCGTATGGGATCCGGGCGCCGGTGAGGCGGGCCAGCCTCATTCTCCGCGCCCGGACGCGGCCGCCTCACCCTAGCTCGCGTGGCGAGCCTGTCCCTCCCCATCAAGGGAGGAAGTTATGCGAGCCTGTCCCTCCCCTGAAGAGGAGGGACGAGGCCAGTTACCGCCGGTCGCCGGGGCGTTGGCCGGGGACGCCGGTGTCGTCCTGCGGCAGCACCGTGCCGCGGCCGACGCTGCCCAGCAGCTGCTCCAGGATGGTCATCTCGCGGCCGCGGGTGGGCGTCTCGCGGTTGTTGTAGGCGATGACCTTGCCGTCCTTCAGCGTGTAGACGTTCACCTTGGTCACCAGCTCGCTGTCCTTGTCGAACTGGATGGCGGTGACGTTGCGGGCGGTCACCCGCGGCCGGCGGAACGCCACGCGCTCCTTGATCTGGTTCACGTAGAACCAGACGTTCGGGTCGAAAGTGGACTTCACCGAGGGCGAGCCCAGCTTGGCCTGGACGGTGGACTTGGTGTCCGCCCCGATCTTGACGTCCTTGGGATCGGAATCGATCGCCTGGAAGCCCGAATAGCTGGTGATCGGCGAGCAGGCCGAAAGGCCGGCGGTCGCGAGCGCCGCGGCGCAGAGAACGGCGAAGGAGGCGCGTCGGAACATCGGTCTCGTTTCTGGAGTCCTCTTGAGGGACTCGTTTCGGGCCGCGCTGCGGCAAGAGGCTTTGACCTATCGCCGCCGGCCCCTTAGTTCAATGCCGCCTTTAGCCACGTCTTCCGGGCGAAATCGAGGCCGCGCCATGCTCAAGGGTCTGTTCAAGCCGAAGCCCGCCCAGGCGGCGGGGCAGAGGCTGTATGCCCGCACCTCGCCCCAGGCCCGCCTGCCGGCGCTCTATGCCGAGCTTGGCGCCCCCGACACGCCGGAGGGTCGCTTCGAGCTCTTCAGCCTCCACGTCTACCTGATCCTGGAGCGGCTGAAGGGGCAGGGGCCCCAGGCGGCCGAGACCGCCCAGGCGCTGTTCGACACCTACGCCTCGGCCCTCGACAACGCCCTGCGCGAGCTGGGCGTCGGCGACCTCTCGGTGGGCAAGCGGATGCGCAAGCTGGGCGAGGCGTTTTTCGGGCGCGTGAAGTCCTATGAGGCCGCCTTCGCCAGCCTGCCGGACACGGGGGACCTCGAAGCCGTCATCGCGCGGACGGTCTATGCCGAGGCGGACGCGGGCCGCGCCGCCGACATGGCAGCCTACGTCCTCAAGCAGCGCGCCGCGCTCGCCGCCCAGCCGTTGGAGGGCTTCCTCGCGGGCGAGGTGAGCTGGAGCGCGCCGTGAGCTGGGACGCGACCGTCAAGCTGCACGACCTGGCGCGGGGGCCAAAGCGGGTCACCCTCGCGCCTGACGCCGCCGACCGGGCCGCCCTGGCCAAGCGCCTGGGCCTGGTCAGCCTGCCGGCCCTGACCGCCGACCTGACGGTGAAGCCGTGGCTGGACGGGGTGGAGCTGACCGGCCGCTTCCACGCGGTGGTCGAACAGATCTGCGGCGTGACCCTGGATCCCTTCGAGCAGCCGGTGGACGGCGAGATCGACGTGCGCGCCGTGCCGCCCGGCAGCCCGCACGCCGCCGCGCCCGAGGGCGGCGAGGTGGAGCTCGATCCCGACGCGCCGGATGCGCCGGACATCCTGGCCGGGGACGAGATCGACGTGGCCGCCTATCTGGTCGAGCACCTGGCGCTGGAACTGGATCCGTTCCCCCGCAAACCCGGCGTCAGCTTCGAATACGAGGCGCCGGCGGAAGAAACCTCGCCGTTCGCGGCGCTGAAGAAACTCACCGAACCCAAGGGTTAGTTTCCCCTGCGACGGTCTGCGGGCTATGGTCGCCCGATTCCGGCCGCTGCCGAGGGACCAAGGTCGAATTGACCCAACCGCTCGTGATTTCCATCGACGCCATGGGCGGCGACCACGGGCCGTCCGTGGTGATCCCCGCCTGTGCCAAGGTGCTGGCGGACCTGCCGCACGTGCGCCTGCTGCTGCACGGGGACGAGGCCCAGATCCGCCCGGAGATGGCCCGCTGCAAGCTCGGCGAGACCCGCGCCGAGGTGCGGCACACCGAACGCACCATCTCCATGGACGAGAAGCCCGCCCAGGCCCTGCGCCGCGGCAAGGGCACCTCGATGTGGAACGCGGTGGAGGCGATCCGCGAGGGCCAGGCCGGGGTCGCGATCTCGGCCGGCAACACCGGCGCCCTGATGGCGATCTCCAGGCTGATCCTGCGCATGGTCGCGGACCTGGAGCGCCCGGCCCTGGTCGCGCCGATGCCCCACCCGGGCGGCTTCACCACCTTCCTGGACGTGGGCGCCAATGTGGACTGCGACGCCGAGCGCCTGGTGGAATTCGCCATCATGGGGGAGGCCTATCACCGGGCGGCCTACGGCGTGGCCCGTCCGACGGTCGGGCTCCTGAACGTCGGCTCCGAGGAGATGAAGGGCCACGAGGAGGTGCGCGAGGCGCACCGCATCCTGCGCGAGGGCCAGCTGGACCTCGCCTACCATGGCTTCGTCGAGGGCGACGACATCACCAAGGGCGCCGTGGACGTGGTGGTCACCGACGGCTTCACCGGCAACGTGGCTCTGAAGGCCATGGAGGGCGCGGCCAAGTTCATGTACGGCGAGCTGCGCGCCGCCCTCACCAGCGGGGCGATCACCAGCCTGGGCGCCCTCTTGGCCCGCCCATCGCTGCTGCGATTCCGCGAAAAGATGAGCCCGCCGCCCGCCGCGCCGCTGCTGGGCCTGAACGGCCTGGTGCTCAAGTGCCACGGCGGCGTCGACGCCCGCGATTTCGCCAAGGCGCTGCGTGCGGCCGCCGATGTGGCGCAAAGCGGGTTTGCGTCCGAGATCGAACGGAATATGAGGCGGCTTCCCGCCGCGCTTGCGCCGGCCCACCCCGCGTCCGCGGACGGAGCCCGCTGAATTGTCCAAAGTCCTGCGTTCCGTGGTCACCGGGGTCGGCGGCTACCTGCCCGACCGTATCGTCACCAACGACGAGCTCTCCAAGACCGTCGACACTTCCGACGAATGGATCCGCGAGCGCACGGGCATCCACCAGCGCCACCAGGCCGCGGATGGCACGCCGGTCTCGGACCTGGCTGTTGAGGCCGCGAAGATGGCGCTGGCCGCCGCGGGCCGCACGCCGCAGGACGTGGATTTCATCGTCGTGGCCACCACCACGCCGGACCTGACCTTCCCCGCCGTCGCCACGATCGTGCAGCGCAAGCTGGGTTGCCCGGTCGGCGTGGCCTTCGACGTCCAGGCGGTGTGCTCGGGCTTCGTCTATGCGCTGTCGGTGGCGGACGGCTTCGTGGCCCGCAATCGCGCCCGCTGCGCCCTGGTGATCGGCGCGGAAACCATGACCCACCTGATGGACTGGACCGAACGCGGCACCTGCGTGCTGTTCGGCGACGGGGCCGGCGCGGTGGTGCTGGAGCCGGTGGAAGGCGAGGGCGCCATTTCCGACCGCGGCCTGCTGGGCTTCGCCCTGCGCGCCGACGGCACCAAGCAGGACCTGCTCTATGTGGACGGCGGCGTCTCGACCAACCGCCAGACCGGCTATCTGCGGATGCAGGGCAACCAGGTGTTCCGCCACGCGGTGGTGAACATCTCCGAGGCGGTGCGCGCCGCGGCGGCCGACGCGGGCATCGCCGTGGACAGCGCCGACTGGTTCATCCCCCACCAGGCCAACCAGCGGATCCTGCAGGGCGTGGCCCATCGCCTGGGCATCGACGAGGCCAAGGTGATCTCCACCGTGGCCGAACACGCCAACACCTCTGCCGCCTCGATTCCGCTGGCGCTGCACCAGGGCGTGCAGGATGGGCGTATCAAGCCGGGACAACTTCTGCTCATGGAGGCCATGGGCGGCGGGCTGACCTGGGGCGCCTGCGTTCTGCGCCTTTGACAAACCCCTGCGGTCACGCTGTAAAGCGTGACTTGAAGTCTTTGTGGCAATAGGACAATCAACGTCCATGAACGACGTGGCGGCGGGGACCAGGGCCATCATGAAGGGCGCGACCGTAACGCGGGCCGACCTGTGCGAGTCGGTGCACGAGCAAGTCGGTCTCACGCGCCAGGATTGTTCCGAGCTGGTCGAGCGGGTGCTGGAGCTGATGTGCCAGGCCCTCGAACGCGGCGAACAGGTCAAGCTCTCGGGCTTCGGCGTGTTCCAGGTGCGCGCGAAGCGCGCCCGCATGGGCCGCAATCCCAAGACCGGCGAACCGGCGGCGATCGACCCCCGGCGGGTGATCGGCTTCCGCGCCAGCCAGGTGATGAAGGCGCGGGTCGACCGCGCGCTGTCGCGGTGAGGATCGCGTAAGCCTCGTGGCCAAGGGGCCCGAAGCCTTCCGCACGATTTCCGAAGCGGCGGACGAGCTTCACGTGCCGCAGCACGTGCTGCGCTTCTGGGAGACCAAGTTCGCCTTCATCAAGCCGATGAAGCGCGCCGGCGGGCGCCGGTTCTACCGCCCCGCCGACATCGCGGTGCTGCGCGGCGTGCGCCGCCTGCTGCACGAGGAAGGCTACACCATCAAGGGCGTCCAGAAGCTCCACCGCGAGCAGGGCGTGCGACGGTTGGTGGCCGCGGGCGAGGGCTCGGTCCCGGTGGTCGCCCCCGCGGAGACTCCGACCAAGCCGCTCACGACGCCGAAGGTCGCCCACCACAAGCCCGGCCTCCTCGACGCCCTGCACGACCTCGAGGCGGCCAAGGCCCGCCTGGACGGGCTGCTGAAGAGCTAGGTCGACGCCTCAGGCGGACGGATAGGGAAACGCCATCCGGGCGATAGACGCCACCGCCTCGTTAGGAGCGACAACGATGGCGATATCCCCAAGCCGATCGATGGTAATCGCCGCGCCAGTCATTCGCTGAACATATGACGCCCGTCCACGGAGGTCTTCGTCGACGTTCTGGATGTCGTCGTTGTATTGATAGGTATCGGGGGTGACGTAGATTTTGAAAGTATCCATTCCTTGATCTTATCACGAAGACCTAGGTCGCGCGCAATATTCGAATGAGCTTTGACGCTGTTGCCAACGTCGTCCGCAGTTGCAGCTCTGGATCAGGAAAATCTCGCCGCCGGCCGCTGGTCGGAGCGACAGGATTTGAACCTGCGACCCCTTGACCCCCAGTCAAGTGCGCTACCAAGCTGCGCCACGCTCCGAAGGGCCAGGCGGCGAGGCGGGCCTTATAGGCGGGCGTCGGGCGCGGCGGCAATCCCTAAGATCACCCCTCCCGGTTCATCCAGCGGATCAGCGGGAACAGCGGGACGCCCCAGAGGATGCCCACCACGGCGTAGTAGATCCCCTGCGCCCACCAGAGCGCCGGGACGTAGTCTCCGACCTTGGAGGCGACCAGCACATAGGCGCCCAGGAACGCCAGGATGGCGACGAGGCCGACGAACTTCTTCACGCGCGGTGACATGGGCGCGTCATAGAGCGCTGGGCCTTGCCGCGGAAGCCCGCTAAAGGACGCCGCCAAAGTTCAGCCGGAAAGCTGCGCCAACCGCGCCCTCATGACGTCGTTCCTGCGTTCAGACCGTTCCAAGCCCGTGGCCATCTGGCTGTTCGTGGTGGCCGCCCTGGTGCTGGCCATGGTGATCGTGGGCGGGGCGACGCGGCTGACGGACTCCGGGCTCTCGATCACCGAGTGGAAGCCGATCCGCGGCGTGCTGCCGCCGATGAACGCCGCCGAGTGGCAGGCCGAGTTCGACGGCTACAAGAAGATCCCGCAGTACGCCCAGCTGAACGCCGGCATGGGGCTGGAGCGGTTCAAGTTCATCTACTGGTGGGAGTGGTCGCACCGGCTGCTGGGGCGCCTTCTGGGCCTGGCGTTCTTCGCGCCGTTCGTGGTGTTCGCCGTGCGCCGTGACCTGCCGCGGCGGCTGTTCGTGCGGCTGGGCGGCATCTTCGTGCTGGGCGCGCTGCAAGGCGTGGTCGGCTGGTGGATGGTGGCCAGCGGGCTGGCGGGGCGCATCTACGTGGCGCCGGAGCGGCTGATGGTCCACCTGGGCCTGGCGTTCGCCCTGTTCGGCCTGCTGCTCTGGACGGGCTTCGACGCCTGGGCGGGCGCGGCGCGACAGACCCTGCCCAGCCCATGGGGCCGGCGGGCGGCGGCGATCGTGGGCATGATCTATGCGCAGGTGCTGCTGGGCGCCCTGGTGGCCGGCAACAAGGCAGGGCTGGTCTACAACGACTGGCCGCTGATGAACGGCCATCTCGTGCCGGACGACTACTGGACCGGCAGCCTCTGGGGCAGCCTGGCGCACAGCCAGGGCGCGGTGCAACTGCACCACCGGCTCCTGGCCTATCTGCTGACGGTGCTGGCCGTGCTGATGGGCGGGGCCGCCTGGCGTTCGCGCTACCTGGCCAAGGAGTCCAAGCTGCTGGGCATGGGCGTGGGCGCGGCGGTGCTGTTCCAGGCGAGCCTCGGCATCGCCACCCTGATGGCCCGCGCGCCCCTGGCGCTGAGCATCGCCCACCAGCTGGTGGCAGCCCTGGTCTTCAGCCTCGCCATCGCCTTCGCCTGGCGCGTGCGGCGGGTCTGAAGCCTGCCTCAAGCGTGACCGGGAATTCACTCGGCGCCTGCCGAGCGGCGAGGCATCTTGCCCGCCGGACGGAGGGGAGGGGCGATGAGCACGCGCCGGATCGGCATCATCGGCTACGAGGGCGTCAACGCCCTGGACTTCACCGGGCCCAGCGAGGTGTTCGCGGCCGCCTCCACGGCCCGCCGGCCGCCCGCCTATGAGGTGCTGTACCTGAGCGCCGGAGGCCAGCCGTTCCGCAGCTGGTCCGGCATCCGCTTCGCGCCCGACGCGGCGCTGGAGAGTGCGCCCCCGCTGGACACCATCATCATCCCCGGCGGCCCCGGCATCCGGGCCGCCGAGGTGACCGACCCGCTGGCCGCCTGGCTGCGCCTGCGCGCGCCGCAGACCCGCCGGCTGGTCTCGGTCTGCACGGGGGTCATCGCCCTCGCCGCCAGCGGGCTGATCGACGGCTGCCGCGCCACCACACACTGGCGCTACGCCGCAGAGGTCGCCCGGCGATTCCCGAAGGTTCGCCTCGAGCCCGACGCCATCTTCATCCGCGAGGGCCAGATCTCCACCTCGGCCGGGATCACCGCTGGCATCGACCTGGCCCTGGCCCTGGTGGAGGAGGACCTGGGCCCCTCCGTCTCGCTGGCGATCGCCCGCGAGCTGGTGGTCTATCTGAAGCGCTCGGGGGGCCAGCGGCAGTATTCCGAGCCGCTGCGGTTCCAGGCGCGGGCGGCGGGCCGCTTCGCCGACCTGGTGGCCTGGATCCCCGCCAACCTGGCCGAGGACCTGTCGGTAGAGGCCCTGGCGGCGCGGGTGAACGTCAGCCCGCGCCACTTCGCCCGGCGCTTCAAGGCGGCGTTCGAGATCTCGCCCGGCGACTATGTGGAGGGCCTGCGCCTGGCGGAGGCGGCGGACCGGCTGCTGAGCGGGGCCGGGATGACCATCGACGCGGTGGCCGCTTCCGTGGGCTACGCCAGCACCGAGGTGTTCCGCCGGGCCTTCGAGCGGCGGTTCGGCGTGCGGCCCAGCGACTACCGCGCCCGCTTCTCGCGCGACGCTGCGTGAGGTCCGAGTCCGAAATCGTCCTGGACGCGTCCTTGCAGCCAAGCTTCGCTGGGCGGACCATCGGCCCACGATCTCAAGCGGGGTGGACGATGAAACGGCGACTTCTGACGATCTCGGCCTGTGGCGCCCTGGCGGTGGCGGTCGCCTTCCTGGCCGCGGCCGGGTCCCAGGCCCAGGCGCCGGGCGCGGCGCGCTACACCGCCGACGGCAAGCTGGAGTTCCCCAAGGACTACCGGACCTGGATCTATCTCTCGACCGGTCTCGACATGTCGTACCTGCCGCTGCCGGCCAGCATGATGGGCCACCACATGTTCGACAGCGTCTTCGTGGATCCGGCGTCCTATGCGGCGTTCCAGAAGACCGGGACCTGGCCGGACGGGGCGGTCTTCGTGCTGGAGGTGCGCGGCGCGCAGGACAAGGGCTCGATCAACAAGTCGGGCCAGTACCAGACCACCACGGTCATGGGCCGCGAGACCCACGTGAAGGATAAGCGCTTCGCCAGCGGCTGGGCGTTCTTCCCGTTCGGGACCGGGGAGGGGCCGGCGGCAGCCCTGCCTCAGGCCTCGGACTGCAACAAGTGCCACGAGGCGCACGGGGCGGTGGACACCACCATGGTGCAGTTCTACCCGACCCTCCTGCCCATCGCCGAGGCGAAAAAGACCTTCAGCGCGGCCTATCTCGCGGAAGAAAAGGCGCGGTAGCATATTACCGTATTTGGAAAGCTGAATTAAAACAGAATACTAGGCTCTGTAGGGCGCGGCCCGGTGTGTTGACATCGGCCGCGCCTTTGGGCATATCCCGCGCCTCACACCGGGGGCGCAACTCGCGATCCCGCTTGGTTCAACGGACACGACCCTCATGCTGAAGAGCACCACGGCTTCGCTGAAGCCCGCCGAGGTCGAGAAGAAGTGGATCGTGATCGACGCCCAGGACGCCGTGGTCGGCCGCCTGGCTTCGTTCATCGCCATGCGTCTTCGCGGCAAGCATCGGCCCGACTACACCCCCCACGTGGACTGCGGCGACATGGTCGTGGTGGTGAACGCCCACAAGGTGCGCTTCACCGGCAAGAAAGCCACGGACGAGGTCTACTACTGGCACACCGGCCACCCGGGCGGCGTCAAGCAGCGCACCCCGGCCCAGATCCTCGGCGGCAAGTACCCCGAGCGCGTGCTGCAGAAGGCCGTCGAGCGCATGCTGCCCAAGGAAAGCCCCCTGGCGCGCAAGCAGCTGACGCACCTGCGCATCTACAATGCGCCGGAGCATCCGCACGAGGCGCAGAACCCTGAGACCATCGCGTTCGCCGACCTGAACGCCAAGAACGTTCGGAGCGCGTGATGAGCGAAGCCAACACGACCGAGGCCACCGGCTTCGACGCCCTGAAGGGCCTGGGCACCCAGGAAGAGGCCGTCGTTCGCGAGCCCAAGATCGACGCCCAGGGCCGCGCCTACGCCACCGGCAAGCGCAAGAACGCCGTCGCCCGGGTCTGGATCAAGCCGGGCAAGGGCAAGATCACCATCAACGGCCGCGACCAGGAGATCTACTTCGCGCGCCCCGTGCTGCGGATGATGATCGCCCAGCCGATGCAGGTCGCCGACCGCCTCGGCCAGTTCGACGTGGACATCACGGTCGAGGGCTCGGGTCTCTCCGGCCAGGCCGGCGCCGTGCGCCACGGCATCGCCAAGGCCCTGACCTATTACGAGCCCGGCCTGCGCGCCGTGCTGAAGCCGCACGGCTTCCTGACCCGCGACCCCCGCGTCGTGGAGCGGAAGAAGTACGGCAAGGCCAAGGCCCGACGCAGCTTCCAGTTCTCGAAGCGCTAGACCTTCGCACAAGCGATCTACTGCGAGGGGCGCTTCGGGCAACCGAGGCGCCCTTTTCATTTGAACCGCAGAGATCGCGGAGATGCGCGGAGGGGACCACGGCCGCCGCAGTCTCTGCGTATCTCCGCGGTCTCTGCGGTTGAATTGACGGGCTGCGGGCCCGACTTGGGGATCGACATGACCCACACGGTTTTCATCGACGGCGAGGCGGGCACCACGGGCCTGCAGATCCGCGAGCGGCTGGCGCGCCATGAGGGCGTGGAGGTCGTCTCCATCGATCCGGCCCGGCGCAAGGACGCCGACGCGCGGCGCGAACTGCTGAACAGCGTCGATGCGGTGGTGCTGTGCCTGCCGGACGACGCGGCGCGCGAAGCGGTGGGCATGATCAGCTCCAACCGGGTGAAGGTGGTCGACGCCTCCACGGCCCACCGGATCGCGCCGGACTGGGCCTATGGCTTTGCGGAAATGGCGCCGGCGCAACGGGACGCGATCCGCAGCTCCGCGCGTGTGGCCAATCCCGGCTGCTATCCGACCGGCTTCATCGGCCTGGTGCGGCCGCTGGTGGCCGCGGGCCTGATCCCGGCGGACTTCCCGCTGACGGTCAACGCGGTCTCCGGCTACTCCGGGGGCGGGAAGGGGCTGATCGGCGAGTTCGAGGACGCCCCCGCGCCGGCGGGCACGAGCGACGCCTTCCGCGCCTACGGCATGGGCCTGGCGCACAAGCACCTGCCGGAAATGCAGGCCCACGCAGGCCTCGCGCATCCGCCGGTGTTCGCGCCCGCGGTGGGCCGCTACGCCCAGGGGATGCTGGTGGAGGTTCCGCTGCAGCTCTGGGCGCTGCCGGGCAGGCCGTCACCGGCCGACCTGCACGTGGCCCTGGCGGCCGCCTACGCCGGCGAGGCCTTCGTCGAGGTCGCGAGCGGCGGCGAGTGCGCCGACCTGGCCAAGGCCCGCGCGGGCGCCGGCGGCTACGTCCAGGCGCTGGATCCCGAGGCCCTGAACGGGACGAACCGCATGCGGCTGTTCGTCTTTGGCAACGCGGCCGGGACCCAGGCCCGCCTAGTGGCCCTGCTGGACAACCTGGGCAAGGGCGCCTCCGGCGCGGCGGTGCAGAACCTCAACCTGATGCTGGGCCTGCCGGAAGCCGCGGGCTTGTAACCGCGGGGCGTTGGCGCTCGTATTAGATGACATGAGCAACCTCACCCTCGACCGCCGCCGTTTCCTCCTGACCTCCGCGATCGTGGGGGCGACCCCGACGCTGGCCTTCGCCCGCGCGGCCGATCCCTACGCCGCGTCCCCGTTCCGCAAGCTGGCCGACGCCGACTGGCGCCAGCGCCTGCCGGAGGCCAGCTATGACGTGCTGCGCCATGAGGGCACCGAGCGGCCGTTCACCAGCCCGCTGCTGAACGAGCACCGCAAGGGGGCCTTCGCCTGCCTGGGCTGCGGCCTGCCGCTGTTCAAGTCAGACACCAAGTTCGAGAGCGGCACCGGCTGGCCCAGCTTCTACGACGCGATCCCGGGCGCCCTGGCGCGCAAGACCGACACCAAGCTCGCCTTCGAGACCCGCACCGAATACCACTGCGCCCAGTGCCTGGGGCACCAGGGCCACGTGTTCAACGACGGCCCCCGGCCGACCGGCCTGCGCTACTGCAACAACGGGGTCGCGCTGAAGTTCTTGCCGGCCTAGCCGCCCGGCTGCGCCGGCGCGGGCGCGCCCTGAAGGATCCGCCCGGGGCCTGAGACCTTGGTGACGAGCCGGGCTGGGCGCGTGAGCAGCCGGATATCGCCGGCGCCCGAGATGCCGAGGTCGGCGCGCGCTGTCGGCGCGATCGTGGCGGTTCCGGCCCCGTCGACGTCAACGAACGCCCGTCTGGCCTGCAGGCGGCTAAGGTCGGCGTCGCCGCTGCTGCTGAGGTCGAGATCGATTTCGTCGACATCGCCGCTCGCGATGATGGCGGCGGAGTCCTGGACGTCGAGCGCGAGGCGCTTCTGGTTGAGATTCTCGATGGTCAGGACGGTTCGGCCGGCCACATCGAAGCTTCTGATATTTGGCGCCCGGACAACGATCGTCACCCTGGAATCCGCGGGCGGCTGTCCAGCCGGCAGGCGCAGCGTGTCGCCGCGGACCGTCAGTCCATTTGCGATCCTTGCTGGCCCGGAGATCGTCACGCTCGCCGGCCCGCTCGCCTGGACATAGCGGACGTCTGCGTCGAGATCGACGGCGAGGCGGTCCGCGCCGCTCCACGCGAGGGTGCGGGTGGTCGGGCTGTCGCCGGCGGGTCCCTGGACACCGCGCCCCACCCCGGGTGGTCCCCGCCACCAGTGGTTTCCCCACTCGGAAAATCCCGAACTCCAGCCGCGCTTCGCCGCCTCAGGACCTGCGATCGTGACGGCGGTCGATATGGCGACCACGGCCAGAAAGAGGCCCGCGGCCGCGATCATTGCGAGCGAGCGGATCATGTGGCGACCCTGGGGACGGCGGGATCGTAGACCGCGCGGGACACGAGCGCCATCCGCCGAGCGTGGTGGTGTGTCAGGTCTTGCGCGCCGGCGCGGGCGGCGGCGTCGGGGGCGTCGTCGGCGCTGCGGCCGTGACGCCGCCGGGCTGGCGGATGCGGCCGGCGCCCGAGATCGCGCTCTCAAGCTTCGGCGGATGGGTCAGCAGCCGCACGTTGCCCATGCCGGAGATCTCCAGATTGGCCGCCTCGGTCGGGGCGATCGTCGCGCCGCCGGCGCCGGAGATCTTCACGTCCGCGCTCTTGGTCTTCAGGCCGCCGAGGTCCACATCGCCGGCGCCGGACAGCTCCAGCTCGACGGTGTTGGCCTCGCCGGTGGCATGCACCTCGGCCGCGCCGGAGATGTCGAGGGCCAGCTTGTCCTGCTTGTAGTCCTCGATGGTCAGGGCGTTGGCGCCGGAGAGGTCGAAGCGGCTGATGTTGGGCGCACGCACCACCACGCTCAGCTTGTGCGGCCACCAGTGCTGGGTGAAGCCGTCGAACTGGACGCGCTCGCCCGTGACCACCACGTGGTCCACCGCCGCGGGCGGCCCGCTGACCGTGACCGTGGCGGGCCCATCGGCCTGGACGTAGCGGATGTCGGCCGGGAAGCCGACGTTGAGCGCGTCCGCGCCGCTCCAGGCCAGCACGCGGCTGGACTGCGGGCCGCGGTCGGCGTGTTCGTCGCCCCAGCGATGGTGATGGCGCCAACGCCACTCGTGGCCGCCCCAGTCGCTGGAGGCCAGGCCCCAGGTGCTGCGGGCCAGGACCTCCTGGCCGCCAACGGCCACGGCCGCCGCCAGGGTGCCTACCGAGAGCACGAAGCCCGCGATCACGATCATCAGAAGCACGCGGATCATGTTCAGCTCTCCCCAGCTTGTCTCTTAAGATTCCAGGGCCGGCTTCAGCAGCCGGTAGTGTAGCCGCCCGTACCAGACGAGGGCGTTCATCAGGCCGATGCCGACGATGGTGAGCAGCGCGCCGCCCGACGCCGAGCCGGCCATGACCCCGATGCCCGCCAGCACAGCGGTCAGCGGTCCGCCGGGTGGGTCGGTGAAGGGCCCGGCCGCGAAGACGACAGCGCCCGCGAAGAAGCAGGCCACCACGGCGATGGCCAGGCCGAAGAGCACGCCGGCCACGCCCATCAGCAGGGGCAGCAGGAACAGGATGTCGATGGCGCCCAGGCCCAGGACGGCGAACACCGCCGCGCCCGCCGCCGACGGGGACCGCTCCTCGCGCCAGCGGGTCATGGTGCTCTCGGCCCGCACCTCTCGCGCCAGGCGGTCGGGATCGCCCAGGGCGGCGGCCACCTCGGCCTCGCTGCGCCCGGCGGCCTCGCCGTCGGCGAAGTGCTGCTCGTAGTCGGCGATGATGTCGGCCAGCGCCTGCGGCGGCAGGCCGCGCAGGCCCTCCCGCAGGCGGGCCAGGAACGCCTCGCGTGTCATTGGACCCCTCCAAACACGATCTGGTCGACGGAGCCGGAGAACGACGCCCAGGCGTCCTTCTGGCTCTCGAAGCTCTTCTTCCCGGCTTCGGAGAGCCGGTAGTACTTGCGCGGCGGGCCGGCCGGGCTCTCGACCAGATAGGTCTGGACCAGGCCGTCGGCCTGCAGCCGGCGCATCAGCGGATAGATCGTGCCTTCGCCCATGCCGATGGCGTCGGCCAGGCGGCTGGCGATCTCATAGGCATAGCTGTCGTGGTGCGAGAGCAGGGCCAGGACGCACAGCTCAAGCGCGCCCTTCTTCAGCTGGATCTCGATGGCTTCCGGCACGGGCTTGCGCCTCCTTGTCGAGCCATCGAGTACGGCAAGGTATTGGGCGACGCAAGGTAGCTTGCATTAAACATTAGTAACTTCCTCTCCCACTGCGTGGGAAAGGAACAAGGGCCCCATCGCTGCGGCCGGTCAGTCCAGCAGGCCGCCGCAGCTGAGATCGCCCTCGGCGCAATTGAGCTCGGCCTGGAGGGTCTTCGTCCGCTGATCGGTCAGGTCCTCCAGGCAGAGGGACAGGGAGGCCGGATAGAACGAACCTGTGCGGGAGCCGGCGCGCGCGGCGCAGTCGAGGTCGCGGAACGAGATCCAGGCCCGCTGGGCCGCCCGCAGCCGCTCGCGGCCAGCTGGCGAGGCCTTGGCCATCAGCTTGCGATAGGTGTCGTTGAGGGCGCGATCGGCCATGTGCTGGCGATCGCCCGCTTGCTGGTCGATCTCGAGCTGCGTGGGACCGACGAGCTCAGGGCGCTTCTGCGCCGCCGCGGGCCCAGCAGACAGAAGCGCTGCGACCAGCAGTACGGTCCCGGCGCGTCCGCCCACCGCCTAGCTCTTCACCTTCACATATTCGCCGGGCGCATCGCCCAGGGGCTTCAGCGGGCCCAGGGCCGGGTCTCGGGCCTTGACCAGCTTGCCGGAGCGCGCCTTCAGCCACTCCGCCCAGTGCGGCCACCAGGACCCCGGATGCTCCACCGCGCGCGCCTGCCATTCCTGGAGCGTGGGCGGCAGCTGGTCGTTGGTCCAGTGCTGGTACTTCTGGGCGACGGGCGCGTTGATCACGCCGGCGATGTGGCCCGAGCCCGCCATGGTGAAGGTGGTGGGGCCGCCGAACAGCCGCGCGCCCTTGTAGACCGAACGGGCGGGCGCGATGTGGTCTTCCTTCGAGGACTGCACGTAGACCGGGACCTTCACCTTGCTGAGGTCGATCTGCACGCCGTCCAGGGTGAGTTCGCCCTTGGCCATGGCGTTCTGGCCGTAGAACTTGCGCAGATAGTAGGTGTGCAGGGTCTTCGGCATGCGCGTCTGGTCGGAGTTCCAGAACAGCAGGTCGAAGGGCTTGGGCTCCTTGCCCAGCAGGTAGTTGTTCACGAAGAACGACCAGATCAGGTCGTTGGAGCGCAGGGCGTTGAAGGTGTCGGCCATGGT
>Ga0136846_1230754_pt1 | contig 16499 bp, 14 predicted proteins | sample HopSoiMetagenom2_FD_96841 | JGI IMG/M metagenome (GOLD analysis project Ga0136846, IMG submission 96841) | Grasslands soil microbial communities from Hopland, California, USA - 2 Assembly 2016 (version 4) | ecosystem: Environmental > Terrestrial > Soil > Grasslands | place: USA: Hopland... | reverse complement strand
TCCACGATAATTATTGTACTGGCCTGCATCGCTATTCTATATGGCGCATTCGCCACGATGATGCAGAACGACCTTAAATATATCAACGCTTATTCATCGGTGAGTCACTGCGGTTTTATCCTGTTAGGTATTGGAATATTAACCCGAACATCGATAAATGGCGCCGTGATCCAAATGGTGTCGCACGGACTAATGACAGCCCTTTTCTTTGCAGCCATAGGAATGATATACGATCGTACCCATTCCAGGCAGGTGGCACAGCTGGGAGGATTGATGAAGATGATGCCGTTTATTTCAACCGTATTTGTCATTGCCGGGTTATGCTCGCTCGGTATGCCAGGGCTCAGTGGATTTGTTTCCGAGATGACTGTGTTCATGGGCTCCTTGGAAAAAAGCGACATGTTCTACCGTATCGCCACAATTGTCGCCTGTGCATCCATCGTTGTTACCGCCGTTTATATCTTGAGAGCTGTTGGGTCAGCGATCATGGGGCCGGTAAAAAACAGCGGGTACCTGCCATTAAAAGATGCAGGATGGAATGAGAAATTAGCAGCCGGTTTGTTGATCGTGGGGATCCTGGTCATTGGAATTGCCCCGTTCTATCTGACTGAACTGATCAATCCGGGAACCGACATCATTATGAATGTAATCAATAAAGCAGTGACTAAGTAAACAGGAGCAAGAAGTATGGTACATGATTTTCTCGTATTAATGAAACAGGAACTGTTGGTGACGGCGATCATCTTTCTACTTCTTTTTATCAAGCTATCAACAAAGGAGTGGAAAGTTGAAACCTCGCTGACGGTTATCAATATACTCCTCTTCCTTAACCTGGTGTCCGGCTTTTTTTATATCCGCACGGGAACGCTTTTTGGTGATATGTTCCGCACCAGCGAGCTGCTGGCATTTGAAAAGAACATCCTCAACCTCGGTACATTTATCATATCGCTTCAGTCGTACAGCTGGCTGAAGCAGCATAAACATGTACCGGAATTCTTCATGCTCATGCTCTGCACCCTGCTGGGCATGTTCTTCATGCTCTCGAGTAATAACCTGCTGATGTTCTACCTGGGGCTTGAGCTTTCCAGCATTCCATTGGCGGCGATGGCGAACTTCGATCTGGAGAAAAGACATTCCTCGGAAGCAGCTATGAAATACATTATGTCTTCCGCTTTTTCATCCGGTCTGCTGTTGTTTGGCATTTCGATGCTGTACGGTGCTACTGGCACTTTGAACTTTGATGAGATAGCAGGGCAACTGACTACTCAAAATTCGTTGCAGGTCTTCTCATTTATCCTGTTACTGGCAGGATTTGGTTTCAAGATCTCGGCTGTGCCTTTTCACTTGTGGACCGCCGATGTATATGAAGGTTCCCCGGTGGCCGTCACCTCTTATCTTTCTGTTATTTCAAAAGGATCAGTTTTATTTGTTCTTGTTTCCGTTTTGTACAATGTGTTCCGGGGGCTCGATGCCAGCTGGTATAAAATGTTATTCCTTATCTCGGTACTAACAATGGTGATCGGCAACCTTTTTGCCTTGCGCCAGCAGAATATGAAACGATTTCTCGCTTTCTCCTCCATTGCCCAGGTTGGATTTATTCTTATCGGCATAACCGGCGAATCGATCGAAGGCAGTGCTTCCGTGATCTTTTTCATAATGGTCTATGTATTCTCTAACCTGGCGGCATTTGGTGTTATCTCGCTGGTCAGTGCTGCTACGGGCAGGGAGGGCGTGGACGACTACAAAGGTTTTTACAAAACAAATCCTCTTTTGAGTTGGATATTGGCCATCGCTTTATTTTCCCTGGCTGGTGTTCCACCTACCGCGGGCTTTTTTGGAAAATTCTTCCTGTTGCTTGCCGGCGCGGGCAAAGGAAATTACTGGCTGATCACGATTGCCGCATTAAATATGGTGGTTTCTCTTTATTATTATTTGAGAGTTGTGAAAGCCATATTCATGGACGACAATGAAAGCCCCGTCGAAAAAATTCATGCACCTTTGTCGCCAAAGATCGCTATGCTGGTCTGCACGGCAGGCATTATTCTCACGGGGCTGATGAGCGGGGCGTATAACTATATTCATTCATTATTAAAATGAAACCCGAAGTTTCGGGATTCGAAATTCAACATTCGGATTTCTAACAGCCATGGCAATTAATAAAAATCATGAATTCGAAGAACTGAATGGAGTAAAATGCTCCATAGTAGAAAAGAATGCAGGCAGGGAAAGGATAGAGTTCCTGAAGCAATTGTTGGAGTTCAATCATTTCACTGTAATAGTTGTGCCTTCTCCGCCCGCTAAGCTTGCGCCTGCACCAAAACCTGCAGCCGCTGTTGAAGGCGAATCTCCCGCACCAGCTCCAAATCCAGAACCGATACCGCCTGCGCCCGAAACATTTACCATGGGCGTAACAAATGTTGCTTTTAACCCAACCAACGCGATTTTCGGACGGCTATTGAAGACAAAGGATGGTCACGTGGTAACTCTCGCATATTGGGAACAAAAAGAAGAGATAAGTAATGACGATATTCCGTATTTCGAACAAAAAAAATAAATGGCTTTCATGGAAATTAAGAATTTGTTCGATCCCATAGTTAAACAGGAGATCATTGTACGCATCAACAAGTTGACGCCTGAATCCAAACCGTTATGGGGCAAAATGAATGTCAGCCAGATGCTCGCTCATTTACAGGTCCCAATCGGCGTTGCTGATGGCAGCCAGAAATTGAAGAGAACGCTATTTGGAAGGATAGTTGGACCGATGGTGAAATCGATCATTTATAATGATAAGCCTTTTAAGCGCAACCTGCCTACAGATCCTTCTTTTGTCATGACGGGCAGCGAAAAGGATTTTGAAACAGAAAAACAAAAACTGTTGAAGATAGTCAGCAATTTCAGCGAAGCCAGCATTGTTAACGAAACTCATACTTTCTTCGGCAAGTTGACCAGGGATCAATGGAGCAAAGGCACCTGGAAGCATCTCGATCATCACCTGGCACAGTTCGGTGTTTGAACTTAAGGCGCTAATCTTTCAATCTTCCAGTTACCAGGGGTTGTTTCGGAATAAAGGATACGGTCGTGCATGCGATTGGGGCGTCCCTGCCAGAATTCGATCTTTATGGGTTTAACCCGGAATCCACCCCAGTGCGGCGGTCTGTGGAGTTTTTCTTTTTTAAATTTTTCAGCATACTGTTTAAATGTCGCTTCGAGCCATCGTTTGCTTTCTACCACTTCGCTTTGCGGCGAAGACCAGGCTCCTACCTGGCTTCCTTCCGGGCGGGTATTGAAATAATCATCGTTTTCTTGCGGTGCGATCTTCCCGGCAATGCCTTTGATGCGCACCTGGCGTTCCAATTCTTTCCAGTGAAATAAAAGACAGCAAGCCGGATTAAAACTGAGTTCGCGACTTTTGGTGCTGTTATAATTGGTAAAGAAAACAAAACCCCGGGCATCAAAACCTTTCAGTAGGACGGTCCGGGCATCGGCAAAATTATCATCCCCGGTCGTGGCCAGGGTCATCGCATTCATTTCGATGATCTGCGATTGCTCTGCATCATTCCACCAGCGTTCAAACTGGCCGATGGGAGATGAAGCGACCTCCTCTTCATTCAATGAATGCAAGGAATAATCTTTGCGTAAACGGGCTATTTCTTCTGCGGTCATAGTTAATTGCCGATCAAAGATAAACGATGAAGGAAATTATAGTCAACATTCCAGATTAGGTAGTTATTGCTTTTAAGACAATATCCTTTATTTTATCCAGCGGCACCCTCTCCTGTTTCATCGTATCACGATAACGGATTGTTACGGTGTTATCTTCCTTTGTCTGCTGATCTACAGTGACACAAAACGGGGTTCCGATCGCATCCATACGACGGTATCGCTTCCCGATCGTATCTTTTTCTTCATAGAAGCAGCGGAAATGCATTTTGCAATCATCCATGATCTTCCGGCCTATTTCAGGCAGGCCATCTTTTTTTACCAGCGGCAATACGGCAAGCTTCATCGGAGCAAGCCTGGTTGGAAACTTCAATACCACCCTGCTATCCTGTTTTTCAGGAGTGCTAAGATCTTCTTCCGTATAGGCACTACTCATCACCAGCAGGAACATGCGGTCGAGGCCGATAGAAGTTTCAATCACGTAAGGAATATAGTTTCCATAAGCCTTACCTGTCGCGGGGTCGATATCGTTATCGAAATACTGCATTTTCTTTTTGCTGAATTGCTGGTGTTGGGTCAGGTCATAATCGGTACGGCTGTGTATACCTTCTACTTCTTTAAATCCAATCGGGAATTCATATTCAATATCCCCTGCATTGTCTGCATAGAAAGCAGGTTTAAGATGAGGATGCCACTGGTATTTTGATTCCGGAGTTCCAAGGCTCAGATGCCATTTCATTCTTTCGCCTTTCCAGAATTCGAACCATTCCTTTTGTGTTCCCGGCCTGCAGAAGAATTGCATCTCCATCTGTTCAAACTCACGCATGCGAAAAATAAATTGCCTGGCCACAATTTCGTTGCGGAAAGCTTTACCGATCTGTGCTATTCCAAATGGGATTTTCATCCTGCCGGTTTTCTGCACATTCAAAAAGTTGACAAAGATCCCCTGGGCGGTTTCAGGTCTTAAATAAACCTTATTGTCCTCGTCATCTGACGAAACAGTCGACCCAAACTCGGTAGAGAACATTAGATTGAATTGCCGGATCTCTGTCCAGTTGCCGGTGTTACTGATCGGGCATTTGATTCCATAATCCGATATCAGTTTTCTCAACCCTTCAAAATCATCTTTCGCTACCAGTTTCTCCATAGAATCGATCAGGGCTTTAGCTTCATCAACCCTTCCGTCTTTCTCCATCATTTCTGCATGTCCTTCGATCAGGTGATCTACGCGGTATCTTTTCTTGCTGTCTTTGTTGTCGATCATCGGATCGTTGAAATTATCAACATGCCCGCTTGCTTTCCAGGTAGTCGGGTGCATGAAAATTGCCGCGTCGATACCAACAATGTTTTCATGCATACGGGTCATACTTTCCCACCAATAATCCTTGATATTCTTTTTAAGCTCACTGCCCCACTGGCCATAATCATAAACTGCCTGCAGCCCGTCATATATTTCGCTGGACGGGAAAATGAAACCGTATTCTTTGCAATGAGAGATTATCGCCTGGAACTTATTACTGTCGTTTGCCATAGGCGGCAAAGATAACAGAACTGAAATTTATAGCAGGAGAAGAAACAGTATTATCTTCCAGCTGAACAGCCGGCAATTTTATGATCCCTCCGCAAAAAATTATCGAAATAAAAAAGAAGCTGGAGAGCGGCTATCCCCAGGGGATAGGAACAAGCAGTAAGAAGTAGTCAGGGTTAATTCTCCGACCGATTACACGAAGGCTGTGTTTTTCCCCGTTTATTACTTGTTTTATTCCCGTTTCTTTTTGTTTTTTTCTCATGGTTTCGCTTTTGTGATGTGTGATATTTGAAATCCATGTATGAATTTTAGTCGGCCGTCCCGATCTTGCAAGCTTCTGTATTCGTGAGAACTGAATTGAATTAGTTTGCCAAAGACCTGTTGCTTGTATATTGGATACACTAATCTTTATGCAAGGGCAATGGTTGCTTATTGCTTAGTTTTTGCGATAGGCAACGGCGGTGGAGGCGGGGGCGGGGCGGGCCCAACAGGGCTAAGACTTGATGGACCAATAGCCAAAGGCTAAAACTTCGGTTTATTTGAAAAAAGGACCTACTTGAAAAATGTCACAATCAATGCAAGTTTATGTTGCAAGGCTCTTTTAATATGTGACTACTTTTGAAAAACACCGCTCAGCACACCTACCCCTCGTCATTCATTCCAGACGGTTCATGTGCCTTAAAACTTAAATTTATGAAGACATAAATAAAACAGGAGCCCATCGTATGCTAAATTTCCATCAATAAATGCTGTTTCCAATTCCCAGCAACAATACCTCCTCTTTTAGCCGTGCAGGACTGTTCTTTACAATCGCCTCTTATAAAAACTCTTTTTTGATCGTTTCCAATTATCATCAGTTGCAATCTGAATAGATAATTATTAATGTCAATTCGTCAGGCATAACATTGCTTTTTTTCTTTTCACATCCAACGAATCGGCCAATCGCTGATGGCTTTCATTGTATTCTTTCACTGCATTGAAAAAAGGCAAGCATCGCTACATAAACTTCATTTCAGCTTCTCATTCTGCTGATGTCGTTCCGCATCCCGTTTATTTTTCTTTTCAAAGTTCTTATGCAGGGCTTCGGTCAAATCAACACCCGTCTGGTTGGCCAGGCAGATCAATACCCATAGTACATCAGCCATTTCATCGCCCAGGTCTTTGTCTTTATCAGATTCTTTGAATGACTGGTCACCATATTTGCGGGCTATAAGCCGGGCCAACTCACCCACTTCTTCGGTAAGGATAACCATATTTGTCAGTTCACTGAAATAACGGACACCAACTGCTTTGATCCATTGATCCACCTGTTGCTGGGCATCGGCAATAGTCATAACAAAGTTTTTAGAGAATGATTGCAATATAGCATGATTATTGTCGTTTTAGCGACCCGTCCCCATTCCTACTACCTTTTTGAAGCTATAAAACCAATTCATTCAAAACCAAATTTGGTATTCTATGAGAGTTGTCCGTAGACTCATGACAGTTATTGTTGTCGCCTGCTTAGCTGTGTTGTCCTATTCACAGCCTTTGCCAGCTCCTCCAAAAGAACCCAAACCATATAAAATACTCACATCGGGCAAACAGATAACAGTTAAGAGCGGGAAGAATATCAAAAGCATTATGGTTTGGACGGCCAGCGGCCACCGGATTGTTGAGCAACAGGAAATAAATGCTTCCACTTATACCTTTAATGTTAATGTTAATGAGAAGTATTTTTTTGTGATGATCCAGCTCGATGGGATGAAACCTTTTACAGAAAAGATCGGGATCCAGTAAACAATTCACTACTGTAAGGTTTGACCGAAAGGATCACTACTCTTTGTTCCTGGTATCGATGACAATAGTGACCGGCCCTTCATTGCATAGCTTCACTTTCATATCTGCTCCAAATACACCAGTTTTCACCGGCTTAGCCAGGTCCTTAGAAAGCTGCAGGATCATCTTTTCGTAAAGTGGTATGGCGATACCGGGTTTGCTGGCCCTGATATAACTCGGTCGGTTTCCTTTTTTGGTCGAAGCATGAAGGGTAAACTGGCTAACCAACAGTATCTCTCCTTTTTTATCAATAACCGAAACATTCATAACACCATTCTCATCGTCGAATATCCGGAGGTTGACAATTTTTCCACTTAACCACTCGACATCTTCGTCTGTATCCGGGTCCTCGATTCCAAGTAATACAAGCAATCCACTCTCTATCTGTGAATGGACCTTCCCATCAATTGTGACACTTGCTTTGCTGACTCTTTGTATTACGGCGCGCATGAAAGCAAGATACTACCGGATTCCGGATAACGAATTCTTGTTAACTTTACTGCCTGGCATCTAGCATCCAGCATCATGATCAACCTCTCTTCTGAAATCCAGTTCCAAACTACCCGCAGTGGTGGCAAGGGCGGGCAAAATGTAAATAAGGTGGAAACGGCTGTAATAGGTTCCTGGCCGGTTGAACGCTCTTCGTTGTTTACCGATGAACAAAAACTGATCATAAAAGAAAAACTATCCAACCGGATTACATCGGAGGGTTATCTCCAGGTAAAATCACAGGTTCACCGGACCCAACTGGCTAACAAAGATGAGGTGATCGAAAAGATCAACCGACTCGTAAACGAAGCTTTAAAGAAAAAAAAGCTACGCGTACCCACCAGGTCAAGCAAAGCTTCCAAAGAAAAAAGGCTCGAATCAAAAAAGAAACAATCAGAGATCAAGTCAGGACGGAAAAAATTCAGGCCGGGCCCTGGAGAATGATAAACAGAGCCTGCCTGCCAGCCGTCGCCATAGGCTTTGGCCGTGCCCCGTCGCTAACAGCCGTCGGGCAGATCCTTTGGCGTCGGACGAAGCTATTGCGCAAGCGATCGGTGACCGGCAAGCAGGCGAGAGCGAATAAAAAACCCAGCCATCTCAATAACTTCGCGAATTAATTCGACTCACATTGTAGCCTCAATTGCCATTTTCGTATGTAAGATGCTTCCCACAAAATAGCCATAACGTGCTTGAACTACGTACAACCCACATTGACAATTCGTAATTTTCAAAAAAACTTTTTGCTCCATAGTATTGAGTTTCAAAAACTTGATTTTTTGACATTCGTACAATTCCTATAGGGGTACTTGCACAGTCAAAGACGCCGGTTTACTTTTACGTTATCAGGCTGGCTTTTTTACCACGTATTCTTAGCCAGGTTTTACAGAAAATACCTGATTCGTAATCTGACCCTTTAAAAATGACCGCTATGAAAACATTTTTTACCCGCATTAAGCTTACAAGCTGTTTGTTTGTTCTGACTTTATCAGTTCTTACAAATAAGGCCGTATCGCAGACTGCCCCACCACCAATTTATAAATTTCAAAACCCTACGCTTGTTTCAGGTACCGCCGGAACGGTCAACGCAACTTATCGTTTTCCGACAGTGGCCCCTGGTGTAGATGCTTTGGTTAAAATAATGAATATGCAGGGAGGCATAACACTCCTGAATATTGACCGCACAGCGGATGGTTATGGAGAAGCGTTTCAACCTGAATACCAGGTGCCGGCTTTGTCGAACGGATACATAGATTTCAGGATCATATTTGTAGCACCCGGAAACAGTACTCCCAAAGAGCAAGCTCTTGTTGATTGCAGCGGGCTTGATATTGATGGCAGTATTTATTCGGGAGTGGCATTAAAAGAATATAACAATATTGATTTGCACGGCGGTGTCTGCACATTTAATCTACTCAACAGTGAAATTGCTGTGTCAACAAACGGCACTGGTTTTCTCGCCAATAATATCACAGGCAATTTGTTTGGAACACTTGTCGATACCGCAGCGACCCAGGTTATGTATTCGGTAAGGAACGCGAAAGTCGATACTTTTTACTACCGCGTAGGCGCCAATAATCTGTTATCTGGTGTTGTTCCCCGTTATGCAAGCTTATATTTTAAAAGGTTCCTCTATCCCAGTACGGGCGTCCTTTCAATCAATAGTCTTTCTGAATTTAGTGGAGTGTCTCAAAACCAGGAGATCAAACTGCAATGGTCGTTATCGGAAGGTAATACCGCCAGTAACATCGTTCTTGAGAAGAGTACAACCGCGAACGATTTCTATCCGACCGCCGAATTCCCGGTAAATCCACAGTCAAAGACGCAACGGGATTTTGAGTACACGGACAACAGGAATGTTAAAGGATCAGTTTTCTACAGGCTAAAGGTCACTGCCGCTGATGGCAAGATACAATATAGCAACGTCCTGCATTTCCAAATCGGTGGAAAGGATGAGAGCATGTTAACCGTATTTCCTACCGTAGTGCAGTCTGCAGCGACGGTGAATATCAGTGTGCCTAAAAAACAAAACGCTGTTTTGTTGATCACTGATATGGCTGGCCGAATAGTCAAACAATTACTTCTTGCCTTAAAAGACGGGAATAATAGCCTGGTCGTATCCGGGATTGATAAATTCCAAAAAGGAAATTATATCATTTCAGTTAATACAGGCAGCCAGAAACTTTCAAGCCAAATCATAGTTCAATAAATAGCAGTAACCGATAATTTGTAGCGGCACCTTTTAACAAAGAGGTGCCGTGTGAGATGCCAGGACGCCTAACAACTGACAGCTCACACCCGATAACTACACCAGATGCCCCAAACCTGGCAGCGGACACCTGACAACTAACACCTCCCTCCGATACATTCGTTTTTTGAACGGCCATCAATTACATTTGCCAATAAATATCCAATCCTTTTGAGCGGAATAAAACAACTGGCCGGGCAAACTCTATGGTATGGCGTAAGCTCTATCGCCGCCCGCTTTATTAACTACCTCCTTACCCCTTATCTTACTTATAAATTCCTCGACTGGCAATATGGGGAAATGAGCGTGGTCTATGCCTTTATTCCCTTTATGAATGTGATCTATACTTATGGAATGGAAACTGCCTTTTTCCGATTTGCCAATAAAGCGGATAAAAAGAGTGTATATAATAGTACCAGCATATCGCTTATTATTTCCACCGTCATTCTTTCGTTTGTTTTGATCCTGTTGCAACGCCCGCTGTCTTTATTGCTGCAGATTAACCAGCACCCGGAATATTTATCAATGGCTGCAGCCATTATCGGTTTGGATGCATTAACCACTATCCCATTCGCCAAACTCCGGCAGGACGGGCGACCGATAAAATTTGCCGCCACCAAAGTGGGAGGCATCCTGATTAATATTCTCTGTGTTTATTTTTTCCTGAGTGTTTGTCCAAAACTTGCAAAAGATCCAAATAGCTGGGTGCAGGTTTGGTTTAATAAAGATTGGGCGGTTGGCTATGTATTATTGGCTAATCTCATTCAAAATATCGCAACATTCTTATTGCTGTTCAGGCAGTTCCTGGGTTTTGAATGGAAATTTGACAGCCGTTTATGGAAAGAGATGATGATATATGGCTTGCCGCTGATCGTTGCAGGTTTTGCCGGGATGATCAATGAAACATTTGACCGCATCATGCTCGAATGGTGGGCGCCTGTAAAAACAGTCAGGGCAGCCAAGGCCGAAGTGGGGATTTATTCCGCCTGTTACAAATTGTCCATTCTTATTACACTGGCAGTACAGGCATTTCGGATGGGGGCTGAGCCTTTTTTCTTTAAACAATCGACCGGGGACAATGCACCTAAAGTATATGCCCGCGTAATGAAATTCTTTGTAATCACTCTTTGCGGCATGTTCTTACTAGTGATGCTGTACCTTGATCTGTGGAAACATTTTATCCGGAATGAAAAAATGTGGGTCGGGTTGAAAGTAGTGCCGGTCTTATTGCTTGCTAATATGTTTCTTGGCATCTATTACAGCCTGAGTATCTGGTACAAACTAAGCAATAAAACGCTTTCCGGAGCCTGGATCACTCTTATTGGCGCTATAATAACATTAGGCATTAATTATTTTTTTATCCCTCTTTTCAGTTATACGGCTTGCGCCTGGGCCACGTTTGCCTGCTATGGAAGCATGATGGTGATCAGCTATGTATGGGGGCAAAAAGAATACAAAGTCCCTTATGCCTGGAAAAAACTGATAGCATACATTGTTATCAGCGTGCTGCTTTATGGTCTCCATAGCCTGCTGCTACAGATTGTTCCCTCGACGGTATTCTATTATGTAAGCGCTACATTGATCCTTGGAGCGTTTATATTATTTATTTTAAAAATTGAGCGGAAAGAGTTTGAGCGATTGCCATTGATCGGGAAATATTTGCGGTCATCTGTCGCCTAATACAATTTCACAAAAGGGTTATTCATCTTCTCAAACCCAACTGTCGTTACCGGGCCATGGCCTGAATACACTTTTGTATCGTCGGGTAAAGTGAAGATCTGGGTCTGGATGCTGTTGAAGAGCACATTGAAATCTCCCCCGGGCAAATCAGTCCTGCCAATGCCGAGATTAAACAATACATCCCCGCCTATCACAAAATTTCCCTTTTCATGATAAAAGGAAACACTGCCTGGCGAATGCCCGGGGGTGAATAAAACCTCGAGCGGCTCCTCGCCGATACTGATAGTTCTGTTTTCCTTTATATATTCCACCGGTCCCTGGTAATGTTCAAAAGGCAATTGCCACATCAGGCCGGACTGTGGCGCAAAATCCAGGACCGGCTTTTCCTTTTCATGTATATGCAATTTCAACCCCCAGGTATCGTATACAAATTGGTTTCCAAACACATGATCGAGATGGCAATGTGTATTCAGGAGGAGCACCGGCTTCCAGCCGGCCTTTTCAATGGTCGTTTTTAATTCCTGCCGTTCCTCTTCAAAATAACACCCCGGGTCTATAATGCAGCACATGCCTTTTTCGTTATACAAAATATAGGTATTCTCCTGCACAGGGTTAAATATGAAGGCCTTGATGCTTAACATGGACGAATTTTGTATTTTTAAATAGAATTCACGCTGCGGCTTCTGAAATAAAGGTACAACGGCATTGCCCGATTCATCGTAATTTGAACGGGAATTGAAGGCCTGGTCAGACAAACCCGCTTTTTTAATTCACAACAACCAAAACCGGCAACATTAGGGATAACTGTAACGATTAAATTAAGAGACAGAAACAGTACACGATTTATGAAGAAACTATCAAGCCTGATTGCCTGCCTTTCCTTTTTTTGGTGTATGGAGTCCAATGCGCAGGTTAGTACAGTAGAGTTTGGTAAAAACAGGGTCCAATACCAGAAATTTAAATGGAAATATTACCAGACAGAAAATTTCAACACCTATTTCAGCCAGGATGGGTTGGGCCTTGGAAAATATGTAGCCCAGATCGCCGAAGACCAATTACCCGGTATCGAAGAATTCGTTGAATATGGATTGCAGCGCCGTACAAACATTGTCGTCTACAACAATTTTGATGAGCTGCAACAATCCAATATCGGTCTGGGTATCGATTGGCAAAATACGGGCGGCATCACCAAACTGGTAAACAATAAAATGCTGGTGTATTTTGACGGCAACCATGACAACCTTCGCCGCCAGATACGACAGGGTATCGCCCGTGTATTGGTCGAGAATATTCTTTTCGGCGATGATCTCGGCGAATTCGCCGCCAACCAGGCCTTACTCGATCTGCCCAAATGGCTAACCGATGGCTATATCGCTTATGCTGCAGAAAACTGGAGCCCAACACTGGATGATGACCTCCGCGGGATCATGCTTGCTGGTAAGTATACCAACTTCTACCAGTTTGCCTTTGAAAAACCAGACCTTGCCGGCCATGCTTTCTGGAAATTCATCGCGGATAAATATGGTAAAAGCAAGACGACCTACCTGCTGTACCTGTCACGCGTATATCGCAACCTAAACTCTGCTTCTCTAAAAGTTGCCAAGAAAAAATTCAAGGAAATATTGAAGGATTTCATGCTTGAAGTACCGCAGGGCTATTATAAAGATCTCCGCGGCCGCCGCAATACCCCCAAAGGACAGTTATCCATCAGTGAAGTGATCGGTAAAAAAGATTTCATCCGTTTTAACGCCAACCCCATCCCAAGAAGTTTTACTTATGCCGTAGTCGAATTCAAACAAGGCATTTATTCTGTGGTGCTAATGGAAAATTTTGTAAGCCGCAAAGTTCTTTTAAAGTTTGGTACCCGTTCCAGGGAAGATGAAAAGAATCCTAACTATCCCATACTCGCGTGGGATCCGAAGGGAACAAGACTGGCCTGCCTGTATAGCCAGGAAGGCAAACTCAAATTTTTTATCTACGATCTCAACACCAGGGTCAAAATGATAAAACAGGAATGGCCGATGTTTGACCAGGTACAGGACATGAAATTTATGCTGGACGCCAATACACTCGTATTGAGCGCCATCCGTAGTGGACAGACAGACATATACACTTTTAAAATCGACAAACAAACCTATGAACAGGTAACCAATGACGTATACGATGACCTGGACCCATCGTTCGTGGCTTTCCCCAATAAAACCGGGATCATCTATGCAAGCAATCGTCCCTCGGCAGCGGCCGCAACAAGCGATGATTCGCTTCCGTCCAAGCGCTTTAATATCTTTTTGGTAGATAACTGGAACCAGTCAGAGTTTAAACAAATTTCGCAGCTAACCGCCCTGAAATTTGGAAACGCCCGGTTCCCTTCTCAATACAATACCAGCCATTTCACCTTCGTGAGTGATGAGAATGGAGTTAATAACCGGTACGCCGGCTTCTTCAAGACCGAAAGAGCAGGACTGGATACCCTGATATTTATCGGCGAAGAAATATTGCGCAATCCACCTCCAAGTGAAATAGACAGTGTGTTAAGAGAATATAATAAAAATGATATCGACTCCGTTGGTTTCGTTTCCGTGACCAATGATTCATCTTATGTGTTTCCGCTGACCAATTATCAAAGCAGTTTATTGGAAACAAGAACAGCCGGAGACAACCAGCAGGTAAGTGAAGTAGTAAAGTTGGGTGATATAAAACTCCTCTACCGCTTAAAGGTGGACCAGGTAGCCCTTAATCGCCGCAATGTTACCGCCAGGCCCACCGAATACATGAAACAACAAATAGATGCGGAAAGGAAAGTGCAAATGAAGAATGCGCAACTGGAAGAACAGAATGCACAGGATACGACGAAGAAACAGAATGACTTTTTCCTCAATGAGTTCCAAAACGAAAAGCCCGACACATCGAGCAAGAAAGGACAGGTGATAGAGGCTGAACAAATGAGCCGTCAACCGGTACTGCGTAAAGCCAAATTGTATGAATACAGGCCTCCGAAATTCTTTGCCGACTACGTGGTGACAGGCTTTAGTAACTCAGTGTTCCCGGTTAATAAATTCCAGGCATATGGCGGTGGGGCCGGACCTATTTATATGTCAAACGGAAGTGATTTCAACGGAATGATCCGTATGGGAACTTCCGACCTGATGGAAGATGTAAAATTCTCAGGTGGTGTACGACTGGCGCCTAACCTGCGCGATAATGACGTATTGTTTGAGTTTACCAATCTCCGTGGAAGGGTGGATTGGGGATTCCTGTATTATCGTAGCAGCAACCAGATCACGCCTGAGGAATTTCCACAACTCCTACTAAGAGAATACAATAATTATTACCTGGCCCGCTTCAAATATCCTTTTGACAGGACGAGAAGTCTAAGGGCTACGATCGGGCCGCGGTTTGACAATTTTGTAGTTACATCCCGTGGACGCCAGTCTCTCCAGTTTGAGGATCAGAAAAGTACTTATGGACAAGTAAGTCTTGAATATGTTTACGACAACACTATCAATCCTGCCACGAATATATTGCATGGGTTACGCTATAAAGCATTTGTCGACTGGTTTACCCAGCTAAACAATATCGGGAGCAGCGATGGAAGATATCTTTTCAATGCGGGTTTTGATGCCCGTCATTACCTGCCCATTTACCGCAACCTGATTTGGGCAATGAGAGTCGCCGGCGATTTTTCGTGGGGCAATCAGAAAGTGATCTATTATTTAGGAGGTGTCGACAACTGGTTTTCGCCTAAATTCAATGATGCCAACAAGCCGGCGAATGATGTGGACTACGCTTACCAGTCGCTTGCGGTAAATATGCGTGGCTTTAAACAAAATGTGGCCAATGGTAATAATGCAATAGTTATTAATAGCGAAGTCAGACTACCAGTGTTTTCTACGTTTTTTAATAAACCGATCAATAACGCATTCCTGCGAAACTTCCAATTGGTCCAGTTCTTTGATCTTGGCAACGCCTGGAACGGAAAGTTCAAGGGTATGGAAAGACCTTCCGTTATTTATGGCACTCCCCCGGTAACCGTCCGCATCAAAGCCGGTGGTATTGGTCCTTTGGCCGGAGGCTATGGCTTTGGCGCCAGGAGCACTTTACTTGGCTATTTCCTCCGTGTTGACGCAGCCTGGCAAATGAATGGATTTTTCAGGGGAAAACCGATCTGGTATGTAGCCATGGGGCTTGACTTCTGATCAACTGTAACTACATAAAGAATTTCACATAAATAAAAAGTCTCCGCAATCGCGGAGACTTTCGTTCATAGGAGGAACAAGAAACCAACCAACAGATTTAATGGTCACCATTGTATCCTTTTCGAAAAATGCATGATAACAGCCAATGTGAGGAACAGGCCAATACTACCCAGTATCAACGCATAATCCTGCAGGCGAAGAATAGTAAATACGTAAGAATACAACAACACAAGCACGACCGACAATACCGTTGTAAGTTTGGCCGATTGCAAAATACCCCTGACAAACCAGGCAATCAATCCCACCGTAGCTGCTGACGCAATAATATAAGCCAGGTTGAAACCGGTATATTCTGAAAAGGATAAGAGTAACGTATAGAACATTATCAACGCAAGCCCGATCAGCGCATAATGAACAGGATGCACAGACCTTTTATTGACAGTTTCGATCAGGAAAAATGCCACGAAAGTTAATAGTATGCAAAGCACTGCGTACTTGACCGACCGCATGGTTTTTTGATATCCATTGACCGGCACATACAGATCAGTCCCGAAAGCTTCGCAAGTGATCGAAACAGTTTTGTTTGCAGATGCATAATCACTGTCAGTGGTATGAGCAGGGAAATAATCAGCAATAACGAATTCGTTATCCCTCCATTGTTGTGGAAAGTGTCGGCTATGCGCCATGCTTTTCCATGAACCATGGAACCCGTTTCCATTTATACTGGAAGTTTGCGGTAACGAATTGCCGATAAAACTTGGATGAGGCCAGGTTGAACTCAGATCAACCGTCGTGAGTCGCCCCACCGGAGTAAACAAAAGTTCCTCGGAGCCATTCAAATCAAGATCCATAGAAAAAATGGCATTGCTGAGTTCGGCCGCAG
>Ga0136846_1211999_pt1 | contig 16499 bp, 18 predicted proteins | sample HopSoiMetagenom2_FD_96841 | JGI IMG/M metagenome (GOLD analysis project Ga0136846, IMG submission 96841) | Grasslands soil microbial communities from Hopland, California, USA - 2 Assembly 2016 (version 4) | ecosystem: Environmental > Terrestrial > Soil > Grasslands | place: USA: Hopland... | reverse complement strand
CTCCACCTGCGGGAAGCAGGTGTCGAGCAGGGCGCTGGTGGTGGTGCCGCCCTTGCCGTCGGTGGTGAACGCGGGCGAGGAGTCGTAGGACAGCACGATCGGCCGGTCGCCGTGGCCACCGCCCTGGGTGAAGTCGACCTCGTAGGCGTCCGACCAGCCCTGGGTGACCGCGGTGCCGTTGGCCATCAGCTGCGTCCAGTAGCGCTGCCAGCCCTCCTCGCCGAACGCCGCCACCGTGGCCAGCAGGAACGCCAGGCCGGGCGAGCTGGTGGTCGCGCCGGGGGTGACGAACAGGTTCTTGTACTCCGGCTTCACCAGGTCGTCGAGGGTCTTCGGCTCGGGGATGCCGTGGTCGGCGAACCAGGTGTCGTCGACGTTCACGCAGACGTTGCCGGTGTCCACCGGCGTGAGCTCGTGATGGTCGTCGCCCTGGAGCTCGTAGCTGGCCGCGCCGTCCGGCAGCTTGGCGGCGTACGGCGCCACGACGCCCTCGTCGATCGCCCGCGAGCCGAAGGTGTTGTCGATGCCGAACACCGCGTCGCCCGTGGGGTCGTCCTTGGTCAGCACCAGCTTGTTGGTCAGCGCGCCCGCGTCGCCGGACGCCTTGATGACCAGGTCGTAGCCGGTCTCGTCCTCGAACTGCTCCTGCAGCTTCTTGGACATGACGAACGACTCGTGAGTGACCAGCACGACCTTCTTGCCGGCGTCGCCGCTGTCGTCGCCGCCGCCGACCAGCGAGCAGGAGGTGGTGAGCAGGGCGGCGGTGGCGACCGCCATCGCTGCAGGAATGCGCCGCATCTCTTGTGACTCCCTTCGCCGGTGCTAACCGGATCAGGTTCGGAGGGTCTGCGGCTGTTCCGCACTCTCAGCGCCTCGGGCGCTCCCCTGTCGTTGTGGCCACCCTAGCGCGCCGGCATGTGAAAGATTTCGCGCATGCCCAGCCGCCGCCACGAGCTCCTGGCCCGAGTGGTCCCGCGCCTGCGCAAGTCACGCGAGCTGGACTCGCCGGAGGCGGAGAAGGCGCGGCTGGAGAGGTGGCACGCGACGCTGGACCGGAAGCTCCCGACCGGCGCTGTGCCGTTCTTCGGCCGGCGGTACGCCGTGGTCCGGGAGGAGCTTCCCGCCGTCTCCTCGGGGCACGGCTTCCCGTCGTACGCGCTGACCCGGCGCGGCACCACGCCGAGCCGCACGGTCGTCTACCTGCACGGCGGCGGGTTCGTCGGGCCGATCGACCCTTACCAGGTGCGGTACGCCGCGAGGCTGGCCTCGGGCGTCGGTGCCCGGGTGATCATGCCGGACTACCCGCTCACGCCAGAGCACACCTGGCGCGACGCCCACGGGCCGATCGTCGAGCTGGTCGCGCGGCTGCTGAAGGACGGTGAGGACGTCACGCTGGTCGGCGACTCGGCCGGCGGCGGTCTGGCCCTGGCGGTGGCGATGGGGGTGCGCGACGGCGGCGGCCGCCAGCCCGGGCAACTCATCCTGGTGTCGCCATGGGTCGACCTGACCATCAGCACGCCGGAGACCTACGAGGTCACGAAGACCGACCCGTGGCTGTTCGTCGGCAAGATGAAGGCGTACGCCGAGTGGTGGGCAGGCTCGCCGGACGAGCTGGGCCGGTCGGAGGTCTCGCCCGGGCTGGCTGACCTGGCCGGGCTGCCGCCGGGTCTGATGTTCTTCGGCACCCGCGACTCGCTCGCCCCCGGCGGCCGGCTGCTCACCCGGCGGGCGGCGGAGGCGGGCTGGGAGCTCACCTCGGTCGAGGAGCCCGGACTGATCCACGTCTACCCGATCCTGCCGTTCCTGCCCGAGGCCGGCCGGGCGTGGCGGCAGACGATCGCCTTCCTCGACGGCGGCAGCCCGCGGTGAAGATCTCGGCGGTTCCCTTCGCCGCGCTCGGCCCACTCACGGCGTACAGCCTCTGGAAGCTGCGCCAGGACGTCTTCGTCGTCGAGCAGGACTGCCCCTACCCGGACCTCGACGGCCGCGACCTCGCACCGGAGACCCGGCACGTGGTCATGGAGGACGACAACGGGGTCGTCGTCGGGTGCGCCCGGGTGCTCGACGACGGCGACGAGTGGCGGATCGGCCGCGTCGCGCTGCATCGCACGGTCCGGGGGCAGGGCTGGGCCGAGCGGATCATGCAGGCCGCGCTCCAGGTGTGCCCTGACCGCGACGTCGTGCTCGACGCTCAGTCGCCCCTGGCCCGGTGGTACGCCGGCTTCGGGTTCGAGGTGTGTGGCCCCGAGTTCGTCGAGGACGGCATCCCCCACCTGCCGATGGTGCGGCGCTCGGAGTGACGCTGCTATCCCGCCGCGGCGAAGGTGACGACCCCGTCGGCGTCCTCTGAACGCACCGCAGCTCCGCGCGCGACGAGCAGCTCGAGGTGGGCCTTGGTCTCCATGGCGGCCATGCCCTGCGCGAACACGTCGAGGTCGTCGTAGGCCGTCTCGTGCCGGGTCCAGCCCAGCTGGCGGGCCACCCGCATCGCGTTCTGCGGGCCGCCGGCCAGCGCGGCCAGGCAGAGCACGAGCCGGTGCTCGTGGTGGACCAGCAGCTCGTCGACCCGGACGTGCGAGGACGGCGCCACCGGCCCGTGGGCGGGCAGGACGGTGAGGTCGGGCAGACCCCGCACCTTGGTCAGGGAGGCCATGAAGTCGCCCAGCGGCTGCGGCGTCGGAGGCACCGTGAAGCCGATGGACGGGGTGATCGTGGGCAGCACGTGATCGCCGGCGAACAACAGGCCGCCGGCCCGGTCGGCGAAGACGTAGTGGCCCGGCGTGTGGCCGGGCGTGTGCACCGCGTCGACCGTGCGGGCGCCCAGCGGGATCGGGAAGTCGCCTTCCAGCCAGGTGTCCGGGTACTGCCACAGGCTCAGGTCCGGGCGCGCGCCGCCGACGCCCTGGTTCCAGACGTCGGCCACCTCCGTGGCGCCGGCGGTGCGCAGCATCCGGGCGAACGGGTTCTCGGTGATCGTGGCGAAGTCCTGGTGAAACAGGTCGAGCCCGGGCTTCTCGTCGATGCCCAGCGCCACGTCGGCGCCGAGCTCGTGCCCGAGCACCGTGGCCATCGTGAAGTGGTCGCGGTGGATGTGGGTGACCAGGAACCTCCTGATGTCACCGAACCCCGATCCGATCGAGCGCAGGCACCGGTCCAGCAGCTCGCGCGCCTCCGGGATCGCCCAACCGCCGTCGACCAGCACCAGCCCCTCGTCGGTGGTGATGACGTAGACATTGATCGCCTTCAGCCCGTCCATGGGCAGCGGTAGCGGGATCCGGAAGACGCCCTGCGCCACCGGCCAGGCGCCCTCGGCGGTCCAGTGCTCGCCGGAGTCCGGCGAGACGGCGTACGCCGTGGGGGTGGTTGACGAGGTCACCCTTGCGACCCTACGGGCACGGGTCACTCCAGGTCGGGGAGGCCGAGGTCCATGGTCGGCTGCTGGATGCCGCCGTCCACCTCGACCAGCTTGCCCGTGACGTACTGCCCGGCCCTCGACGCGAGGTAGAGCACGGCGGCGGCGATGTCCTCGGGCTCGCCCACCCGGCCCAGCGGCGTCCTGGACTCCAGCTGCTCCATCAGCTCCGGCTGTGCGGCGACGTACTCCAGCGAGCTGGTGAGGATGGAGCCCACGTAGATGCCGTTGACCCGGATCCGCGGCGCGAGGTCCTGGGCCGCCATCCTCGTCCAGTGCGCGAGGGCCGCCTTGGCGGTGCCGTAGGCGACGAAGCCCCGGTCGGCGGTGCGGCCCATCATCGAGCTGATCGTGACCACCGACTGCCGGCCGTCGGCGTTCTTCAGCATCAGCGGCACGGCGGCCCTGGTCAGCGCGTGCGCGGTCCCCACGTTGAAGCTGAACGCGCGCTCCAGGTAGCCGGTGCTGGTGTCGAGGAACGCGCGGGGGAAGGTGCCGCCCACGTTGTTGACCACGGTGTCGAGACGGCCGAAGGCGTCGTACGCCGCCTGGGCGAGGCCGGCGACGGCCTCGAGGTCGCTGAGGTCTGCGGGTACGACGACGCACTGCCTGCCGGTCTCGCGGACCTGCTGGGCGACCGACTCGAGCTGCTCCTCGGTCCGGGCCGAGATGAGCACGTCGGCGCCTGCCTCGGCCAGGCCGACGGCGGTGGCGGCGCCGAGACCACGGCCGGCGCCGGTGACGATCGCCGCCGTACCGGGCACCGCGAAGCGGTCCATGATGGTCACCGGGTCACCAGCCCGCGGCCGGTGACCAGCGGCAGGTCGACGGCCCGGACAAGTCCGGGCTCGGCGGCGACCACCGCCGGCAGCGCGTTGATGATCCGCTGCGCGGTGGTGATCATCCCGGAGACGTTGTGGTCGCCGTGCTCGCCGTGGTGGGTGAAGTCGACCTGCATCATCGGCTCGCCGGTGATCCTGCTGCGGTAGCAGCCGTCGCCGCCGGGTGGTGGCTTCTCCCACTCGGGGACCTGCTCGGGGTCGGTCCTGGTGATGTGCTCGAGGACCACCCGAGGCGTGCCGTCCACCTTGCCGACCACCGCGAACTTCACCGCGCCCATCGTGCCGTGCTTCACCTCGCCGCTGACGCTCTCGGTGTCCCGCTCGGCCGGCCTCCGGTCTACCTCCTCGGTGAGCGGCTCGTCGAGGGTGATGTCTAGGCCGGCCGCGATCTGCCTCACCACGCTGCCCCAGGCCATGGTGAGGATCCCGGGCTGGAAGATCATGCCGACCTCGTCCATCGGCTTGCCGAATCCGAAGATGTCGTTCATCACCACCGGCTGGTAGTAGGTCGAGTAGTCGCAGATCTCCATGACCCGGACCTCGTCGATGCGCCGGCTGAGGCTGGTCATCACCAGCGGCAGCACGTCGTTGGCGAAGCCGGGGTCGATGCCGTTGACGTGCATCGAGGCGTTGCCCGCCACGCACGCGTCGTTGATCTTCTCGATCATCTCCGGCGGCAGGATCTGCTCCGGCCACTGGAGCAGCACCGGCCCGCTGCTGGTGACGTTGATCCCGGCGGCGACGAACGCCGTGAGGTCGCCGATGCACTCGAAGACCCGGTCGTCGGCCATCGCCGTGTGCACGATCGCGTCCGGCGCCAGCGCGATCAGCGCGTCGCGGTCCGTGGTGGCCTTGATGCCGAGCTCGCGACCGAGCTCCGCCAGCTCACCGGCGTCCTTGCCCTCCTTGGCCGGCGTACTCGTCCACACGCCGACCAGCTCGAGATCGGGGTGGGCGTCGACGCCCGCGATCGCGTGCCGGCCGATGGTGCCCGTCGACCAGACGACGACGCGCAGCGGCTTCTCGGGGATGACCTGGCCCATGCGGGGAGACTAGAACAGGTTCTAGTTCGTGGGAAGGCCACCGGGATTCGTCTGCGTAGCGGAGCGGGCGACCACAGGTCAGAGCGCAGACGAATCGTCGAGGACGACACACCGCGTCCCGGAGTAGATCGTCGGCATGCACCGGTTGCAGTGGATGCAGATCCCATCGGCCTGGCGGCCGGCGATGAGCTCGTTGACCAGGGTCGGCTCGCGCAGCAGCGCCCGCCCCATGGCCACGAAGTCGAAGCCGAGCACCATGGCGTTCTCCATCGTCTCGCGACGGTTGATGCCGCCGAGGAGCATCAGCGGCATCGACAACCGCTCGCGGAACCGCAGCGCCTTGTCGAGGAAGTACGCCTCGTGGAACTCGTACTGCTTGAGGAACCGCTTGCCGACCGGCGTCCGCATCCCCAGCCGCACCGGCAGCGGCATGGCGGCGGCGAACTCCTCGGTGGGGGTCTCGCCGCGGAAGAGGTACATCGGGTTCATCAGCGAGCTGCCGCCGCTCAGCTGCAGCGCGTCGAGGTGACCGTCGTCCTCGAGCATCGCGGTGACGTCGAGGCTCTCGTCGGTGGTCACGCCGCCGCGGAAGCCGTCGCTCACGCTCACCTTCGCCGTCACCGCCGCTGCGTCGCCGACCTCCTCGCGAACGGCCCTGGCGACCTGCCGGGCGAGCCGCGCGCGGTCGGGCAGCGAGCCGCCGTAGCGGTCCTTGCGCCGGTTGAGGCCGGGCGCCAGGAACGACGAGATCAGGTAGCTGTGCGCCATGTGCAGCTCGAGCACGTCGAAGCCGGCGCGCACCAGCGTCCGGGCGGTGGAGACGTACGCCGCCGTGATGCGGATCAGGTCCTGCTCGGTCGCCGCATGGACCATCTGCATCGACAACGGGCTCGGCATCCGACTCGCGCTCAGCGCATGGACGCCGTTGGAGCGGCCGTTCGCCACCGGCCCGGCGTGCCCGACCTGGCCGGCGATCTTCGCCCCGGTCCCATGGATCGCCTCTGCCAGCCGGGCCAGCCCCTTCTCGGTGTCGGTACCGACCACGATCTGCTCGCGGTGGGTGCGGCCCTCCGCCGTCACGGCCAGGTAGGCGACGGTGGTCAGCCCGACCCCGCCCTCCGCGACCGCGAGGTGGTAGTCGATCAGCTCGTCGGTGACCTCGCCGTCCGGCGTTCGCCCCTCGAACGTCGCGGCCTTGACCGTGCGGTTCCGCACGGTGACCGGCCCGAGCCGGGCCGGTGCGAACACATCGGGGGCCACGCAGTCAGACTAGAACGCGTTTCACTTTCCGGCCACGGGAGAATGTGCCGGTGTCCGCGCTCGACCAGATCAGCTGGGTGGTGACCGGGTACGCCGTCCTGGTCGCGCTGGTGGCCGGGTGGTCGGCGTACCGCTGGCGCCGCCGGCCTCCGTGGCTCGACTCGATGGCGTGGATGCTCGAGCTGCTGCTGGCGGTCCGAGCGGTGGCCGGGTTGGGCTCGCTGCTCCAGGGACACGAGCCGGACCAGGAGAGCACGCACCTCATCTACCTGCTGGCCTCGGTCTGCATCGTCCCGCTCGCGTTGCGCTCCGTGCAGGGCGACGACGGGCCGTGGTCGCTCGGTGTGATCGCCGTGGCCGCGATCGCGGTGGCGGCGATCAGCGTGCGGATGGTGATGACGCTGTGATGGAGCCGGTGGCCGTGACCGACCCGGCACCGCCCGCCACCTCGCGCTCAGGCGCCCACCAGATCCTGCTGCTGGTCTACGCGCTCTTCACGCTGTCGGCCGGCGCCCGGGCCGTCGTGCAGCTGGTCACCAAGGCCGACGAGGCCCCGGTCGCCTACTCGCTGTCGCTGCTGGCGGCCCTCACGTACGCACTGGGCTGGGTGGCGATCCGGCGGGCGTCCGAGGGGCACACCGCATTCGCCTCCCGGATGCTCTGGGTCGAGCTCGCGGGCGTGCTCACCGTCGGCACCCTCAGCCTGCTCGTACGGGACTGGTTCCCCGACGCCTCGGTCTGGTCCGACTACGGGATCGACTACGGCTTCGTGCCCGTGGTGCTCCCGGTGGCCGGCCTGCTGTGGCTCCGCGCGCAGGACCCGGAGCGGAGGGCGGGAGCCGCTACGGCGTTCAGGGTGGTCGCCTTCGCCGAGGCGCTCAGCTGGCTGGGGCTGCTCACCGGCATGTTCTTCAAGTACGTCGTCGACGCCGGCGAGCAGGGCGTCCACGTGTTCGGCCCGATTCACGGCACCGTGTTCCTCACCTACCTCGTGGTCACGCTCGTCACCTGGCGCGTCCAGCGCTGGTCACTGCTGGTGTGCCTGCTCGCGCTGGCCGCCTCGGTGCCACCGTTCTGCACGATCGCGTTCGAGGAGTGGGCGCGGCGCTCGGGCCGGCTGCAGTAGGTGGTGCCCACCTGCTGTTCATCCGCATTCCCCAGCTTGCGCGCGTGCTCGCGCTGACGCTGGTCCGCTACCTGCTGATCAGCCCGTTCACCTTCGCTCTCGACTGGTTCGTCTTCGCGGCGCCAGGCAGCGAGGATCAGGACCGTGCACCTGTCTCCTGAGCGGCTCGAGGCGCTGGTGACCCGGCTGCGGACCGCCGGCTGCGTGTTCGCCGAGGACGAGGCCGAGCTGCTGGCCGGTGCCGTCGCGAGCGGCGAGGAGCTCGAGGCGCTCGTCGTACGCCGGGAGGCCGGCGACCCGCTGGAGCTGCTGGTCGGGTGGGTGGAGTTCTGCGGGCTGAAGGTGGAGGTGGCGCCGGGGGTGTTCGTGCCCCGGCAACGCACGACGCTGCTCGTCGAGGAAGCAGCGTCGCTCCTGGCGCGGGGCGACGTCCTGCTCGACCTGGGCTGCGGCACCGGAGCCATCGCGGCGGCGGTGCTGTCGCGGGTCCCCGGCGTCGAGGTGTACGCCGTCGACATCGACCCGGCCGCCGTGGCCTGCGCCCGGCGGAACCTGCCGCCGGACCGAGTGTTCGAGGGCGACCTGTTCCATCCGCTGCCCGACGGGTTGCGCGGAAGCGTGGCCCTGGTCGCAGCCAACGCGCCCTACGTCCCCACCGATGCCATCGCGCTGATGCCGCGCGAGGCCCGCGACCACGAGCACCGGGTCGCACTCGACGGAGGTCCGGACGGACTCGCGGTGCAGCGCCGGGTGGTCGCGGCCGCGCGGGAGTGGCTGCGGCCCGGCGGTCACGTGCTGGTGGAGACCGGGCGCACCCAGCTCGACGCGACGTCGGACGCGTTCCGGGAAGCCGGGATGGAGGTCGCCGTCCGCTCCGACGACGAGTCAGGAGGGCTTGTCGTGAGCGGCACGACGTACCCCAAGAGCGGTATGGAAGCCGGTTCGGACACGCCCTAGACTCGGGCGGGCCGAGAGGGACTCTCGGTCGGCGACGGCTCCCATCCCCATGTACGCCGCAGCCCCGGTGGGGGGTGGCTGCGTTCGGGGGCCGTCGCCTTCGGGTCTCCGGACCGGTCAGCCCAGGGCGACGCGTCCCTCGACCCGCATGGTGTCCTCGGAGAAGCCGGGGCCGGAGCCGTTCTTCTCCTGCGTGTAGGTCGTCACCCGCAGCACGCCCGCACCCTGCGGCAGGCATTCGTCGGGCACGTCCACCCGGACCGTGCCGGTGCGCCGTGAGGTGGTGACGTCGGTCAGGCACAGCGTGCCGCCGATGAAGGCTGAGCCGTTCTCGTGCTGCGGGTCGGCCAGCACGTCGAGGTTGAACCCGCCGCGGCCGGTCTTCTGCAGCTGGGCCTCGACCACCTGCTCGAAGGTGCGCGCCCGGGTGATCCGGGCGATCCGGAAGGTGAGCCGCACGCCGGCCTCGGTCGGCGTAACCGTGAACCGTTCGAGGTCGATGGTCCGGCGCTGTCCCGTCGAAGGCTTCGCGCCACCGCCGTCGAAGATGCTCACGTCACCGGACGGGTCGACCTGATCGACGACCACGGCGCGGCTGGCGTTGGCGGCCGGGCTGGCGACCACGGTCGTGGCCAGAGCGAGGGCCACGGTGCGGAGGATCACAGGCGGATCGTCGCACCTCCACTGGACCGGGTCACGCAAGCGCGGACAGGAGGAACGACATGCGATTGGTCCTAGCCGTCGCCACGTTCAGCCGAACGTGAAGCAGTAGGCCTCGATGCCCGCGTCCTGGAACTCGATCTCGACGAGACGATCGGAGATCTCACCCGGTTGGCGAAGCAGTTGGTACGTGCGCTGGTCGCGGACCGTACCGCTGCCGTCCGAGCCCACGTCAGTGCCGTGCGACTCGGTTGCGAGCTCACCGTCGAGGAACACGCGGAACTGGATCGACGTCCCCGGATCAGCGGGTCCCAGGACGAGGTTGACGTCGCGCGCGTGGAAACGAAACTCGATGCGTGTATCGGTCTCGTTGGAGATCGCGGCGTGGCTCGCGACGGTCCACGTGCCCGAGAGCGCCCATTCGTTGAGGCTCTGGCGATCCGGCAACGTGTAGACGTGGGGCGCGTCGAAGATCGCGCCGTCTTCCTGCGCGAAGCCCGAGCTCTGCCGGTAGCCGACATAGGTCTCGGGTGACGCCAGTGTCTGCCAGTCGGCCGCCACCTCCAGGCCGTGCGGCTCAACCATGACGAGATCGTGCTCGGCACCGTCCGTGCCGGCGAGCACCAGCTGTTGGATGACCATCTCGGTCATCGGATACTCGCCCTCGCCGAAGTGGTGGAACCGGATCCGGCCGTCGCGATCGGCGATGTAGAGCGCGGGCCAGAAGTGGTTGGCGAACGCCGACCACACCGCGTAGTCCGTGTCGACTGCGATCGGATACTGCACGCCGAGCGCGCGCGATTGCACGACGACGTTCTCGAGGTTCCCCTCGAACCCGAACTCGGGCGTGTGCACTCCGATCACAGTGAGGCCGTCTTCGTGGTACTTCGCCGCCCACGCCCGAAGGTAGGGGAGCGTGCGCAGCCAGTTGACACACGTGTAGGTCCAGAAGTCGACGACGACGACCCGCCCGCGCAGACGCTCCGGGGTGAGCGGATCGGAGTTGAGCCACGCGGTCGCGCCGTCGAACGACGCCAGGCGACCTTCGTCGGGCAACGCAACGGGCTCGTCACCCGCGCGGCGATGGACGATCGAGCGGATCAACGGTCAGCCGGTCGGGCGCAACGACCGGAAGCAGGCGCGCATCTCCTCGGAGAAGAGCTGCGGCTCCTCCCACGCCGCGAAGTGGCCGCCCTTCTCGACCGCGTTGTAGTAGATGACGTCGGGGTACGCGCGCTCGACCCAGCTGCGCGGCGTCCGCCAGATCTCACCGGGGAACGATGTGAAGCCGACCGGGACCGTCGCCGGTGGGTTGCCCGAGACCGCCAGTCGAGCGTTCTCCTGGCCTTCCTCCCAGTACGACCGCGCGGCCGACGCGCCGGTACCGGTGAGCCAGTACAGCGTGATGTTGTCGACGATGTGCTCGCGGGTGAGGTTGCCCGAGGGCTGCTTGTCGACGAAGGCGCCGGCGATCTTCTCGTAGGCATCGGTGTCGTGATCGATCATCCAGGCCGCGAGCGCGATGGGTGAGTCCAGCAGCGCGTAGCCAATCGTCTCCGGGCGCGTCGCTTGCTCCACGAAGTAACCCGTGCCGGTCGCCTGGAACGCGGCGAGCTGGTCGAGCGCTGCTTGTTCCTCCTCGGTCGGCGGCGACGCGCTCAGAGCCACGGGGTCGCCCAACGCGGGCGTGAGCAGGTTGGTGTGCGCGCCAAGCAGACCATCGAGCCCGAGGCGACTCATCGCGTCGGTGACCTGGGAACCCACGTCACCGCCCTGCGCGACGTAGCGCGTGTGCCCGAGGCGCTGCATGAGCTCGTGCCAGGCCCGACCGATGCGAATGGGGCCCCAGCCGAGCTCGGTCGGCTCCTCGGAGAAGCCGTAGCCGGGGATGGACGGCAACACGAGATGGAACGCGTCCTCGGGCCGTCCCCCGTGGGCGGTCGGGTCGGTGAGCGGTCCGACGGTCTCGAGCAGTTCGACGACCGAGCCCGGCCACCCGTGCGTCATGATCAACGGCAAGGCGTTCTCGTGCGCCGACTTCACGTGGATGAAGTGGATGTTGAGCCCGTCGATCTCGGTCTTGAACTGCGGTAGCGCGTTCAGTCGCGCTTCGCACCGGCGCCAGTCGTACTCGCTCGTCCAGAAACGGGCGACCTCCTGCAGCGCTGCGAGCTGCACACCCTGGGAGCGATCAGTCACGAGCTCCTTGCTCGGCCAACGAGTCGCACCGATGCGACGGCGCAGCTCCTCGAGCTCACTCTCGGGAACTTCGACTCGGAACGGGCGGACCTCGGTCGGAGCGTCGCTCATGACGGTTCCCTCTCGTTGCGGGGCGTCGCAACTCCGCGATCGAGTCGATCGGGGGCGCTGGTCACACTCGCACCGTGGCCCGGCTTTCGCAACCGGGTCGAGGCGAGGTCAGCGCGACTTCTGGAAGGGCGGTTCGAGGCACATGTGGAGCAACACGATCGCCCGGTCGAGGATGAGATCGGTGTCGAGGCCGGACTCCTCGACCAGCGAGACGTAGCGGCTCATCACCTCTCCGGTCGCGGTCCTCCGGGCGACGGATCGGCGCCGGCCACGTGCGTGGCTACCGCGTGCCGATGAACCCTGTGATCAGCTCGTTGACCACGTCGGGCCGCTCGAGCTGGAGGAAGTGACCTGCGCCCGCGACGACCTCGAGCCGGGCAGTGACGGGCAGGTTCCGGGCCGCGTGCTCGGCGTAGCCGAGCTGCATGGCGCCGTCGTCGGCTCCGTGCAGGACCAGCAGGGGAACGGTCGGCACGCCCTGCAGGGTCCGAGCCCATGACCGGTACGGCGTGGGCACCCGCCACGGGGCGCGGAGTGCCCGGTAGTAGCCGACGGCAGCGTGCACGTGGGCCCGGGTCGGCCAGGCGGCGCGGACGAGCGCGACGTCCTCGCCGGCGTCGTACCCGCGCGACCAGTCCCGCCACAGCTTCGGCAGCCATCGGTCGACGGTGCGCTCGGGGAGCAGGGGCACCTGGTTGAAGAGCGTGTACCAGCTCATTCTCAGCTGCCGCAGGCCCAGGTGGAGCGGAGCGCCGGCCATGGCGCCCAGCGGTGGGACCGCGAGCGCGACGACGCGCCGGTACGGCGAGTCCGGGTGGGCTCCCAGCGCGTTGGCGGCGATCGCTCCCCAGTCGTGGCCGACCAGCACGGTCCGCTCGTCGCCGCCGAGCTCGTCGTACAGCCCGACCGCGTCCGACATCAGCGCGCCGACGTGGTAGCTGTCCGCCAGGCCGCTCGGTGCGTAGCCACGCAGGAACGGCGCCACCACGCGGTGCCCGCGGCCGGCCAGGTGCGGCCCCAGGTGCCGCCAGGTGTGTGCGGTGTCCGGGAAACCGTGGAGCGCCACCACCAGGGGCCCGTCGGTCGGGCCCCAGGCCAGGCAGGACAGCCGGACCGCGGACAGCGCCACCTCGATGACCTGGCTCTCCGTGGACGCCACGCGCTCAGGGTAGGGACGATGCTGCCGTGAGACCGATGTGGGTCTGCCCACGGTGCGGGCGCCGGTTCGCCAACCCGAACCAGTCCCACGCCTGCGGCCCGCTCGACCTCGCGCACCACTTCGAGGGACGCAGCGACGCCGTGCGGGCGGCGTACGCGACGTTCCTGTCCCTGCTGGAGGAGAACGGTCCGGTCACCGTCCTGCCGGAGAAGACCCGGATCGCGTTCCAGGTCCGGATGTCGTTCGCGCAGCTGACGCTGCGGCGACGCTGGGTCGTGGGCCATCTCGTGCTCGCCCGACGGGTGGACGACCCGGTCTTCACCAAGGTCGAGACCTTCTCACCGCGCAACCACCTGCACGCGTTCCGGCTCGACGGCCCCGACGAGGTCGAGCGGCTGCGTCCCTGGACGCCGGAGGCCTACGCGGTAGGACGGCAGGACCGGCTTCTCCCCTAGAAGAGCTGCTGACCCGCGAGCAGCAGTGTCTCCTCCGGAGTGGTGGGGTGGAACTTGGAGGCCCGGATGTCGCGGTAGCAGCGTTCGACGACCGAGCCGCGGAAGAAGGCCGGCCCGCCGGCGACCTCCATGGCGAGGTCGCAGACCTCGACGCCGGCCAGGGCGATCTCCCGCTTGGCGATCATCACCGAGGTGAGCACGTCCAGGGACGGCGCGGGGTCCTCGCCGACCATGTCGAGGGCCGCGTCGAGGGCCCAGCCCGCCACCTGGAGCCGGTGCTTCATCAGCCCGACCTGGCGGCGAAGGGTAGGAGAGTCCGACCGCTGCCGCACCGAGTCGACCGCTGCGGTGAAAGCAGCCTCGGCCACGCCGAGGTAGGCCGCGGAGACGATCGGGAATGCGATGCTGCCGATCACCTGTAGCGGCGGGTCGATGACGCCGTAGGGCCGGTTGGCGAGCACCCGCTCGTCGGGAACGAAGACGTCCTCCAGGACGATGTCGTTGCTGGCGGTGCCGCGCATGCCCATCGTGTCCCAGCTGTCGAGCACGCTCACGCCCTCCGACGCGAACGGCACCGCGAAGTTGAGCACCCGGCGACCCTGCTCGGGGTCGTCGTAACTCGCCATCGTCGACATCACGGTGCCGGCTCCTGCCTGGCTGCAGAACCGCTTGTGGCCCGAGACCCGGAAGCCGCCATCGACGCGGACCGCCTCGCCCCGCGGGTGCGTCCAGTCGCCTCCACCGGTGGAGACCAGGACGATCCCCTCGTCGGCCACCCGGCGCAGCGTCGCCTCGGCGCCGGGCAGGCCCCGGCGATAGCGCCAGGCCGTGAAGCACACGACGTGCTGGTGCATCGAGCTGGCGAGTGCGGTCGAGCCACAGTGGTGGGCCAGCTCGCGCTGGAGCCCGGCGAGCTCGCGGGGTCCGGCGCCGAGGCCGCCGAGCTCGGTGGGTACGGCGGCGGCGAGGAGCCCGGCGTCACGCAGGGCGTCGAGCGACTCGGAGACGAAGGTGCCGTCGACGTCGTGCCGGCCGGCGTGGCCGGCAAGCACCGGGGTCACCTGGGCGACCCGGTCGTCGAGGGAAGCGGTGCGGTCGAGGGGTCGTGCCTGGGGCTCTTGGAGTGTGGTCATGCCCGGAGCGTGCTGCGTCGCACGAGGTGTGCCCAGTGCACCTTCTGGACCTCGGCGGTACAGGTTCTGGACTTCCCGACCTGCGAACGCCCTGTCACGATGCACTGTGCCTGAGTACGGACGTTTCTGCCCCGTGGCCCTCACCACCGAGGTGCTGGCCGACCGGTGGACACCGATGATCGTGCGCGAGCTGGTGCTGGGGAACACCCGCTTCAACGACATCGCCCGCGGGCTGCCCGGCATCTCGCGCACCCTCCTGACCCAGCGGCTGCGCCACCTCGAGAAGCGCGGTTGCATCGAGCGGTGGCCGTCCTCGGCGGGCAAGGGGTACGAGTACCGGCTGACCCCGGCCGGCCGCGACCTGGAGCGAGTCATCGATGCCTTCGGGCGCTGGGCCATCGAATGGCTCTTCGACGACCTCTACCCGCAGGAGGTCGACCCGCCGACGCTGATGTGGTGGATGCACCGTCGTACCGATCCGAGCGAGTTCCCCGACCACCGGGTCGTGCTCGAGTACGTGTTCACCGCCCCCGACCCGATGTCGATCTGGCTGGTGCTCGAGCACGGCGAGGTCTCGGTGTGCCAGCAGCACCCGGGGTTCGAGGTCGACATCCACCTCCGTGGGACGACGGCCGAGTTCAGCTACCTCTTCAACGGTCGGACGTCCTGGCGCGAGGCGGTGCGCGACGGACGGATCGAGGTAGTCGGTCCCTCTCGCCTCGTCCGCGAGATCCCCTCGTGGTTCCTGTGGAGCCCGTGGCACGAGGTCGTGAGAGAACGGATGACCCGGGCCTGACTACCCTTCGGCCATGGCGGAGCCGCTCGTGGTCGTCGTGGGCGGGGCCAACGTCGACGTCAAGGCCCGCACCGCCGCACCCCTGGTGGCCGCCACGAGCAACCCCGGCACCGTCGTCCGTACTCCGGGCGGTGTCGGCCGCAACATCGCGGAGAACCTCGCTCGCCTCGGCAGCCGGGTCGCGCTGGTCTCGACCGTCGGCAACGACCCGGACGGCGACTGGCTGCTGCAGGAGACCGCCCTGGCCGGGGTCGACGTCGAGCCGGTGCTGCGCGGCGGTCGCACCGGGCGGTACGTCGCGGTGCTCGACGACGGCGGTGACCTCGCGGTCGGCGTGGCAGACATGGCGGCCACCGACGCGCTGCTCCCGGAGGTGCTCGACGACGACCTGCTCCGGTCCGCGGCTCTTGTCGTCGTCGACGGCAACGTCCCGCCCACCACCATCGACGCGGTGCTCGTGGTGGGCGCGTCGGCGGGCGTCCGCGTCGTCATCGACCCGGTGAGCGTGGCCAAGGCGCGGCGGATCGCGGCGTTGTTGCGACTGGAACGGCCGGTGTTCGCCATCACTCCCAACGAGGCCGAGCTCGCCGCGCTGGGGTCAGTGGCCGGGTTGCACGGGCGCGGGGTCGAGGTCGTGTGGGTCCGCCGAGGCCCGGCCGGCTCGTCGCTCAGCACGGCCGATGAGCTGGTCGAGCTCGAGGCGACCCGGGTCGAGCCGGTCGACGTGACCGGGGCGGGCGACGCGATGCTCGCCGCGTTCTGCCACCGGGTGCTGGTCGGCGACGACCTCCGGGCCGCTGCCCGGGCCGGCCACACGGCGGCGGCCCTCACCGTCGCGAGCCCGCACACGGTCGTCCCCGACCTGCACGACAGGATGGGCTCGTGGCTGGACCGAACGTGATCGGGCTGACCGACGAGGTGGCCGCGGCAATCGAGGCCGGGCGACCGGTGGTCGCACTCGAGAGCACGATCATCAGCCACGGGATGCCGTACCCCCAGAACGTCGCGATGGCGACGGAGGTCGAGGGCATCGTCCGTGAGCACGGCGCGGTGCCGGCGACGATCGCCGTGCTCGGCGGCGTACCGAAGATCGGGCTGTCCGGCGACGACCTGGAGCTGCTGGCCAGCGACCCCACCGTCGTCAAGGCCAGCGTCCGCGACCTGCCGTCGGTCATCGCCCGCGGCGGCCACGGCGCCACCACGGTCGCGGCCACCATGCGGCTGGCGGCGCTGGCCGGAGTCCCTGTCTTCGTCACCGGCGGGCTGGGCGGTGTGCACCGGGGGGCCGCCACGACGTTCGACGTGAGCGCCGACCTGACCGAGCTGTCGCGCACGCCGGTCTGCGT
>Ga0136846_1231970_pt1 | contig 16508 bp, 15 predicted proteins | sample HopSoiMetagenom2_FD_96841 | JGI IMG/M metagenome (GOLD analysis project Ga0136846, IMG submission 96841) | Grasslands soil microbial communities from Hopland, California, USA - 2 Assembly 2016 (version 4) | ecosystem: Environmental > Terrestrial > Soil > Grasslands | place: USA: Hopland... | reverse complement strand
GCCAGCAGCATGGCGGTGGCGTAGCGGTCGACTTGGGTCTCGATCATGCGGATGGTCATCTGGGTCTCTCCGTCAGCTCTTTTGTTGAGGCCCCGGGGGAGTGGGGCTGTCCGTCTGGACACTGTTTAGATAGCACCATCTGAACATTGCATAGATCACCGATTTCGCCGACCCGCTATGCGTTCCTGCATGGCCTAGCTCCGCGAAGCGGAAGAAGAAGAAGACCGCCAAGACGCCAAGAGCGCCAAGGAGGCGGAGTCGGCAGGCACACGCAGCGCTGCCGACTCTTGGCGGACTTGGCGTCTTGGCGGTTCAATAGGAACTGCGCCCGCGGGGCTTTCGCCCCTAGCCCACCTCCTCCACCGCCGCGATCAGGCGGGCGAGGTCATGGGGACGGGAGAGGCGGTGGTCGCCGTCCTTGATCAGGCTGAAGACCACGTCGTCGCCTTTCAGCGTCTGGGCCAGCTCCAGGGCATGGCGCCAGGGCACGTCCGGATCCTCGCCGCCCTGCAGGATGCGCACGGGAATCTCCAAAGGGATCGGCTCGCCGCCCAGGATCGACCAGCGGGCGCCATCCTCCAGCAGGGCGCGGCTGATGGGATAGGGCTCGCCGTACTCGGACGGCCGCAGCCAGACCCAGTTCGCGGCGAGGGCGGCGCGGCCCTCCGGCGGGATCTCCGGGGCCATCAGCGTCTCGGTGAAGTCGGCCGCCGGGGCGACCAGCACCAGGGCCCTGATGCGTTCCGGCCGGGCCAGGGCCGCGAGGCAGGCGATCCAGCCGCCCATGGACGAGCCCACCAGCACCAGCTGGCCGCGGGTCAGTTCGTCGATCACCGCCAGGGCGTCCTCGCGCCAGCGGGTGATCGTGCCGGCCACGAAGGCGCCGGAGGACTCGCCATGGCCGAAATAGTCGAAGCGGACATAGCCGCGGCCGGCCTGGCGCGCCCAGTCGGCCAGCGCCTGGGCCTTGGTCCCGGCCATGTCCGACTTGAAGCCGCCCAGCCAGACCACGGTGGGGCCCGCGCCCGCCACCCGCCGCCAGGCCAGTCGCTCGCCATCCGGCCGCGCCAAGAAACCGCTCGTCTCCGCCATGACCACCTCTTAGCAGCACCCCCCAACTCAGTTTAGACAGACGTCGAGAACCCCCTTCGAGACGCCTTTGTCACTGCCCCCCGACTTCACCCTGCTGCAGGTGGTCCCCGAGCTGGAGACCGGCGGCGCCGAGCAGAGCGCCATCGATGTGGCCCAGGCGGTGGTGCGCGCCGGCGGCCAGGCGCTGGTGGCGACCCGCGGCGGTCGCATGACGGCGCGGCTCGAGGCCGATGGCGGGCGGTTGGCGCAGATGCCGGTGCAGACCAAGAACCCGCTGGTGATGCTGGGCAACGCCGCGCGTCTCACCGCCCTGATCCGCCAGGAGAAGGTCTCCCTCGTCCACGCCCGCAGCCGGGCGCCGGCGTTCTCGGCGCTGTGGGCCGCGCGCACCACCCGCACGCCGTTCGTGGCCACCTACCATGGGGTCTATAAAGCCCAGAGCGGCCTGAAGCGCTGGTACAATGCGGTGATGACCCGCGGCGACCTGGTGATCGCCAATTCCGAGTACACCCGCGCCCACGTGCTGGCCGAGCACGGGATCGATCCGGACCGGCTGGTGACCATCCCGCGCGGCATCGACCTGGCGCGCTTCGACCCGGCCTTCGTGACGCCCGACCGGGTGGAGGCCCTGCGCACCGCCTGGAACATCCCGGCCGACAACCGCACGCGCATCCTGCTCGCGGGCCGCCTGACCCGTATCAAGGGCCACCTGACCATCGTGGCCGCGGCCAGGCAGATGGCGGCGGCGGGGCGGCGCGACTTCCTGATCCTCTTCGCCGGCGACGACCAGGGCCGCACCGGCTATGCGGCGGAGGTGCAGGCGGCGATCGACGCGGCGGGCCTGACCGAGGCGATCCGCATCGTCGGCCACTGTGATGACATGCCGGCGGCCTACAAGCTGGCCGACCTGGCGATCCTGCCGACCACCGTGCCGGAGAGCTTCGGGCGCGCGGCGGTGGAGCCCCAGGCCATGGGCCGCCCGGTGATCGCCTCCGACCATGGCGGGGTCACCGAGACGGTGGTGGACGGGGTGACCGGCTGGCTGGCGCCGGTGGAGGACCCGCAGGGCTGGGCCGCCGCCATGATCCGGGCCATCGACCTGGGCCCCGGCAAGCGCCTGGAGATGGGCGAGGTCGGCAAGAAGCGGGCGCGGCAACTCTATTCCGTCGACGCCATGTGCGCCGCCACCCTGGCGGCGTATGAGAAGGTCCTGGAGGCGCGCCGCTGATGCCCCGCCACGTCGAGCGCATCCTGGTGATCAAGCTGTCGGCCCTGGGCGACTTCGTCCTGGCGCTGGCGGCCATGAAGCGCATTCGCCAGGCCCACGCCAAGGCCCACATCACCCTGCTGACCACTCCGCCGTTCGAGGCGCTGGCGAAGATCTGCCCCTATTTCAACGCCATCGACACCGGCGGACGGCCCGAGAGCTTCCCGGAGTGGATGGCCCTGCGCCGGCGCATCAAGGCGGCGAACTACGAGCGGGTCTACGACCTGCAGACCTCGGCCCAGTCCAGCCGCATCTTCCAGCTGCTGCGGCCGCATCCGCCCGCGTGGTCGGGCGTCGCCTTTGGCTGCGCCCTGCCGCACAAGAACCCGCTGCGCAACCAGATGCACACCCTGGAGCGCCAGGCCGACCAGCTGATGTACGCCGGCATCTGGCCCGACGCGCCGACGGCCCCGGGCAGCGCGCCGCCGCCGGACCTGTCCTGGGTGATCAAGGCCGAGGGGATCGGCCGGCCGGTCCCGGGGGCCAACAAGCCCCGCCCCTACGCCATGTTCGTGCCCGGCGGCTCGGCGCACCGGATGGACAAGCGCTGGCCGGTGGAGAAGTACGCCGAGCTGGCGCGCATCCTCTACGCCCGCGGCTTCGACATCGTGATCATCGGCGGCCCGGCCGAGACCGACCTGGCGCACGAGATCCAGCGGGCCGCGCCCCGGGCCCGCGACCTCACCGGCCGCACCGACTTCGCCTCCATCGCACGGCTGGGCGCCAAGGCCGCCCTGGCGGTGGGCAACGACACCGGGCCGCTGCACCTGGCGGCCGCGGCGGGCGCGCCGACCATCGTGCTCTTCTCCAAGGCCTCGAACCCGGCGCTGTCGGCGCCGCGGGGCCGGGTGGCCATCCTGCGGGCCGATAACCTCGGCGACCTGCCTGTGGCCCAGGTGGCGCAGGCGGCCACTTCCTTGGCCCTTCCCTGAATTCAGGCGCGGGCGCGCCTTGATACGGACAAGCCCCCGCGTCATATACTGCCGAGGATGACCGGAGCGCCTGGCGCGACCCGGCGTTTTTTGCGTTTCAAAGTCTTTTTCGTCTCAACAGCCTCGGAGCACTGCCTATTCGCCGCCCCATGCAAGCGCCGCCCGTCAAGGAAGGGCCGCGCATGAACGAAGATATCCGCGTTCCCCGTGTCCTGCTCATCGACCAGCACGGAGAGAAGCAGGGAGTCATGCCCACCTCCGCCGCCATCGAGGCCGCCGAGGAGGCCGGACTCGATCTCGTGGAGATCGTGCCCAACGCGGATCCGCCCGTCTGCAAGATCCTGGACTACGGCAAGTTCAAGTTCCAGGAACAAAAGAAGAAGAACGAGGCGCGCAAGCGGCAAAGGGTGGTGGAGATCAAGGAGATCAAGCTCCGCCCGAACATCGACATCCACGACTACGAGGTGAAGCAGCGGTCGATGTATCGCTTCTTCGAAGAAGGCGACAAGGTGAAGATCACCCTGCGCTTCCGCGGCCGCGAACTGGCCCACCCGGAACTGGGGATGAAGCTCCTTCAAAAGGTGAAGGCCGACTTCGAGCCCGTCGCCAAGGTGGAGTACGAGCCCCGCATGGAGGGCCGCCAGATGATCATGATCCTGGCCCCACGCTGACGACCAGCGGCGCTCGCGATTTCCAACGGCCGTCCTTCGGGGCGGCCGTTTTGGTATTGAGGCAGCGCTCTCTTCCCCCTCCGGGGAAGTGGCCCGATGCCGAAGGCGAGGGTCGATGGGGAAGTGACCCGGGGCGCCTCCCCCATTGTCGCGCGCCTTCGGCATTGGCGACATTTCCCCCGCGAGCGGGGGAAACAGCAGCGGACGCCTGCACAACTCGACATTGCAGCGCCTTGGTGAGACCATCCACAGGTCATCGCGGGGGGTTCACATGGCGAAGACCAGCCTGGCCAAGCTGCTCGGCCTTGCGGACGACCAGGAGGGGCTGCGGTTCTGGGAGATCATCGCGATCGCCTCCTGGCTGATCGGCACCACGATGATCGCCATTTTCAGCGCCGCCCTCGGCCAGGATGGCCTGCGCACGTTCGGCATCCTGGCCCTGGTGGCCGGCGCGTCCTGGGGCGCCGGCTCGGTGCTGGGGTTCCTGTTCGGCGTGCCGCGCCTGCGCTCGCAGACCGGCCACCAGACCCTGACCGGCGAGCAGTCCCAGTTCACCCCGAACACCAACCTCGAGCAGATCTCCGACTGGCTGACCAAGATCATCGTCGGCGCCACCCTGGTGCAGCTCGATGCCGTGCTGCGCCGGCTGCAGGACACCGCCGTCTTCATCGGCGAGAGCGTCGGCTCGCGCGGCGCGGCGCCGGTGGGCGGGGCGGTGATGATCTACTTCTTCACCGCCGGCTTCATGTGGGGCTACCTGTGGTGCAGCGTGCGGATCTTCCGCGAGATGATCCGCCTGGCCCGGGAGACCGACGGCGAGGACGAATCCATTCCGGAACTGCCGCCCATCGCCAGCAAGCCGGCCCGCCCCAAGGCCTAGACGCTGTGGCCCGGCGCCCACGCAGCCGGGGGATCGACCGAACCGCGCTCCGCGGACTTGCCGCAGCGGGAGGCGCGGCTTAACAGCGTTCACATGTCCCAAACGCCGCCCGCGGAGGCGTCGGCGCCTCGTTTCGCGGCGGCGTCGCTGATCGCCCTCGTCTTCCTGAACATGCTGGGCTTCGGCGTCGTGGTGCCGTTGCTGCCCTTCTACGCCAAGTCGTTCGACGCCCCGGCCTGGCAGGTGTCGCTGATCTTCTCGGCCTTCTCGATCGGGACGTTCTTCGGCGAGCCGTTCTGGGGGCGCCTGTCGGACACCTACGGCCGCAAGCCGCTGCTGATCTCGACGATCTGCGCCAATTCGCTGTGCTACCTGGCCCTGGCCTTCGCGCCGAACGCCTGGGCGGCCTTCCTGATCCGGGTCGCCGGCGGGCTCTTCAGCGGCAACGGCTCGGTGATCCAGGGCTACATCGCCGACGTCACCCCGCCCGAGCGGCGCACCCGCTCCATGGGCTGGATGAGCGCGGCCTGGAACGTCGGCCTGATCGTCGGCCCCTCGCTGGGCGGGTTCTTCGCCAACCCCAAGGCCGGGCACGTGGGCTTCCAGCTGCCGCTGTTCATCGCCTCGGCGCTGATGGCCACCTCGGCGGTCTGCATCTTCCTGTTCATCCGCGAGAGCCGCCAGCGCGAGCGCGGCGCCACCCACCGGCCCAACCGCTGGGCCGCCACAGGCGAGGCGGCGCGCCATCCGGTGATCGGCCGGCTGATGGCCCTGACCTTCCTGGTGGGCTTCGCCTTCACCGGCATCGAGTCGATCTTCGCCCTCTGGACCCTGGCGCGCTACGGCTGGGGGCCGCGCGATACGGCGGTGGCCTTCGCCTTCGTGGGCGTGGCCTCGGCGATCACCCAGATGGGGCTGACCGGCCGGCTCTCCGAGCGCTACGGCCAGGGCAACATGCTGGCCCTGGGCATGGCCATCACCATGGTCTGCATCGGCCTGCAGCCCTTCTCCACCGGCGGCCCCATGACCATCGCGCTGATGACCTTGTCGGCCATCGGCCAGTCGGTGGCCTGGCCGAATGTGGCGGCCCTGATCACCGAGACCGCGCCGGCCAACCGCCAGGGCCAGCTCCTGGGCCTCAACAACGCCATGGGCGCCCTGGCGCGGGTGGCGGGCCCCTATTGCGCGGGCCTGACCTTCGATGCGCTGAGCCACGACGCGCCCTACTTCCAGGGCGCCATCGTGGTGGGACCCGCCATCCTGCTGGCGCTCAGCGCCGGCCGCCGCGCGCGGGCCTGGGCGCCGGCGCATCAGGCCGCGCCATGACCCTCGCCGAGGAGCGCCGCGCCCTCGTCGTGCTGCTGGGCGTCATCTACCTGATGATCGCCGGCTTCGGCCTGGTGATCCCGCTGCTGCCGTTCTTCGCCAAGGCCTTCCACGCGGACGCGGGCGAGGTGACTCTGATGTTCTCGGCCTTCTCGCTGGGCCAGTTCATCGGGGAGCCGTTCTGGGGCAAGCTCTCCGACCGGATCGGGCGGCGCCCCGTGCTGATCGGCACCATCGCCATGGTCGGCGTCAGCTACGCCGCCCTCGCCTTCGCGCCCAGCATCTGGGCGGCCTTCGCCATCCGCTTCCTGAACGGCATCTTCGCCGGCAACATCTCGACCCTGCAGGGCGCCCTGGCCGACATCACCCCGCCCGAGCGGCGGGCCCAGCGGATGGGGATCATGGGCGCGGCGTTCAGCGCCGGCTTCACCACCGGGCCGGCGATCGGCGGCCTCCTGGCCCAGCCGGCGAAGGGGGCGCTGGGCTTCCAGCTGCCGCTGCTGGTGGCCGCCGGCTTCGCCTTCGCCTCAGCGCTGGCGGTGGTGCTGTTCGTGCGCGAGAGCCGACCCGAGCGGCCGGCGCATTTCAGCCCCGTGCGGACGGCGCGCCTGCGCGAAGGCTTCGGCCATCCGGTGATCAGCCGGGTGGTGATGATCAGCTTCATTGTGGTGGTCGGCTTCGCCGGCATCGAGGCCACCTACGGCCTCTGGACCCAGACCCGCTTCGGTTGGGGCCCCAGGCAGATCGGCCTCGCCTTCATGGTGATCGGGGTGCTGGGCGCGGTGTGCCAGGGCTGGCTGTGCGGGCGCCTGGCGCGCACCTATGGCGAGGCGCGCACGCTCACCGGGGGCCTGGTGATGATGGGGCTGGGCATCGCCATCCAGGGCCTGTCGCCGAACTGGATGGTGGCGATCCTGGGCTTCGCCTTCGTCTGCATCGGCCAGTCGATCTGCTTCCCGAACGTCTCGGCCCTGATCTCGCGGGCGGCGCCGCCGGACCGCCAGGGGGAGATGCTGGGGCTCAACATGAGCGGGATGGCGCTGGCCCGGATCGGCGGGCCGATAATGGCCGGGCAGCTGTTCGCCCTGATCCAGCCGGGCGCGCCGTTCGCGTTCTCTGCGGTGCTGATCCTGCCGGCGCTATGGTTCGCCTGGAGCGTGATCCAGCGGACGCCGCGGCTGGCCTGAAACGCACATGGCCGGGACAAGCCCGGCCATGAGGTTAGTCTGTCGCGTCGGCGGCCCTAGACCTTGATGTCCACCTGCGTGCCCGTGCCGGGGGCCTTGGCGGCGACCGGCGCCGGGGCGGCGGCCTTGTCGTCGGCGTCGCCGTCGTTGGGGCGGTCCTTGGGCGGGGCGCTGGTCGCGGCGGGGGGCGGCGCGACGGGCGCGGGAGGCGTGCGGGGGCTCACGCCGGAAATGCTCGACATTCTGGTCTCCTGGACCGCAGTTCCGCGGCCAAGGACGACCCTGCGCCCACTACGGCTAAGCTTGGCTTAAGTCAGGAAAAGAAATTGCGCCGCCCTAGGCAGGCGTGCCAGCGGCAAGGTCCGGCTTAAATCTCATGGCAGCCAGTTTGCCTCCGGGCCTGGCGATCTCAAGGCCCGGCCGAAGGCCGGCCGCATCGCGGCGCGCCGAAGGCGCGGCCTTGACATCGCCAGGCCCGGAGGCTCGCATCCACCATGAGGTTTAAGGTGGGGTGGCATCTGGCGATGCGCTCTCCCAGAGGTGTGTGATGGCCATTGCGCGATGCGTCGAACATGGCGAGCGGCGCGTGCAACATGCAGAGCATCCGCCGCATCGAGAACGACAGCGACGACGCAAGGTCGGACCGGGCTACCAACCCGAAGGATATCCAAACGCAGCATTGGTCTGCGCTCTATGCGACAGCCCTGCGTTGGTCTGGCTGAACGAGCAGGAGCGCTATCGCTATTTCTGTGGAGATAGAGTCTTTCGTTTTGCCGGTGGAGACGTGCGCGTGCGACTTCGTTGAGCGCCCCTCCCTTGCCATCCGCCCCCCTTTCCGCTACTAGCCCGCCCCTTCGGAACCGCCTGGCCCCAAGGCATGCCATGGCGGTTCATCAACACGACCAGAGGACGGGGCGCTCGCGCGGCCCGAGTGAAATGCCCAAACTGAAGACCAAGTCGGGCGTGAAAAAGCGCTTCAAGATGACGGCCTCGGGCAAGCTGAAGGCCGGCGTCGCCGGCAAGCGGCACCGCCTGATCAGCCACAACGCCAAGTACATCCGTCAGAACCGCGGCACCAAGGTGATGAGCGACGCTGATACGAAAATTATCAAGCTTTGGCTCCCCTACGGCCTCTAAGGAGAACTGACAGATGGCACGCGTGAAACGGGGCGTTACCGCCCACGCCAAGCACAAGAAGGTTCTCGAGCAGGCCAAGGGCTTCTACGGGCGCCGCAAGAACACCATCCGCACCGCCAAGGCGGCCGTGGACAAGGCAGGCCAGTACGCCTATCGCGACCGCAAGGTCCGCAAGCGCAACTTCCGCTCGCTGTGGATCCAGCGGATCAACGCGGCGGCGCGGCTGGAAGGCTTCACCTACTCGCAGTTTATCCACGGCCTTGAGAAGGCCGGGATCGAGATGGACCGCAAGGTCCTCGCCGACGTCGCCGGCGCCGATCCGACCGCTTTCAAGGCCATCGCCGACAAGGTTCGCGCCGCGCTGGCTTAAGGCCTGGGATCGCTTCCGATCCCCTCGCTTTCAAGAGCCCTCCGGCCGAACCGCCGGAGGGCTTTTTGCTGTCCGGTTCCCCTTGCAGGCAACGTGCTCTAGGACACGCCTCCTCATGACCGACTATTCCGAACTCGCACGCGCGCTGGACGAGCGCATCGCCGCCGCCACCGACCTCGCCGCCCTGGAGGCCATCCGGGTCGAGGCGCTGGGCAAGTCCGGCTCGATCTCCGAGCTGCTGAAGTCGCTGGGCAGGATGAGCCCCGACGAGCGCCGCGAGCAGGGGCCGCTGATCAACGGCCTGCGCGACGGCGTCGCCGCCCACATCGCCCGGCGCAAGGCTGCGCTGGAGGCCGCCGAACTGGACGCCAAGCTGGCCGCCGAGCAGGTGGACCTGTCCCTGCCGCCGCCGCCGGCGCGCCGCGGCCGGGTGCACCCGACCATGCAGGTGCTGGACGAGATGATCGCGGTCTTCGCCGATCTCGGCTTCTCCCTGGCCGAGGGGCCGGACATCGAGGACGACTTTCACAACTTCACCGCCCTGAACTTCCCGCCCAAGCACCCGGCGCGGGAGATGCACGATACCTTCTGGCTGCCCGAGAACGAGCGCGGCGAGCGCAAGCTCCTGCGCACCCACACCAGCCCGGTGCAGATCCGCACGATGCAGCGGCTGAACGAGAAGCTGCCGGGCTGGATCGCCAACGGCCCCCCTCAAAACAATGGGCAGCCGCCGATCCGGGTGATCGTGCCGGGCCGCACCTACCGCTCGGACTCGGACGCCACCCACACGCCCATGTTCCACCAGATGGAGGGCCTGGTCATCGACCGCGCCATCCACATGGGCCACCTGAAGTGGACGCTGGACCAGTTCATCGCCCGCTACTTCGAGACCCCGCTGGTGGAGACCCGCTTCCGGCCGCACCACTTCCCGTTCACCGAGCCCAGCGCCGAGATGGACGTGAAGTGCGAACGCTCGGGCGCCGAGATCAAGATCGGCCAGGGGAACGACTGGCTGGAGATCGTCGGCTGCGGGATGGTGCACCCCAACGTGCTCAGGAACTGCGGCCTGGACCCCGACGTCTGGCAGGGCTTCGCCTTCGGCTTCGGCATCGACCGGCTGGGCATGCTGAAGTACGGCGTGCCGGACCTGCGGGACATGTTCTCCAGCGACGTCCGCTGGCTGGAGCACTACGGCTTCTCGGCCTTCCAGGCGCCGAACGGCTCGACCGGACTGTCGTGATGGTCGAGCGTGTCGAACTCTTTGTCGAACTTCTGAACGAGAACGTATTGGTCTGGCGTCCGACCACGGCCTATCGGTTGACTGAGCGCGTGCTCGTTTTGTCGAACGAAAACTACGATCCGGAGACCGAGGAGTGGGCAGTAGCGCCCGGCTCTCTAGTCACCATTGAACCAAGACAAGCTCATGGCGGCCCAATACCGGTCGCCGTGAAATACAACGAGCTGCTGACATGAAATTCACCCTCTCCTGGCTCAAGGAACACCTCGACACGGCGGCCGACGTCGGCGCCGTGGTGGAGGCCATGACCATGGCCGGCCTCGAGGTCGAGCACGTGGAAGACCCGGGCGCCAAGCTGGCCGCCTTCACCGTGGCCAAGATCGTCGAGGCCGTGCAGCACCCCAACGCCGACAAGCTGCGGGTCTGCCAGGTCGACACCAAGGACGGGCGGCTGGAGATTGTCTGCGGGGCCCCCAACGCCCGCGCCGGCCTGACGACCATCTACGCCCCGATCGGCGCCTATGTGCCGGGCTCGGGTGTGACGCTGGAGGCGCGTCCGGTGCGCGGCGTGGTCTCCAACGGCATGCTCTGCTCGGCGCGGGAGCTGGAGGTGGCCGAGGAGTCCGACGGCATCGTCGAGCTCTCCGACGACCTGCCGGTGGGCGCCAGCGCCGTGGAGGCCTTCGGCCTGGAGGCGGTGATCGACTTCGAGGTGACCCCGAACCGGCCCGACTGGCTGGGCGTGCGTGGCATCGCTCGCGACCTCGCCGCAGCCGGGCTCGGGACGCTGAAGCCGGACCCGGTGGCGCCGGTGAACGGCGCCTTCCCCTGCCCGATCGAGATCAAGGTGGACGGCGACGCCTGTCCCGTGTTCGGCGGCCGGCTGATCCGTGGCGTCCGGAACGGCCCGTCGCCGGCCTGGCTGCAGCAGCGGCTGGCCAGCGTGGGCCTGCGCCCGATCAACGCCCTGGTCGATATCACCAACCTGATCTCCTACGACCGCTGCCGGCCCCTGCACGTCTATGACGCCAGGAAGCTGACCGGCGGCGTCATCGAGGCCCGGCTGGGCCGCGCGGGCGAGACGGTCGAGGCCCTGGACGGCGAGACCTACGAGGCCACCCCCGATGTCTGCGTCATCGCCGACGGCTCCGGCGCCATCGGCCTGGGCGGGGTCATGGGCGGGGAGTCCACCAAGGTGCTGGAGGACACCGTCGACGTCTTCGTCGAATGCGCCTGGTTCGAGCCGATCCGCACCGCCCAGACCGGCCGCAGCCTGGGCATCCTGTCCGACGCCCAGTACCGCTTCGCCCGCGGCGTCGATCCGCAGTCCGTCGGCCCAGGCCTGGACCACGCCACCCAGCTGATCCTGGACCTGTGCGGGGGCGAGCCTTCTGAGGTGCGCGTGGCGGGCCATCCGCCGGCGCCGCCCGCCGCCATCGCCTTCGACCGCGACTATGTGAAGAAGCTCTCGGGCCTGGACGTGGGCGCGGCGCGGATCGACGAGATCCTCACCCGCCTGGGCTTCGCCATCGACGGCCATAGCGTGACGCCCCCGTCCTGGCGGCGCGACGTGGAGGGCAAGGCCGACCTGGTGGAAGAGGTGGCGCGGATCGAGGGCTTCGACAGCCTGCCCGTGGAGCCGCTGCCGGAGATCGCCCGGCCCGTCGGCGGCGTCCTCACCCTGCGCCAGCGGCGCATGCGCGATGCGCGCCGGCTGATGGCCGCCCGCGGCTATGCCGAGGCGGTGACCTGGAGCTTCATGCGCCGCGCCTGGGCGGAGCTGTTCGGCGGCGGCCAGGCGCAGCTGGTGCTGACCAACCCGATCGCCTCCGACCTCGACACCATGCGCCCCACCGCGCTCGGCAACCTGATCGAGGCGGCCGCCCGCAACGCCCGCAAGGGCTTTGCGGACGCGGCGCTGTTCGAGGTGGGGCCCAACTTCCGCGGCGACGCGCCTGAGGACCAGTGGACCGCGGTGACCGCGCTCCTGGCGCCCCACCCGCCCAAGTCCTGGGCCAAGACGGCGTCCGACCCGCTGTTCGAGCTCAAGGGCGACCTCCTGGCCCTGCTGGAAGAGCTGGGCGCGCCGACGCTGCAGGTCGTCCAGGGCCAGAACGCCGCCTGGTGGCATGCCGGCCGCTCCGCGCGCCTGCAGCTGGGGCCCAAGGTGGTAGTGGCCGAGTTCGGCGAGCTGCACCCGCGGATCCTCAAGGCCCTGGACGCCGACGGGCCGATGCTGGCCTTCGAGCTGAACCTGGACGCGATCCCGGAGCCGAAGCGCAAGGGGATCAAGACCAAGCCGGCGCTGTCGCTCTCGGCCTTCATGCCCCTGCGCCGCGACTTCGCCTTCGTCGTACCGGACGCCACCCCGGCCGGCGACCTGGTCCGTCCGATCCAGGGGGCCGACAAGGCGCTGATCGCCGACGTGCGGGTCTTCGACGTCTACGAGGGCCCGGGCGTGCCGGACGGCATGAAGTCGGTCGCCGTCGAGGTGCTGGTCCAGCCGCGCGAGAAGACCCTGACCGACGGCGAGATCGAGGGCCTGTCCTCGCGGATCGTCGCCGCGGCCGAGAAGGCCACGGGCGCCAAGCTGCGCAGCTGAATTGGACGTCGGCGCCAAAAAACTGGCGTCGGCGGTCCATTCGGGGTTCTGATCGCCCCATGGCGGACGCAGCCACGCTTTCGGCGCTGAATCTCGCCCTGCGCGGCGGGGTGGTGCTGTTGCTGCTGCTGATCGGGGCCGGCCTGCTGCACGACCGACCCCGGGCGGCGGTGGCGCGGCTGGGGGCGCTGTTCGCCCTGGGCGCGGCGGCCTACACCGTCTGCTCCATGCCGGGCTTCCATGCCCGCGCCGGACTCTGGTCGGCGCCGGTCATCGCCCTGGCGGTGGGCAACAACCTGGTCTTCTGGCTGTTTGCGCGGGCGCTGTTCGGCGACGATGTCCGGTCCGGACCGGTCTACCTCCTGCCATGGGCGGCGATCTCCGCGGCAGGTGTTGTCGGCGCCCTGGGCCTGGCGCCCGATCCCGACCTGCGGATCATCGGCCTGGGGCTCGCGGCCCAGGCCATCCTCTTCGCCGGCCTGGCCGTGGCCCAGACCCTGGGCTCGTGGGCCGCCGACCTGGTGGAGCCGCGCCGGCGCCTGCGGGTGTTCATCGTCGCCGCCACCGCCCTGCACATCGCCCTGACCGCCGCGGCGGGCCTTGCGCCACGCCTGGACGCCACGCCGCTGGTGCGCCTTGCCGACGCCCTGTCGCTGGCCCTGATCGCCGTCACCGTCGCCTGGGCGGCCCTGCGCGGTTCCACCGGCGCGCTGCTGCTGGCGAGCGAGCCGCATGAGGGCCTGAAGCCGGCCACCACCATCGCCCGCCTGGAGCCCTCGGACATGGTGCTGCTGCGCCGGCTGGAGCGGGAGATGAACGAGGATCGCGCCTTCCGCCGCGACGGCCTGACCATCGGCCAGCTGGCGCATGGCCTCAGCGTGCCGGAGTACCGGCTGCGGCGGGTGATCAACCGTGGCCTCGGCCACCGCAACTTCGCCGCCTACCTCAACAGCCACCGCATCGCCGAGGCGCGGGCGGCGCTGGCCGACCCTAGCCAGGCCGAGGTGCCGATCCTGACCATCGCCCTGGACGCCGGCTTCGGCTCGCTGGGGCCGTTCAACCGCGCCTTCAAGGCCGAGACCGGCCTCACCCCCAGCGCCTATCGCCGCGCGGCCCTGGGTGAACTGGCGGACGCCGACCTGGCCCTGGGCTCGGCGGCCTGATCCTCAAAGCCGGCTGATCGATTTCGAAATCCGGCAGGCCACGGCGAGAGCGCCGGGCCAGGACGGCGGCTCCTGTCCACGCCAGAGAGTCCCGATGCCCGCCTCGTTCCACCCTCGTCGGCTGCCCCATCCGCTGCCCCGCCTGCTGCCGCTACTGCTCGGCGCCGCCATCCTCCCGCTCGCCGGCTGCGGCACGATCCGGCGCACCGTGGCCACGCCCACCAACCTGGTCAGCCACCAGCTGTGTTCGGCCGCCTTCGTCTCGCACATCGATCCGGAGCGGTTCTACGAGGAGGCGGTCGTCCCCGACGTGGCGCCGGTGAAGGGCCTCATCCGCCACCATGTGGATCTCCAGCGCCAGGAGGTGACCGCCACCTTCGCCGGCGGCCTGGCCCAGAGCCGCGCCGTCTTCCGCGGCGACACCGGCTGCGTGGTCGTCCAGGGTCCCCTGCCGCCCGCCCCGCACGACCAGGGTCCGCGGACGGCGGCCCTCGCGCCTCCCATCGCCGGGCCAGACGTCGTCACCCCGTCGGACCCGCGGCTGGCGGCGGCCCTGGACCATGTGTTCGCGCAACCCGCCTCCGGCCCCCGCCGCTACGTCCGCGCCGTCGTGGTCATGCAGGATGGCCGGATCGTCGCCGAGCGCTATGGCCCCGGCTACGGGCCGGACACCGTCTTCACCGGCTGGTCGATGACCAAGTCGGTGACCAACGCCCTGCTGGGGATCCTGGTGCGCCAGGGCAAGCTCGACATGGCCGCCCCGGCGCCGCTGGCGGCCTGGGCCGACGCCAAGAACCCGCGCCATGCCGTGACCCCCGACAACCTGCTGCGGATGGTGAGCGGACTCGACGTGGGCGACTCGCTTGAGCCTGGCGTCCACAGCGCCTTCGACGTGGCCGCCCGGGCACAGTTCGCCCGGCCCGACATGGCCACGGCCTTCGTCGATGCGAAGGTGCAGGCGCCGCCCGGCCAGCGCTTCCGCTACGCCGACGGCTCGACCCTCCTCCTGTCGCGGATCATCCGCCAGGAGGCCGGCGGGACGGGCCAGGACGTGCTGCTGCTGGCCCGCCGCGAGCTGTTCGACAAGCTGGGCATGACCCACACGACCCTGGAGGAGGACGCCTCCGGCACGCCGATCGGCGCCAGCCACATGTGGGCCAGCGCCCGGGACTGGGCGCGCTTCGGCCAGCTCTATCTGGACGACGGCGTGGCGGGCGGCGAGCGCATCCTGCCGGCCGGCTGGGTGGACTATTCGGCGCGCCTGACGCCCGGCAGCGAGGCCATCGGCTACGGCGCCGGCTGGTGGACCAACCGCGGCGGCTCCGACGGCGCCCGCCACCGCCCGCACCTGCCCACCGACAGCTTCCTCGCCCGCGGCAGCCATGGCCAGTTCACGATCGTGATCCCGTCAGCTCGCGTGGTGATCGTGAAGCTGGGCGATGCCTACACGCCCTACGGCGACATGGCGGCCATGGACCGGTTCACGGGCGAGGTCCTGGCGGCGCTGGGCCGGTAGCGGACGCCGCCGCTACTCCTTGCGGAAATAGGCGTAGATCCGTTCGGCCAGCGCCTGGCTGACCCCCTCGACCTTGGCGAGATCCTCCACGCTGGCCCGGCTGACGCCCCGGGCGCTGCCGAAGGCGTGCAACAGCGCCCGCTTGCGGCCGGGGCCGACGCCCTCGATCTCGTCGAGGGGGTTCTTCTTCATGTCGATGGCGCGGCGCGTGCGGTGGGAGCCGATGGCGAAGCGGTGGGCCTCGTCGCGCAGGCGCTGGAGGTAGTAGAGGACGGGGCTCTTCGGCTCGAGCATGAAGTACGGCTTGCCGGGGATGTAGAACCGCTCCAGGCCGGCGTCGCGGTCGGGACCCTTGGCGACGCCCACCACCGGGATGTCGTCGACGCCGAGGTCGGCCATGATCTCCTTGACCACGCCCACCTGCCCGGCGCCGCCGTCGATCAGCACCAGGTCGGGGCGGACCACGTCGGTGATCCCCTCCTCTTCCTCCTTCACCAGCCGGCCGAAGCGGCGGCGCAGCACCTCCTTCATCATCCCGAAGTCGTCGCCGGGCGTGAGCTCGGTCGAGCGGATGTTGAACTTGCGGTACTGGCTCTTCTGGAAGCCGTCGGGACCGGCCACGATCATGCCGCCGACCGCATTCGTGCCCATGATGTGGCTGTTGTCGTACACCTCGATCCGCTCGGGCGGGGCTTCCAGCCCGAAGGCCTCGCAGACCCCGGCCAGCAGCTTGGTCTGGGCCGAGCTCTCGGCCATCTTCCGCCCCAGCGCCTCGCGGGCGTTGATGAGGGCGTGCTCCACCAGCTGCTTCTTCTCCCCGCGCAGGGGCTTGGCGATCTCCACCTTGCGGCCGCCCTTCTGGCAGAAGGCCTCGGCCAGCAGGTCGCGGTCGGTGGGCTCGATGCTGACCAGGATCAGCTTCGGGATCGGCTTGTCGTCGTAGAACTGGCCGAGGAAGGCGCCCATGATGTCCGGGTCCTCGTCGGTGCGGTCCACCCGCGGGAAGTAGGCGCGGTTGCCCCAGTTCTGGCCGGCGCGGAAGAAGAACACCTGGACGCAGGCCTGGCCGCCCTCGGCGTGCAGGGCGAAGACGTCGGCCTCGTCCACCGTCTCGGGATTGATCTGCTG
>Ga0136846_1216823_pt1 | contig 16510 bp, 20 predicted proteins | sample HopSoiMetagenom2_FD_96841 | JGI IMG/M metagenome (GOLD analysis project Ga0136846, IMG submission 96841) | Grasslands soil microbial communities from Hopland, California, USA - 2 Assembly 2016 (version 4) | ecosystem: Environmental > Terrestrial > Soil > Grasslands | place: USA: Hopland... | reverse complement strand
CAGCGCGGGAACGGGCTCGTCAAGAGCACACGCATCGAGCCGACCTCGCGGTCGTACACCATCGACAAGGACGACTGCATGCCGTTGAAGAGCTGGATCATCACGGCAAGGCCCGGCGTGATGTAGACCTCGTAGAGAATATAGGTTTCGTAGGGCGGCAGGATCGAGACGCCGAGGACGTTGCGAAAGCCCGCCGCGAAGATGAAGAGCCAGATCAGCGGGCGCACCAGCGCCGAGAAGAAGCGCTCCTTCTGGTGGACGAAGCGCAGAAGCTCGCGCGTGACGATTCCGGCGAGGCAGACGGCGTAGCCCGAGGCCCCGAGGCGGCGGATCGGCAAGGCGGCGCCGGAAGAGACCGCCGGGCGAGCCTCCGCCGCCTCGTCCATCAGGCAGCCTCCCGCTCGGGTTCGGCGGTGAGCGCGCGGTAAGCCTCCTCGAGCGAGCCTGATCCGCCCGCGAAGCCCGCTGCATCGCCCGCCGCGACCACCTTGCCGCGGTGAAGCACGTAGACCTCGTCCGCGGGCTCGACCTCGTCGAAGAGATGGGTAGCCCACAGCACCGAGAGGCCCTCCTCGGCGACGAGCCTGCGGACCGTCGCGACGATGTCGGCGCGCGACGCGCGATCGAGCCCGACCGTCGGCTCGTCGAGCAGCAGGAAGCGCGGGCGATGAACGAGCGCGCGCGCGATCTCGACGCGCCGCGCCTGCCCGCCGGAGAGCGTACGAACCTTGTCGTCGAGGCGCTCGGCAAGACCGGCGTCGGCGAGGAGGGCAGCGATGCGGGCGCGCACCTCCGGCCCGGCAAGCCCATGCAAGGCGGCGTGGTAGGCGAGGTTGCGGCGCAGGCTCAGGTCGAGGTCGAGCGTGCGGCTCTGGAACACCACGCCGAGCTCGGCGAGCGCCAGCGACGAGGCGCGCTCGAGATCGTGCCCGAAGATGCGCACGCTGCCGCTGCGGCTCGCGTAGAGACGTGTGACGATCGAGAAGAAGGTCGTCTTGCCGGCGCCGTTCGGTCCGAGCAGTGCGACGAAACGGCCCTGCGGCACCGTCAGGGAGACGTCGGCAAGCGCCGCGCGCGCGCCGAACCGGTGGCTGACCTCACGGGCCTCGAGCGCCGGTGCGGCGGCCATCACTGGGCCGACACCACGACGCCCCACGGATAGCGTCCGACCCCGACCGACTTGATCACCTTCAGATTGCCGACGTCGATGACCGAGACGTCGCTCGAGGCACCGTTCGTCGTGAACAAAAGCTTCTCGTCGGGCGTGAAGGCAAGCTGCCAGACGCGCTGCCCGACAAGGAGATACCTCTCCACCTCGAACGTCGCGGCGTTGACGACGGCGACGCGATTGGCGGGCCCGAGCGCCACGAAGGCGCGCTTGCCGTCCCTCGTCAGCCGAATGCCGACCGGCTGGACCGCCTCGGCCGGCACGCCCGGGATCTTGAACTCGATCTTCTTGATGATCCGGCGCGTTGCGGCATCGATGATGCTCACCGTGCCGCCGACCTCGGAGCTGACCCAAAGGAACTTCCCGTCCGCCGAGAACTCCGCGTAGCGGGGGCGGGCGTCGACCAGCACGCTGTCGACGACCTTGTAGGTCGAGGTGTCGATGAAATGGGCCATGTTGGTCGTCTCGGACGTGTTGACCAGGATCTTGCCGTCCGGGCTGATTCCCATGCCTTCCGGCTCGACCCCGACCGGAACCTCCGCCAGGATCTTGTTCTGCTCGACGTCGAGCACGGTGATCTGATTGTCGTCCTCGTTCGCGATGTAGAGGGGGTTGCCGGAGGGGTGCAGGATGAACAGCTCCGGGTCGGGCCCGGATTTCAGCGTGCGCACCACCTTGAGGGTCGCGACGTCGATCACCTCGATGCCGTTGTCGTCGCTCGCGCACACGTAGAGGAACTTGCCGTCCTTGCTGAGGATCACGCCCCTCGGGCGGCGGCCGACCTTGACCGTCCTCGTCACCTGCAGGGACTTCGAGTCGATCACCGTGATGGTGTCGTCCTTCTCGTTCGATACGTAGACGGTGTAGGCGAGAGCCGGGCCGCTGAACCATGCGGGCCCGAGCAGGACAGCCAGCATCGCGGCGTGACGAGCACAGGAGCGTGTCACGGTCGATCTCCCGATGTCAGCGAAATCGGCATGCGCTCTCCGACTGATCGGTACCGAGCGTGTCGAGCGGCGTGCGCTGATGAAGGAAGCCCGCCTCGGGCGCGACCGAGACCATGGCTGCCGGCTGCGCGATCAGGATCGGCTGCCGCAACTGATGGTCCCAGCTCCGAAAGCTCAGCGGCACGCCTTTGAAGGCAGCAAGGTTGAACTCGGGGCCGAGCATGAAGCGGCCGATCTCCCGGGGGTCGGTCTGCCGGAGCCTGGTGACGGCTTCGCCGATCGCGCGAACGGCGACCCAGGCCTGGTAATCGACCGGGCGCATGGCGCGATCGGCCCCGCGACGGAAGCGATTCTGCAGCTGGGCTGCGCCCCAGAACTCATGAGTCGAGTGCCAGGAGGAGGGCGCGAGCCCCTGCGTACCGGCGACCGGGCGCGGGTCCCACGTCCGGTAGGGGACGTAGTCACCGAACTCTCCGGCCTCGTCGGCGACGATGGCCACGTCGTAGTCGACGCCGCGCGTGAAGACGAGCGCGTCCGCCTTCAGCGGACTGTCGCCCTTGGTCTGGGCGAGCGGGCCGAACTCCCAGGTCTTCTCGGCCGCGATCGTCAGGCCGAACTTGCGGGCCGCCCGCGTCATCGCTTCCGCATAGCCCTTGTCGGCCGGCTGCGGGCCGACGATCAGGAATAGCTTGCGCCAGCGCTTGAACGCGAGGAACTGTGCCAACGCGTCGGTGAGCATGGCCCGGCTCGGCGCGATGTGGAACAGGTTCGCCCGGCAGTCCGCGCCACGCAGGCGATCGTCCGGCGCGGCGATGTTGAAGAGAATGGCGTTGCTTCCGCCGAGTGCGTCGGCAACGGCGATGAGCTCGTCGGCCGGAAGCTTCACGGCGATCAGGCCGGTGCCGCTCTCGACGAGCTTCCGGACCGCGGCGGCGGGCGACTCGTCCTCCTCGAGCGACACCTCGTCGAGCACGTAGCGCTGTCCCGTGAATGCGCCGGTGGTGTCGTTGTCCTTGATGGCAGCGCGCGCGCCCGCGAAACCCTCGTCCTTCGGGATCGCCTCGAAGCTGAACGTCGGCGGAGGCGGCGTCTTGCGGGCGAGGAGCCCAATGCGCACCTCCTGAGCCGCCGGTGCCTGCGCCATGACGGGGCGTATGAACGTGCAGAGAACCGCGCCCTGCACGAGCGCCAAACCCATGATGCAGCGAAGGAACGAGTTGATGGGTTCCATCGAAAGTTCAGATGCAGAAGCCATCCGCGCTCAATCGAATCGCCCTGGATCGCTACAGCTCGGCGTGGCAAGTTCCGACGGGCGATGATACCGACCCGATTTGGCCTTGTCTTGCTCCTCGCCGCAAGCTGTTGCGGGACATCCGGCGCGGCGGAGCCCCTGAGGGCCGCGGTCTTCGATCTCGAGCTCGTCGACACGAGCCAGGAAGCCGAGCGCGGCGAACGCGCCGACCAGACCGCCCGGATCGACGCTCGCGAGCGCCGAGCTGCGACGGCTTCTCGCCGACTCAGGGCAGTTGCAGGTTGTCGATCTCACGTCCCGGGCGGCGCAGATACAGGACAAGTCTCCCTTGTCGAAATGCAACGGTTGCGTCGAGGACCTTGCCCGGGAGGCCGGAGCGGACCTTGCCGTCAGCGGTATCGTGCAGAAGACGTCGAACCTGATCCTGAGCTTCGTCGTCGAGGTCAGGGAGGCGAGCTCGGGGAGGAGGGTCCGGGCCGGCCAGGTGGACATCCGGGGCAACACCGACGAGACTTGGCTACGTGGCGTGCGCTGGATCGTGAAGAACCGGCTTTTGGCGGAGCCCTTGCCGAGGAGGGGCTGATGCGGCCAAGCCGCTTCGCCTGCTATCGATCGCATCCTCACGTCTGAGGCGATCCGCATGCTCATTCTTCTGTCGGTTTGCCTCCTCGCCGCCCCCTCGACCTGCAGGGAGGAGCGCATCGACTGGTCGTTCGAGGATGCGAGCTACCTGAGCTGCGTCGTCCATGCGCAGGGCGTTCTGGCGCAATGGCAGGCGGCGCACCCGCTCTGGCATGTGACCCGCTGGCGGTGCGTCGCTCGCAGACATGCTCCGACCGATCTGTAAGCCCGCGCGTGCGGTGATCGTACGCAGGGCTCCTCACGGGCGGTTTTCCTTGCCGCGCCTGACCGAACGTGGCACGGTACGGGCGTTGCTCACGCGTCAACGCGTTATTGCCAAGGAGAACGCCATGAAGTGGGAAACGCCAGTCCTGTGTGAGGTCTGCGTCGGCATGGAGGTCACGAGCTACCAGTCCGCCGATGACAGCGAGTCCATCGACAGCGAGATCTGATCCGCTCGGAGCGGCAAAAGGAGCGACCCGGCCCCTTTTCACGGTCACGCCGCGAGCGTTCGGCTTCCTGCGGTCGGATCGGCCTTGTCCCGGCTCCTGGCGCTAAGCCAGTGAACCTGTCCGCCCTTGTCCTAAAAGCGGCGTTCATTGTCGTGTCCGCGCTGCTGTGCGGCGGCACGGCGATGGCCGAGGATGATCCGCGGCCAGAGGACCCCGCGAGCCTCCTGTTCGAGGCGCCGCAATGGGCGGCGGCGCGGCCCGGCGCAACGCTGAGCTACCGCTACAGCCGCAGGTCGGCAAACGATGCGCTTTACGGGCCGTCGTTCGAGGATCGCATCCGGCTCCACATCGAGAAGGGCGACGCCGAGGCCACCCGAACGGTACGGGTCGAGCTGTTTGGGCGCGAGCGTCGCCGCGCTGCAGGGCCGTTCGAGGACGTACGCGCCAACCCGGTGCTGATGCTGTTTCTCGAGCATCACCTCGAGCAGCTGTCGCGCAGCGTCCACGCCAATCCCCGTTATCTGAAGAACGCAATCCGGGCGGCGCTGCGCGACAAATACCGGATCGAGGCGGGTGAAAGCTTGGTCGACGGCCGGCCGGTCAAGACCTGGCGCGTGCTGATCGCTCCCTTCATCGACGATCCCAACAAGGCACGCATGAACGGCCTCGAAGGGCTCGCCTACACGCTCGCCGTCTCTGAAGAGGTGCCGGGGCAGGTGACCGAGCTCGCCGCCAAGGCGACGCGTCCGGATGGCGTCGCGGCGCTCGAGGAAACGCTCGTCTATGAGGCCACGGATGATTGAGCGGGCGCTGATCGCGCTTATGGTCGCGGTCTTGCCGTTGTGCGCGGCCGTCGCGGCCGAGACCAACGGCGCGAGCGACTACCCGACCAATGCGCGGGCCGATTATGTGTTCGGGTGCATGGCGGCAAACGGCCAGACCCGTGAGGCGCTCGAACGCTGCTCATGCTCGCTCGACATCATCGCTTCTATCCTGCCCTACGAGCGCTACGTCCAGGCCGAGACGGTCCTGACGATGCGCCAGGGGGTGGGACGGCAGGCTTCGATGTTCCGCAATGCCAAGATGTTCGACGACATCGTCGCCGACCTGCGCCGGGCCCAGGCCGAGGCCGAGATCCGCTGCTTCCGGTGAGCGATCGAGGGAGGCTGTCCCGGCTTCAAGCCGGGGGACCGCCGGGAAAAACCTGCCGGAAGATCTGCTTCTCGGTGTCGACGGCTTCGACGGTCACCGGCTCGCCGTTCGGCTCGTAGCTGAAGCGAAACGTCGGGTCCTCGCTGATCGAGATCCCGCCCTCCATGCGGAAGATGGGCTTGGCGCCCTGGGCAACCGTGATGGTCTCGATAAACCACGCCGGCGTGTAGAGGCGCGTCACCTGGTCCATCTGGAGCCCCGAATAAGTCGGATGCCGGATCTGGACCTGCGCCTCCCCGGAGAACACGCGAAAGCGCATCTGACCGAGATTGGCCTTCGCCTCCACCATGTCCTTGCTTGCGGGCGCCGAGCAACCGCCGGCCGCCTTGACGTAGGCTTTGACCATGTGGAGCTTGCCGTCGCTGGTTTCGGCGATCGCGCGCACGAACGAATACGAATTCACCCGCATCCGCGTCGAGAGATCGAACGAGCGCCGATCCTCGCCGAACGTGAATGTTGCCGCGAGCGGCGCCGGGTTCTCGTCGATCACGAGCGTGACCGCCTTGACCGGAGCGGCGCCCTCGCGCACCCGGACTTTCAGATCGACCGGAACGAGAGCGGCGTCCTCGGCGCGCTTCGGCGCGACGAGCTCGACGACCGACGAACCGTCCTCGATCGCGCGTTCGCCGAAGATCTGCGGCCGGATGGCGTCCCAGGCCGCTTCGCTCTCCTGCGCCGGCGCGACGCCGGGCAGAACGAGCACAAGGGCAAGGCTTCCCAGAAGGCGGCCGAAATAGCTCATCGCGCTCCTCCAGCCTCTCATGCGCCGCAACTATCGCGTCGCGCGGCGAAAGACGTCAAGAGAGGAGGCGCGAGCGCTGGCGGTCTTGGCGTCTCGCGCCATCCTTCGATGTCGTGACGAAGGTCCGCTCGTTCAAGCTTTTCCGGCGCGCGAAGCAGAGTTGGACCTCACCCGTCGATAATGACACAATCGAGGGCCGGCGACGCGGGGGAATGCCGGCGCAAGGGAGAAGCACCATGGCAGAGGCAATCTCGATCCATCCCTCCGTCGATCAGGGTCTGAAGCCGGCAGCCGCGAACTTTTCCGGCGGAACGCTGGTCTGCAAATGTGCGCGCGATCAGGTCAAGGTGAAAATCTCGGGCCAGTGCGCCCACAATCACGTCTGCGGCTGCACGCGCTGCTGGAAGCCCGAGGGGGCCACATTCTCGATGGTGGCCGTCGTGCCGAGTTCGAGCGTCAGCGTCGTCGAGCACGGCGAGAAGCTGAAGATCGTCGACCCCGGGCAGACCATCCACCGCTACGCATGCACGGGATGCGGCGTCCACATGTACGGCCGGATTGAAAACAAGAACCATCCCTTTTATGGGCTTGATTTCATTCATGTCGAGCTGTCGCAGGAGCCGGGTTGGGCACCTCCGGAATTTGCCGCCTTCGTGTCCTCGGTGATCGAATCGGGCGTGAGCCCGGATCGGATGGGCGCTATCCGAGGGAGGCTGAAGGAGCTCGGGCTTGAGCCCTATGACGCCTTGTCGCCGGCCTTGATGGACGCCATCGCGACGCATACGGCCAAGGCCTCCGGCGCCTTGAAGAATTGAGCTTCGGCCCGGGCGCAACGGTCGGGGCGGTGCCGAGGCATCGCCCCTCAAGGGCGCTATTTCGGGCGCTATTTCTGGCAGTTCGAGACTTGCCGTTCCTCGATCGAGAAGATGCCGCCCGCCTTCACGTCGAGGTTCTTGACGACGCAGACCCGGCCTTTCTTGTCCTGGAACTTGGCGTCGTAGCGCCCTGGCGTCACGCCCGTGATGCGCAGCCGCTCGTCATGGTCCACCGTGCCGTCGCGGTCGTTGACGCACTGGTCGGGCCCATATTTGTCGGTGCCGGCCGGCGCGAGATAAAACTTCGTGATCGTGTTCGCCGTCAAATTCCAGAAACGGATGCGGTCGGTCTGGGCGATGGCCGGGCTCGCGCAGGCCAGTACGAGTGCGGATACAAACAGTCTCTTCATCTGCAACCCCATTGAACCTTGGTCCAGAGACGGCTCAGCGTCCTATAGGATCGTTAAGCGCAAAGCACGCTTGCCTTAACGTGTCAGGTTGGGCTCGCCGCGTAAAAGGGGTGTTTTCGAATCATCCAGCAACATAGCGGCGAGCGGGCAGCTTCCGATGCGACGGCCTGTTTGGATCTCGGTCATCGTCATGTTCTTCGCACCCATCGTCATGGCAATCCGGGCGTGGAAGCCGCCGGGAGCGAGCGTATAGGTCGCCTTCGCTTTGGCAGCGTCACGGCCACCGCAAACGATGTCGAATGTCAGGCTGCTCTCATCGTGGTGTACGTTCTTGGCCGCGCATCCTGCAAATGGAGTGTTGTCGCTCAGGATAGGAGGAAGAGCGCTCGGCAGCCCGTTGGGCTCCGAAACACAGGCCGTCGTTTCCTTGTCGACGGCCCACCTTTCCAGGTGCGGGAGCTCCAAGCGAAACGCGATTTCGTATGAGCCCTCCTGCAGCAGCCAGCCACCGGCATAGGCGCAATCAGACAGCACAAGGGGCAGGAGGTAGAGGATTGAGGCTAAACGTCGTTTCGACATCTCATCACCTCTCACACGAGGGCGTTGAACGGGCGGCCTCGCGGGCACGCCAGATACGATCTGATGCCGGGCAGCGCGCCACCCCCTCGCCTTTGTGCCACTCCCGCCTTTGTATTGCGCCTAGATGGTCGAGTCAGCTGACGAGAGCGCGAATTCCCCGCAGCACGGTGTCGATCTCAGCAGGGGTGCTCTGGACCTCCAGCGGATTGTCTCGTGCTGCAGCATCCAGCCACCCGGCAGAGGAGCCCATCGCTATGCGCGGGCGGCATGCGCCTTGCTTCTGTCATAAGGTCAAGTGACGATCGTCGTGGCAGTGGACTTTAGGGCATCGAGATGGAATGATCGATTTGCACGCACGATCATTTGAGCTTTATGGCATTTTCCGCCGAAAACCCCAGGGCAACGGCGCGACCGCCTTTCATATCCGGACCGATTTCGAAGCTGGAGTGACCTTTGTCAGCCACCGTTCACATCATCGATGACGACTCGTCCTTTCGAACATCAACCGGCCGGCTGTTGCAGGCGTGCGGGTATGCCGTAGCCTTGCATGAGTCGGGGGAGCAGTTGCTCGCGCAGCTTCCCAAGGACGCCGGCAGCAGCTGCATCCTGCTCGACATCAGGATACCCGGGCTCAGCGGACCCGAGCTGCAGGGTCGCTTGAACGAGATGGGATCGCACCTGCCGATCATCTTTCTGACCGGTCACGGCGATATCTCGACGACGGTGCAGGTCATCAGAGCCGGGGCCGAAGACCTTCTGACGAAGCCGGTGGCGAAGGAGAGATTGCTGGCGGCAATCGAGCGCGCCATCGCGCGCGGACGCGTGCGGCAGGAGGAGGACGACAAGCTCGAGACGATGCGGCGCCTCGTCAACGGCCTCACTCCGCGTGAGCTTCAGGTTTTCGAGCGCGTCGCGCGGGGCAGGCTGAACAAGCAGATCGCGCATGAGCTCGGAAGCACCGAGCGGACGGTCAAGGCGCACCGTCACAATCTGATGGAGAAGCTCGGGATCGACTCTCTGACCGAGCTTGTGCTCATCGCCGAGCGCCTCGGCATGCTGGCTCCGCCTGCAAGCTCGAACGAGCAGCGCCCGACGGGGACCAAAGGCAACCCTGCCGCGCAACCGTGAGCGTCATGTAGGGCAGATTGGCCTTAAGGACAATGGCAAGGGCAGGCCGTCGCAGCTAGTCTAGGAGCTCGGGGTATTTGGTGGACCAGCAATCCAACAGCCCAGTGATGGGGCTGCGCCCACCATAACGAGCAATAAGAAGCGCTAGCCGCCGAGTATGATGATCTCACGCAAGCTTATCCACGTCCTCGACGATGACCTCAGCGTCTTGGGAGCCGTCGAGCGGCTTCTCAAGGCGCGTGGGTTCGACGTTGAGACCTTCCACACGATCGACAGCTTCATCGAGCGTGCCAATCTGCGCGCGGCGACTTGCCTGGTGCTGGATATCAACCTGAATGGCGCTTCGGGCATCGACCTGAAGCGAAAATTGAACGCCGCAGGGATTTCGCCGCCGGTCATCTTCATCACCGCGCGGGATGAGGACGTAACGCGCCGCGCCGCGCTGAGCGCCGGGTGTGTGGCGTATCTCTCAAAGCCGTTTTCGTCGAAGGACCTGGTCGACGCGATCGAGGCATCGCAACAAGGCCGATAGTCCGGGCGCGATCCGACGCGTGAGCGACGTGATCGCTCGCTCGCTCACGGAGAGCGGCCGTTACTCAGACGAAGGGGTCATGGACACGGCCGGCCGCGGCACTGACGCGCGGCGTGTTCCAACACGCAGTGTCGCTGTCGCGTCAAATCAAGCGTCGCAGACGACTTGGTTCTGTGATGGCGCTCGCCGTCGGTGCAGATTCGGTGAGGGCAATCGGATGAGCTCTGTTGGAAGCGCGCGGGCCACCGTGCTCGCCTTAGCGCTCGCATCGGGCGCGATATCGCCCGCAAGCGCCGTCGAGCCCAGGCTCGATGGGGCTTGGGCCCAGGACGGCTCGTGTGACGAGACCTTTGTCCGCGCCGGAAAGAGCATCGCGTTCAAGAAGCCGATCAACGTGTTCGCGCCGGCCCTCATCATCACAGGCAATCGCCTGCGGACGCCGACGACGTCGTGCACCATCAAGGGCATGAAGCCGGCCGGAGAGCGTCGCGTGCTTTCGCTCCAATGCGCGACCGCCGTCGCCGTCGAACCGGTAAGGGCGCTCATCGGAACGTCCTCGGACGGATCGCTCGTGCGCTATCTGAACGAGCAGGACTCGACCGGCAGCAGTTACAAGCGCTGCACGCTGTAGGGCCGCTCGCGGCGGCGGCGGGAGAGTTCACATGCGAATTCCCATCATCCTTGCCGCCGCGATCGTGCTCCCGCCGACCCCCGGACTTTCGGAGATCCTCTATGCGCGCCCCGACGCCGAGGTCGCGGGCGCGCAATACCGGTGGGGCAATGACGTCGTTCCGGGTGCGATGCCGCTGAAGGCGGCCCTCGCGATCGCAGGCTCGGTCAACGGCACGAGAGCCCTCGAGATACGGCTTCTGCACGCGTCGGGTGCGCGGGAAACGCTCTACTCCGTCGATCTCGGAAGCCTTCAAACCGCTTCAAGATGGCAGGGTTCCGAGAACGCGAAGCTCGTCATTCGAGGGCAGCTCGAGGGGTCGGCCGCGCAACGCCGAGCGTTCACGACAGTCGTTCCATACCGCATCGCCGGGTTCCGTCATGACCCGCACCATCGTGGGCGCCCGCCTGCTCGCAAAGCAGGTTGCTCAACTCCGGTACGACTTGATCATCAGCGCAAGTAAGCCGCATCGAGTGCCGCATTGCATCCCGCGGAAACCACGCCCCTTGCCATTGTAAGGCATGCGAGAATATTGCCCTGACCCGTCACGTTTCCTGCACAACGTTGCCGGACATCCGCGCTGCAGCTCTTCACAATATTCGCCGCGCGTGCCGCACATCTTTTTGATAACTTGGCTTTTTCTTGGGCAAGGCAGTTAGGAATCTTTGTTCCGGGCCATTGATTACCCATTACCAGCGTTGCTAAGCCACTGCACAGCTCTTGTAGTTCTTTGCCGCAAGCAAGATCCTCCGCCCGCGGCTTCCCTTGTGCCTCAGCAACGTTGAATCGGGCATCAGAGATAAACATTGCAGCAGAGAACGCGATAGCTGTGATGACACCACAATGACGGAAAGCACCTCGTAGCATTTTCCCCTCCGATTTGCTGTCGAGCCACGTGTCCCTTGCATAGGATAGGGGGCGCTTCCCGCTTGATCCGATGGGACACCGCTGCGACGCGAACTGCGCCCGCTCCAGCCGAAACACCATAGTAGCCGGGGCGAGTCACCCGGGCGGCTGAGGACTTACCTTGCTACGGTCGCGACTTCGAACCAGCCAACAAAACCACGAGCCGGTGAAAAGGAGGCAGATCGATGAAGATTGCAACTCCGATCATCGCGTTATTCCTTGGAGTTCCCCGGCTTGCGCTCTCGAGCCAATAGCTTGCGCTTCGGCTCCGGCACGGGGTGCAAACCTGGAGGGCTCTCGACCCTGTGCAAGATCACGGTTGAGGTACTACCCGTCGAGGATCCGCCGTGCGTTCCCAAGCGGCCGCAGCTGCGGTATCCGAGGCGCTAGAATTGGCCTTTGCACTGGCTACTAAAACCTGGGGCTTTGCAAACTCGATCCCATTCTTCTCAAATACATCGAGCAAACGCTGATAGATTTCCCGTCGAAGTAGGTAGACCTCACTGCCCGGGGTTGCCATGAATTTGATCCCGACGACGACGCCGGTTGGCTCCATGCGCCGCACCCCCTGGCTTTTGACGCGGTCGAGGAGCGCTGGCCCGAGACTCGGATGCTCGCTGAGCTCTTCTCCTACCTTCTTTACTAACTTCCTGACCTTCTGCAGGTCTGTGCCGAACGCCGGGAGGAAATCGAGCTTCATGATGATCCAGTCGCGGCTGTAATTCGTTAGCTGCTTGATCTCTCCGAACGGCAGGGTGTGCACTGGTCCGCGGTGATGCCGAAGCCTCACGGAACGGATTGCAATCCCTTCCACGGTGCCGCGCGTCGTCCCGACCTGGATGTATTCCCCGATCCGGAATGCGTCCTCGGACAGAAAGAACACACCCGAGATGATGTCGCGGACGAGGGTCTGGGAGCCAAAGCCGAGCGCGATGCCGATCACGCCCGCGCCTGCCAGAATGGGTGTGATGTTCACGTTAAGGGAGGCGAAGCAGACGAGTGTTGCGACAGTAACGAGCGCGACAAAGAGGAAATTGCGCAGCACGGGTGCTACGGTCTGCAACCGCGTGGCGATGGCCTGTTGGCCCTCGTCTCCGTGCGCGATGCTGATTGGAGGCCCTAATGCGCTCTGGTCGAGGATGCTCCGCGCCAGCTGCCACAGCCAATATGTGCTCACAATCGTTGAAGCTGTGACCACCAGGCCCCAACCGAGGTGCTCGCCGAATTGGGCGTTCGCGGCAGCGAGCGGATTGACCCGCCAAACGCGCGCCAGGACAAGAACGAACACGGCGAGGGCGACGATGCGCAACACTCGCCGCAATATCTCCTTGCCTATCGACGGCGCGGAGGGTCTGGTCCCCTCTGCGGGGTGAGGTGAGCGCGTCGATCCGAGGGCCGCGACGAGAAGGCCAACAATCCAAAGCTTGCGATCCCTTGCCACAGCGCCTCCGGTCCGGTGGCTATCGCCTTTGCGCCAGCGATGAGCAGCAACGCTGCTCCGCAGAGTTTCAGAAGAGTCCAGCTGTGAAGCGCGAGGTAGCGTTCGATGGGATCAAGCAATGGTGACCTATTGTCCGTATCATTGGCAGCTGCAGGCCGATTTGAGCTGGGTAGAGACCAAATCACGAAGCTTCCGACCGCGAACCACATCGGCAGGGCGATCAGCAGCCGAGCATCGTCCGAAACGCCGGCTTCCCTGAGGAGCGAAACCCCGAAAAAACAGGTGAAGAACAGACCGACCGCGATGTCCAACAAGCCGATGCGGCCCCTTGCCCACGACGGCGGTTGATGGGTCGCATGCAAGGCGGGCAGCATAATTGTGCTGGCGCCAGTGGTGATCCAAGCGCAGGCAAACGCAAGCAACAAGGCGAGCCCAGCCTGGTGGGGCGGTTTGCCGGCTCCCGGCATCAGGGCCTGCAACGGAAATAGCACACCGAGGAAGACCACCCAACGCACGAACAGCGTGAGTTCAACGCTCCAGGCCGATGGCGGCAGCCCGCTCCGTTCACGCCGGGCGAAGGCGCGCCGCAGCCTCGCGGCCGCGGCAGCTTGCGCAGCCCAACACACTGCCAGGACTGCAAATGCCGTGACGAGCATGCGAACGGGTGCGCCAGGATCGCTGCCGTCGCTCGTCAGCCAGCGCCAGAACACGACGGGCGAGAGCGCCGTCTCGGCACGCGCGCCGGCAAGCTCGTCGATTCGTGAGGAGATTCTCGATGTCGCCCGCTTTGCTGCGGTGAACAAGTCGAGTTTTTCCGCTTCAGCCGGTTTCGTCCGCTCTTCGAGCACTTTTACGAGGGTCGATCGCGCCTGCTTGTCATCCAGCTCAGCAACAAAAGCGGGAATCTCATTCGGTCTCTCAGGGAGCGTGATCGATGAAGTGCCTTTCGATGGCTCTTTGGCGCCAACTGCCGGTGCAATGAGCGTCGCGACAACGGCGAGCACGGCAACAAAGTGCGACACTGCCGGCTTAGTCATGCGTCCCCGCTTCGAAGGGCTGATCGTCGCCCTTCCAACCTCGATGCTCACGAACGGCACTCGGTCAGCTTCCCGGTCTCCGCATCGACGGCGATCGGGGCCTGATCCGGGAAGCCTCGCCATTTGAAGAGCCAGGCTGGCTTGCCGGCATTGCAGGTGTGGGATTCGTTTGGCTTCGCGAGCGTGCCGGGTCCCAACAAGGCTCGAGCATCGGCAAGCGACCTTCGCGGACGCCCGCCACATTTGAGCTGACCGTCCATCATCTCGACGTAGCACGTCCGAGCGTGCCGCGCGGCGACAACCTCTGCCGCCTCGCGCGAAGTCCCGGACAGCGCGGGGGTCGACGCGACGAGACAAGCCGTCAGGAAAAGCGCACCGGTCTTCCACTGCCACATGTCGTCCTCCAGGCTCAACCGGTCCGCGCCGAGATCCGGGGGCTGAGCTCACGGCGATCGGGGAGTCGGTTTCGGCGCAGGCTGGCCGGAGAGGCACAGCCGCGTGAAGCGTCTCGCCATGCGGCCGGAAAGACCACGCTCGGCCGCCTGCTGCCGGCATGCTTTGCGCCGGTTCAGCCGATCGCCGAGCCTGCTCCACGACGCCGGCCGCTCGCTCGCCAACGTCTCGTTCAGTCCCGGTCCGAGGCTCGTATGGCTCCGAGCGGTCGTGCTCAGAGCGAGCGCGAGGTTCACCAGCACCGCGATGGTCAGCACACGTGGCCAGGATGCCAATGCGAGCTCCGGGTCGCGGACGAGGAACTGCTCGAGCCAGGCGAGCATCCCCGTCCGTTGATTAGGTCAGCTCGCCAGCAGCATGGCGAAATACCCGAACACCGTCAGCAGCACGCCTGACACCGCGTAGCCGACCGGGAAACCGATCCAGGGCACGTTCGACTGGATCTCGACCGCGGCTTCGCGGCACGGGCCGCTGTGGCTGCGGGCGCCGGCGACGCCGCCCATCAGAATGGCAGGGTTCATCTTGAAGACGTGGTAGCCGATGGCCCAGACGACGATCGGCGGGATCGTACAGGCGATGAAGCCGACGATGAAGATCTTCAGCGCGAGTGCGCCCGTCAGCTGGGAGAGCAGGGAGTTGCCGGCGTTGATGCCGACGATGGCGACGAATACGACGAGCCCGAGGTCCTCGAGAACGTTGCGGGCCGCGGTCGGGGTGTTGCCGAAGAACCGCAGGCGCGAGGCGATCGAGGAGACGATGACGCCGGAGACGAGGAGCCCGCCGGCATTGCCGAGGCCCACCTTGGCGCCGAAGGCCGGGAACTCGATCTTCCCGATCAGGAAGCCGAGGATCATGCCGAGCGCCAGGGTCAGAAGGTCGGTCGCGGTCGAGGGCCTGACGATCCGCCCGAAGGCGGCGCCGACCTCGGAGACCGCGGACTTCACGCCCGCGACCGTGAGGATGTCCATTCGCTGCAGCTTGGTATCGGTGCCGATCGGGATCGGCACGCCGGAGCGCTCGAGGCCGACGACCTGGACCTGATCGGCGCCCGGCAGGGAGCGCCATTCGTCGCGCGTCTTCTTCAGGAGCTCGCTGTTGGTGACGAGGATCTCGGCCTTGTCCAGCGGCACGTCGAGGGCGACCCGGTCGGAGACCTCGGGGCCGATCAGGCCCATCTTCTCGGTCATGGCCTCGCGCTTGCCGCCGAGCGCGACGACGTCGCCACGCTTCAGCGGCGTCGCCAGGTCCGCTCCGAGCGCCGTGCCGTCCCGCGCCAGATTGACGACGCGGTACTCGGGGTGCGCATGCAGGAGATCGTAGAGGGTCTTGCCCACCCAGGCGTCGTTCTCGAGCCGGTAGGCGCGCAGGCCGCCGGCGGTCCAGCCGGACAGGGCCGGCACGTCGCCGCTCGCGACGCCGTGCTCCCTCTCGTAATCGCGGGCCGCCGCTTTGGCATCGATGCCCCACCATTTCGGCAGGTATTTGCAGATCAGGATGATGCCGACGGTGCCCCAGATGTAGGTGATGCCGTAGGACAGCGCGATCATGGCGTTGACCTGCTCGGGCGTGGTTCCGGCCGGCGGCGTGACCGCCCCGGCGAGCACCGCCTGCTCGGCCGAGCCGATCGCCGCCGACATGGTCTGCGAGCCCGCCAGCATGCCGCCGGCCGCGCCCATCGGCAGGTCGAAGACCTTCGCGCCAACGACCACGAGCGTGAGGCCGATGACGCAGCTCACGAACGCCAGGAAGGTGAACTTGATGCCGTCGCCGCCGAGGCTGTTGACGAAGGACGGCCCGACGCGGAGCCCGACCCCGTACATGAACAGGTAGTAGAAGAGCAGGCGCGTGAAGTTGTTCAGCTCGAGCTTCTCGCCGTAGACCGAGCCCCAGACCGAGAGCGCGCAGCCGACGACGATGGCCGCGGCGACCATGCCGAGACCGTAGCCGGCGATCGTCTGGCGCCCGATCCAGACCGCAAGACCGACGGTCGCAAAGAGCAGGATGTAGGGATTGGTTGCGAGGAAGTGAAAGAAGGCCTGCATGACGGCGGCTCCCCTGCTCAGCGCTTCATCTTGGCGGCGACGGCGTCGGCTTTCAGGAGCTTCAGCCCTTTGGCCTTCTCGAAGCCGTGGATCTCCTTCACGT
>Ga0136846_1231991_pt1 | contig 16517 bp, 19 predicted proteins | sample HopSoiMetagenom2_FD_96841 | JGI IMG/M metagenome (GOLD analysis project Ga0136846, IMG submission 96841) | Grasslands soil microbial communities from Hopland, California, USA - 2 Assembly 2016 (version 4) | ecosystem: Environmental > Terrestrial > Soil > Grasslands | place: USA: Hopland... | reverse complement strand
TTCTATGTCTGCGGAGGCGGCGACGCCCCCCCCGACTTGAGGCTGGCGAGCACGCCAGTCTGCCGTCTCCGCAACCCCTTTTCTCGATGATGCACACTGGGCCGGTCTTAAGGACCGGCCCTTCCTTTGTGCTCGACCAGGTGGGCCGGTCTTAAGAACCGGCCCTTCCTTTTGTGCCCAACCAGATGGGCCGGTCTCAAGGACCGCCCCGTCCTTGTCGGCGCGAGCCCGTCGCCGCCTTTTTTTGAAAAACCGCAGAGATCGCGGAGATGCGCCGAGAGCGCGCCGGATGCTGGGCCGCTCTGCGTATCTCTGCGATCTCCGCGGTTCAAAACGGGCTGCGCCCGGACCGCGGCGATGGAGTTCGCTACTTCGGCTTGGCGAGGCGCAGGGTGATGTCGGCGCGGCGGCGGACGGGCTGGACCTTGCCGTCGGCGGTGACGGCGCCGGCCTGGCCGGCGGCGGTGAGGTCGTAGGTGGGGGCGGGCAGGCGCGCCTTGATCAGGGCCTCGGCCACCGAGGCGGTGCGCTTGCGCGAGAGCTCGAAGTTGGCGGCCGGATCGCCCGCGGCGTCGGCCAGCCCCACCACCGACACCGACACGACGCGACAGCCGCGCGCCTGCTGGGCGGCCGCGGCGATCACCTTGCGACCCTCCGGGGTGAGGCTGGCCGCGTCGGCGTCGAAATAGACCGGCACGGTGATGTCCTGGCAGGCGGGCGGCGTGCGCACCAGCCGATGGCCCATGCCCTGCATCGAGGCGCAGCCCGCAAGGCCGGCCCCTACGGCCAGAGCCACTCCCGTGGCCAGGACGATCCGCTTCATGTCAGCCCTCCAAAGCAGAAAGGGCGGCCGGAGGCTCCGACCGCCCTTCACGCTGTTCAAAGCGTCCGCTGGTGATCAGCGGGGCGTGCCGTTTTCCCAATAGTAACGCCCGGTGCCCGGGTCGTAGTAGTAATAGCGGCCCGCGCGCTCGTCATAGTACTGGCGGCGGCTGGGGGTGCTGGCGCCGCAGCCGCCTTCGTCGCGGCAGCCCTTCACGGCGCCCACGGTGCCGCCGACGGCCGCGCCGACCGCGGCCCCCGTGCCGACGCCGATGTCGCCCGAGACGGCGCCGATCGCCGCGCCGCCAAGCGCGCCGATGGCCGCCCCGCCCAGGGCGCTGCGTTCCGTATGGCCTGTGGTGGTGCAGCCGGCGGCGAGGACGCCAGCCGCGGCGAGGGCGAGAATAGGCTTCATCATGCCGAAAGCTCTCCTTTGGGGTGTCCCCTGGCCGCCCAAACGCATTGCCACCTGCGCAGTTCCGCCCGGAACCAAGGGCGCAGCCTGCCGTTGCAGGGGCGCACAACCTTGTCGGAGATCAAAGCCGTGACCTCTTATAGCGACCGCGATGCGATCCGCGACGAGCGCGCGGATCTCCGCGACGCCTACCAGCGCGGCCGCGACGACGCGCGGTCTGCGCGCCGGCGGCACCCCTTCCTGATGACCCTGACGATCCTGATCGCCGCCGTGGGGCTGGTGGTCCTGGCCCTGGCGGCCGTGAACGGCTCGTTCGGCAGCGCGGGCGCGGTGATGGACCGCGGCCTTGCCACCGCCGCCGACAAGGCCGAACCTGCCGCCCGCAACGCCGCGGACCAGGCCAGCCAGGCCGTACGCAGCGCCACCACCCAGGACAGGACCGACCCGGCTGCCACCCCCCGCTAGGCAGAGTTCCGCCAGCCCTGAACCTCCCGCGCCGGCGCGATTTCGCCGGGTGGAGGTCGTGGCCAATGTCGCGTCCGGCGGCGTGGGCGCCACCGCGCCGGCCGACGCGGAGGCCATCTTCGCCGAGTTCGGCGTCGCCGCCCGCGTCCGCGCGCCTGCGGCCAGCGAGATCGAGGCCGAGCTGCGGGCCGCCGTCGCCGCCGAGCCGGACCTGCTGGTGATCCTGGCCGGGGATGGCACCGCCCGCGCCGCCGCCGAGATCGCCGGCCCGGACGGCCCGATGATCGCGCCCCTGCCCGGCGGGACCATGAACATGCTGCCCCACGCGGTCTATGGCGTGCGGCCGTGGCGCGAGGCGCTGCGCCTGGCGCTGGAGGGCGGGGTGGAGCGGCCGCTCGGCGGCGGCCATGTGGAAGGCCACCGGTTCCTGGTGGCGGCGATCCTGGGGCCGCCGGCGCTGTGGGCGCCGGCGCGGGAGGCGGCGCGCCACCGCAAGGCGCGGCTGGCGCTGGTCCGGGCCCAACGGGCGCTGCGGCGGGCGTTCACCGGCCGGCTGCGCTACAGCCTGGACGGCGGCGAGCGGGAGAAGGCCGAGGCCCTGGTCCTGATGTGCCCGATCGCCTCGAAGGTGATGCGCGACGAGGCGCCGGCGCTGGAGGCGGCCGCCCTGAACGTGCGCGGGGCCGGCGAGGCGGTGCGGCTGGGGATCAACGCCATCGTGCGCGACTGGCGTCAGGACCCGGCGGTGGAGGATCGCCCCTGTCGCGTGGCGCGGGTCTGGTCGGCCCAGGCCATCCCGGCCCTGCTGGACGGCGAGATGGTGCAGCTGTCGCCGCTGACCGAGGTGGCCTTCGAACCCAACATCTGCCGGGTGCTGGCCCTGCCGAAGGTGACCGAGGAGCCGCCGGCGTGAACCTGCGCATCGCACACCTGTCGGACATCCATTTCGGCGGCGAGAACCCGGCGGCGGTCGCAGCCGCGGCGCAGCATGTGCGGACCGGCGGCTTCGACCTCACGGTGGTGTCCGGCGACCTGACCCGGTTCGGCGAGACCCGCGAGTTCGCGGCCGCCGCCGCCTGGCTGGAAGGCTTGCCGCAGCCACGGCTCGTGACGCCCGGCAACCATGACGCCCCCTACCTGGCCTGGGCCGAGCGGATCGCGACGCCCTTCCGCCGCTACGAGCGCTTCATCGGGCCGGCGCGCGGGCAGGGCTGGCGCAAGGCCGGCGCGGCGGCGCGGGCGGTGAACACCGCGCGCGGCGCCCAGCCGCGGCTCAACTGGTCCAAGGGCCAGATCGCGGCGCGGCAGGCCCGCGACGCGGCCGCCTTCTTCGAGCCGCAGGACACCCTGCGCATCGTGGTGGCGCACCATCCACTGATCGAGATGCTGGGCGGGCCGATGACGGCACGCGTGTGGGGCGGCGAGGCGGCCGCGGCGGCCTTCGCCGAGGCGCGGGTGGACCTGGTGCTGACCGGGCACATCCATGCGCCCTTCACCTGGCCCTATCCCTGCGGCGACGGCCGGACCTATGCGGTGGGGGCCGGAACCCTCTCGATCCGCGAGCGCGGCGTGCCGCCGGGCTTCAACGTGATCGAGGTCGAGGACGGCTGCTTCCGCATCACCGCCCTCGCCTGGACGGGCTCGAAACTGGAGCCCTTCAGGACCTGGTCGCTGGATCGTCGCGTCCAGGACCAGGCCGTCTAGCTATAGCGGTCCCGAGCCGACGCCGCGGCCCCGCACCAGGTGCAGGATCAGCGAGACGACGAACAGGACCAGGAACACGAAGAACAGGATCTTGGCGATCCCCATCGCGGCGCCGGCCACCGTGGTGAACCCGAGCACGCCGGCGATCAGGGCGACCACCAGAAAGGTCAAAGCCCAACCGAGCATGGCTACATCTCCGTTCGCAGCGGCCGTTCCGCTGCGGCGAAGGCAACGCTCCGGCGGGGGTGGCGTTCCCCGTTACTTGCCGGCTACTTGTCGGGCTTGCTGGCGTTGCCGGCCACGAAGGCGCTGACGATGGCGCCCACCACGGCCGGATTGCGGATCAGCACGGTGACCGCCGCGGCAGTGGCGCCGAGGGCGATCAGGGGCCGTTCCTTGGCCATGTCGATCAGCCGGTCGATCACGGAGGCGTCGGAGGCCGCGGGAACGGCCTTGCGCCTGGGGGTGACCTTGCGGGTGGCGAGCCACGCCACGACCAGGGCCACGATGGCGAACACGCCGGCCACCACCGCCGCGCCGCCAGCCGCGCCGAGGTAGGCCTTGGCCAGGGCGTAGAGCGCGAAGGACGCGGCCACCACGCAAACGCCCGCAGCCGTCGCCACCGCAGCGAAGGCGGCGGCGAGGTTCAGGATGCGCCGCAGGTTCAACGCCGCGAGGCGAGCAGCATGCCGATCAGGACGCCGACGCCCAGCGCCGCCCCCGTGGCGGCGAGCGGGCGGGCGCGGATCTGCTCGCTGGCGACGCGGGTGGCCTCGTCCAGCTGCTCGCTGGCCACGTCGGCGTAGACCCGCGACTGGTTGCGCAGCTGCTCCAGCCCCTGCTGGACCGCGGACTCGATCCGCTTCACCGCCTCGGCGATCGCCTTCTGGGCGTCGGCGCTGATCTTGGCGGCGGTGTCGTTGGCCACATCGGCCGCATCTTCAGGGGTCAACTGGCCGGCCTTGGCGGGCATGTCTGGATCTCCCGGTGCTCGTAGAGCCTCCCCCGCGGGAAGCTTCGCCACAACGCAGCGCAACATAGGTTGTTCCCACAAGGGCCGCAAAGGGGCCATGACATTGCGCAATGCTCGATTGCCTGTTGTCGCCCGCCTTCGCGACGTTTCTTATGTTGACCGAATGACGCGCGAGTTGGGTCGCAGCACCGATCGTGAGCGCCTGGAGCTCGCCCTCCAGCTCGGCCACCTCGCCGAGTTCGAGCTGGACCTCGCACGCGACGTGCTGATCGTCAGCGAGCGGCTGTCGGAACTCATCGGCCTGCCGGTCGGCGAGATGCCCGCGCAGGGCGGCCGCGCCCTCGACCGGCTGATCCATCCCGACGATGTGGAGATGGTCCGGGCCGACCAGGCGGCGCACCTGAAGCGCACCGACGTGGTCGAGCGCCGCTACCGCCTGATCCGGCCGGACAATGGCCGCGTGCTCTGGCTCCGTTCCGCCAGCCGGGTGATCCGCGACCCCGCCGGGCAGCCGCAGCGGGTCAGCGGCGTGGTCGAGGACGTCAGCCAGCACCACCTGGAGGAAGACCAGCGCGCCCAGCTGATGGCCGAGCTGGACCACCGGGTGAAGAACGTGCTGGCCGCGGTCCAGGCCCTGGCCGCCCAGACCGCCAAGCGCACCACCTCCCTGGACAGCTTCCTGGCCACCTTCAGCGGACGGCTGAAGTCCATGGCCTCGGCCAACGAGCTGCTGACCGCCGCCCGCTGGCGGGGCGCGGCCATCGATCATCTGGCCGCGGCCGAGCTGGGCCCCATCGCGCCCGGCCAGGCCAGCTGGGAAGGGCCGGATCTGTTCCTCACGCCGCGCGCCGCCAACGCCCTGTCGCTGGCGCTGCACGAGCTGGCCGCCAACGCCGCCAAGTTCGGAGCTCTGTCGGTGGACACCGGCCACGTGGCGGTGCGCTGGTCGGCCCTGCCGGCCGGCGGCTTCCAGCTGACGTGGCAAGAGAGCGGCGGGCCCAAGGTCAGCGCGCCGGCGCGGGCGGGCTTCGGCTCGACCCTGCTGGCCCAGGTCACCGGACGCGAGCTGAACGGCGAGACCGAGGTGGACTACAAGCCCGCCGGCGTCCAGGTGCGGCTACGCGCCGGGCCCCAGGCCCTGGCCGACCGGCCGGAGGTGATGCCCGAGGCGCCGGCGCCGCGGATGACCGAGACGGTCTCCACGTCCAGCGGCCCGGCCAGCCTCAAGGGCGCGCGGGTGCTGATCGTCGAGGACGCGGTGCTGCTGGCCCTGGAGCTGGAGACAGGCCTCTCGGAGGCGGGGGCGGAGGTGGTCGGCCCCGCCTATGAGCTGGAAGAGGCCATGGCCCTGCTCGACCGGCCCATCGACGCGGCCGTGCTGGACGCCAACCTCAACGGCCGCTCGGTCGCGCCGGTGGCCGAGGTGCTGAGCCAGCGCAAGATCCCGTTCGTGTTCGCCACCGGCTATGGCGAGACCGGGGGCGCGCCGGGCGGCTTCGAAGCGCCGGTGATCCGCAAGCCTTACGATGTCACGCAGGTCGCCGCCGCCGTCGCCGCCCTGCTCGCCGACCAGTAACCATGCATAGCGGCGCAATGCCGCGCGACGACCGCCCGCTGAGACAAGGCGCCACCTCTGCAATTGGGCGGCGGGGCCTTATCTCAGGTCCCACGAGGGCCCGCGGAGGTGTCGCGGGGGCCGGACCGGCGGCCATGGGATCTCGCCCGGAAGCAGGCGACCCGACTTCCACAGGGGGTCCGCGGCACAGTCGCGGGCCCTTTCGTTTTTGGGGCCGGCCTCCGGAAAAATCCTCGACCCTTCGATCCGTTTGCGCCCGCCGAGGCGTCCCTGGTGTGTCCGATAAAGGAGACACCCCATGTCCGACGCACCGATCGTCCTGATCAACATGCTGAAGGCCCAACCGGGCAAGCAGGCCGCGCTGCTGGCGCTCCTGCAGGAGAACACCGAGACGGTGATCCGCACCCTTCCCGGCTGGAAGACCACCCGCCTGATCGCGGCCAACGATGGCGACGGGGTGGTGATCTACTCCGAGTGGGACACCGCCGCGGCCGTCGAGGCGATGCGCGGCGATGCGCGCATGCAGGCCTATTTCCCGAAGATCAGCGCGCTGGCGAGCCTGGAGTCGATGGCCGGCCCGGCGGTGTTCAGCGAAGCCCGCTGAGGGAGGGTAAGCCGCCATGGCCCGCATGCTCGTGATCTACCGCACCCCCAACAACGTCGAGGCGTTCGATCGGCACTACTTCGATGTCCACGTGCCCCTGGCCAAGCAGCTGCCAGGGCTCAGGAAATACGAACTCAGCGACGGCCCGATCGCAACGCCCGCCGGCGCCACGGATGTCCACCGGATCGGGATCCTGCACTTCGACGACCTGGCCGCGATCGAGACCGCCTTCGCCAGCCCGGAGGGCCTGATGGCGGCGGCGGACCGGCGGCTCTTCGCGCCGGACTACACAGGCGTGCAGATGTTCCTGTTCAACGACCGGGAAGTCTAGGTCCGGCCGCCGCGGCGCGGCTCGCCAAGACCCTGGAACCCCTCCAAGAAGGATCGAAGATGTCGATTTGCAAAGCCGCCTTCGTGCTGGTCCACGGCGCCTGGCACAACCGCTGGGCCTGGCACAAGGTCGCGCAAGTCCTGGAATCGCAGGGCTTCGCGGCCCTGGCCCTCGACCTGCCCGGGGCCGGCGCGAACGCGATCGCGCCAAGCTCGCTGGCCGCCCAGCCGTTCGACGCCGCCGCCTTTGCCGCCGAGCCCTCGCCCATGGCCGGCGTGACCCAGGACGAGCGGACGCAGGCGGTGGTCGCCCTGGTGAAGGAGGCCGCGTCGCTCAGCGACGGCAAGGTCGTCCTGGTGGGCCATTCCGCCGGCGGCATGACCGTCTCTGCGGTGGCGGAGCAGGTTCCGAACCTGCTTCACGCCGTGGTCTATCTCGCCGGGTTCCTCGTCCCGCCCGGCATGCCGCTGCTGGCGATGCTGCAGCACGAATCGATGTCGTCGGCCCTGTCGCCGGCGCTGTTCATCGGCGACCCCACCGAGATCGGCGCGACGCGTATCCATGCCGGCTCGACGGACCCGGCCTACAGGTCGCGGCTCAAGGCCGCGTTCTACGGCGACCTCAGCGACGCCGAGTTCGCCCTGGCCGCGACGCAGCTGCATTGCGACGAGTCGAACGCCGGCGCCTTGGCCCCATCGGAGATCACGCCCGGCCGGTTCGGCAGCGTTCCGCGGCACTACATCCGCTGCACGCAGGACTGCGCGATCCCCTTGTCCGGCCAGGATCACATGATCGCCGCCGTCGACGCCGCAATCGGCGGCAAGACGACGACACACACGCTGGACAGCAGCCACTCCCCGTTCCTGTCGCAGCCGGACGCCCTGTCGAAAATCCTCATCGACATCGCCGCCCGGTCCCAGGTCCGACAGGGTGCGGAGGCGATGTAGGCTCGCGGCATGGACACGGACGGGTTCGAGGATCGGCTGAACGCGCTGCGGCCGCGGCTGCATCGCTACTGCGCGCGCATGACCGGATCGGCGGTCCACGGCGAGGACATGCTGCAGGACACCCTGGTCAAGGCGCTGCACGCCCGGGACCGGGGCGCGGCGGTGGACAACCTCGAAGGCTGGCTGTTCCGCATCGCCCACAATACGTGCCTGGATTTCCTGCGCGCCAGGGCGCGGACCACGGTGGTCGCGCTCACGGACGACATGCGGGCGGCGGCGCTGCCCGAGGCGGACCTCGTGGCGATCGGTTTCCAGACCTTCCTGCGGCTGCCGGAACTTCAACGCTGCGCCGTGATCCTCAAGGATGTCCTGGGCCATTCGGTCGAGGAGATCGCGGGCGTCGCTGGCTGCTCCGTTGCAGCGGCCAAGTCGGCGCTGCAGCGCGGTCGCGCCGGGTTGCGCCAGCTTGCCCAGGCGCCCGAGGATGCGCGCCTGCCCCTGATGTCCGACGCGGACCGGCGCAAGATCGCCGCCTTCGTCGACCTGTTCCGCAGCGGCGATTTCGATGCGATCCGCGCGCTGCTGGCCGAGGACGTGAAGCTCGAGCTGGTGAACCGGCTCCAGCTGCAAGGCCGGGATCGGATCGGCCTTTACTTCACGCGCTACGCCGAGGTGACGAAGTGGCGCTTCGCGCTCGGGGCCGTCGAAGGGCGGCCGGCGATGCTGGTGTTCGACGGCGATGGCGCCATGGAAGCGCCGGCGCACTTCGTGCTGGTCGACTGGTCGCAAGGCCGGATCGCTGCGATCCGCGACTTCCTGTTCGCGCCCTATGTGCTGGAGGGCATCGAATGGGTGCGGCTGGGCTAGGCGCGGAGCCCGAGACCGATCAGACGACGCCCCGCTCGCGCAGCGCCGCCAGCCGTGCGGCATCCACACCGCAGCGGGCGCTGAGCACCTCGGCGGTGTGCTCGCCCAGGGCGGGCCCGGGCCAGCGCACCTTGCCGGGGGTGGCGGAAAGCTTGGGGAAGGCGTTCTGCATGCGCACCGGGCCGAACACCGGGTGGTCCACCGAGACGATGGCCTCGCGGGCGGCGAACTGAGGATCTTCCAGCATGTCCGGCGCACGGAAGACGCGGCTGGCCGGCACGCCCTGGGCCTGCAGCAGGGCCAGGAGGTCGGGAAGCTCGAAGCTCGAGGTCCAGTCGGCGATGATGGCGTCCAGCTCATGCTGGTTCGCGCCCCGGGCCGCATGGGTGGCGAACTTCGGGTCGCTCTTCAGGTCCGGCCGCCCCATGGCCTCGGTCAGGCGCGCATAGACGTTGTCGCCGTTGCCGCCGATCAGGATCATCTCGCCATTAGCGCAAGGATAGGCGTTGGACGGCGCGATCCCCGGCAGGATGGAGCCGGAGCGCTCGCGGACATAGCCGGTCAGGTCGAACTCGGTGACCAGGTTCTCCATCACCGCCAGCACGCTCTCGTAGAGCGCGGCGTCGATCACCTGGCCCAGGCCCGTTCGCTCGCGATGGTGCAGGGCCATCAGGATCCCCATCACCGCATGCATGGCCGCCAGGCTGTCGCCGATGGAGATGCCGGCGCGCGCCGGCGGGCGGTCGGGCTCGCCGGTGACGTGGCGCAGGCCGCCCATGGCCTCGCCGATCAGGCCGTAGCCGACGCGCTGGGCGTAGGGCCCGGTCTGGCCGAAGCCGGACACCCGGGCCATGATCAGGCGCGGGTTGATGGCCGACAGGGCCTCGTACGACAGGCCCCACTTTTCCAGGGCGCCCGGCCGGAAGTTCTCCACCAGGATGTCGGCGCCGGCGATCAGCTGGCGGGCCAGGGCCTGGCCTTCCGGCTGGCGCAGGTCCAGGCCCACGGACTTCTTGTTGCGCCCGATCACCGGCCACCAGGGCGACTGGCCCTTGGGCAGGCTGCGACCCCACTGGCGCATGGGATCGCCGGTGCGCGGGTCCTCGACCTTGATCACCTCCGCGCCGAAGTCGCCCAGGATCTGGCCGCAGAACGGGCCGGCGATCAGGGTGCCCATCTCCACGACCACGAGGTCGGCGAGCGGTCCCTGGGCCGGCGTTGGCTTGGGGGCGGGCGTGACGGGAGACGCATCGGTCATGCCTCCGCCATAGCGACTCTCACGTAAGGACGGAAAGGGCTTCTGGCGTGCGCGCCGGCGGCGACCTATGGTCAAGCCGACCTCGGAGGGGAGGCCGTCGTGAAACGCATCATCGCCGGACTCGCCCTGATGCTGGCCTTCGGGCTGGCCGCGCTGCTGATCGCGGCGCCCGCCCAGGCGGATGTGCGCGTCGCCCTGGTGATCGCCAATTCCGACTACCGCAACGTCGCCAAGCTGCCCAATCCGCCCAACGACGCGCGGCGCATCGCCGACACCCTGCGCAAGGTGGGCTTCACCACCACCGAGAAGAACGACCTCTCCAAGCGCGACCTGGAGGCGGCGCTGAAGGTGTTCGCCCAGAGCGCGCGCGGCGCCGACGTGGCGGTGATCTACTACGCCGGGCACGGCATGGAGCAGGGCGGGCTGAACTATGTGGTGCCGGTGGACGCCACCCTGGGCAGCGACCAGGACGTGGAGTTCGACACCGTGCCGCTGGACCTCCTGCTGCGCTCGGTGGAGGGCGCGAGCCGGCTGAAGCTCGTGATCCTGGACGCCTGCCGCAACAACCCGTTCATGACCTCCATGAAGCGCTCGGGCGGCACCCGCGCCATCGGCCGGGGCCTGGCCCGCGTCGAGCCCGAGGGGGACGTGCTGGTGGCCTATGCGGCGCGAGAAGGCTCCACCGCCGACGACGGCGACGGCGGCAACAGCCCCTTCACCACCGCCCTGACCCAGAAGATGGTCACGCCCGGGCTGGAGATCCGGCTGCTGTTCGGCCAGGTGCGCGACGACGTGCTGAAGGCCACCGACCGGCGCCAGGAGCCGGCGATCTACGGCTCGCTGGGCGGCGATCCGTTCTATTTCGTGCCGCCGGCGCCGCAGCGGGCCGCCGGCGCGAACCGGCCGGCCCGCGCCGGGCCCGACGCCCAGGCCGGGGATGGCCCGCCGACCACGCCGGACAGCTGGCGCGTGGCGGCCATCAGCGCCCGCCGCGCCGGCGACCTGGACAAGGCCATGGCCGCCTTCGGCGAGGCCCTGAAGCTGGACCCGCGCGACACCGAGGCCCTCTACGGCCGGGCGCTGCTGCACGTGGAGCGATCGGAGTGGGACCCGGCGCTGGCCGACTTCGACGCGGTGATCAAGGTCCGCCCGGGCAACGCCGGCGCCTATCACAACCGCGCCCGCGCCAAGGACGGCAAGGGCGACGTGGACGGGGCCATCGCCGACGTCAGCCATGCGATCCAGCTCAATCCGCAGAACGACCAGAGCTATGTGGCCCGCGCCCGCTACTACCGCCGCAAGGCCGCCTGGGACCTGGCCCTGGCCGACAACAACAAGGCCCTCACCCTGCAGGCCGACGCCGACGCCTATTACCAGCGCGGCGTGACCCTGGAGGGCAAGGGCGACGCGGCCGGCGCCCTGGCCGACTACGACAAGGCCCTCGGCCTCGACCCCAAGCTGGTCCGCGCCGGCGAAGCCCGGGACCGGCTCGCGAAGAAGAAGTAGCCGCCGAGGTCCCGGGGCCTGCCGCAGCGTGGGGTTTCCGCAGCGTGGGGTTTCCTCGGGGAAGCTTGCGGCCTAAATGCGCGGCATGGCCGAGTTCGCGCTTCCCCCGCCGCCCGTTCCCGCCGTCCCCGTCGAAGGCCAGGACCAGGCGTTCGCGGTGCGCCGCATCCTCTGCGTGGGCCGCAACTACGCCGCCCACCGGCGCGAGATGGGCGGCGACGACCGCGATCCGCCCTTCTTCTTCGCCAAGCCCGCCGACGCGATCGCCCCGCCGGGCCGCGATCCCGCCTACCCGCCCCGCACCGCCAACCTGCACCACGAGATCGAGCTGGTGGTGGCCATCGGCAAGGCGGGCGCGGGCCTCACACCGGACCAGGCGCTGGACCTGGTCTACGGCTATGCGGTGGGCGTCGATCTCACCCGCCGCGACCTGCAGAACGCCGCCAAGGACAAGGGCCAGCCCTGGGACGCCGGCAAGGGCTTCGACGACAGCGCGCCGATCTCCGCCATCCGCCGGTGGAGCGGCCCGCCGCCGCAGGGCCGCATCGCCATCTCGGTGAACGGCCAGGTGAAGCAGGCCGCGACCGTCGCCGACATGATCTGGAACGTGGCCGAGGTGATCGCGGAGGCCTCGAAGCTATGGCGCCTGGCGCCGGGCGACCTGATCTACACCGGCACGCCGGAGGGCGTCGGCCCCCTCGCCCGCGGCGACCGCGTGAGCGGCGAGGTGGAGGGCGTGGGCCAACTGGACTTCACGGTCGTCTGATGGCCTGGACCCTGCACAGCGCCTGGCGCGCCACCGCCCCCTACCGGGTCCGCATCGGCCTGGCGCTGAAGGGGCTGACCTACGACTACGCCGCCGTCGACCTCATCGCTGGCCAGCAGCGCGAGCCGGCCTATCGCGCCGTCAATCCGCAAGGCCTGACCCCCGCCCTGGACCTGGGCGATGGCACAGTGCTGACCCAGAGCCTGGCGATCCTGGAATGGCTGGAGGAGACCCGGCCCCAGCCGCCGATCCTGCCGCGCGCGGCCATGGACCGGGCCGTGGTGCGCGCCATGGCCGGCATCATCGCCTGCGACATCCACCCGCTGAACAACACCCGGGTCGGGCGCAAGCTGAACAAGATGGGGATCGACAAGGACGGCATCCTGGACTGGACCCAGGGCTGGATCCGCGACGGGTTCGACGTGCTGGAGCCGATGGTCGAGACGCACGGCGGCCAGTTCGCGTTCGGCGACAGCCCCACCATCGCCGACTGCTGCCTGATCCCGCAGGTCTATTCGGCCCTGCGCTACGAGGTGGACCTCGGCCCCTATCCGCACCTTGCGGCCGTCGCCGAGCGCGCCAACGCGCATCCGGCCTTCGCCGCCGCCCACCCCAATCGCCAGCCCGACGCCAAGCCGCTGTAGGACGCCATGCCCAAGACCCTCAATGACCTGAAAGCGAAGAACCGCGCCTGGGCGGCTGGCAAGATCGCCGTCGATCCGGGCTTCTTCAAGCGGCTGGAGGGCCAGCAGGCGCCGGAGTACCTGTGGATCGGCTGCTCCGACAGCCGGGTGCCGGCCAACGAGATCGTCGGCCTGGATCCCGGCGAGCTGTTCGTACACCGCAACGTCGCCAACCTGGCCCCGCCGCAGGACGCCAACTACCTGTCGGTGCTGCAGTTCGCGGTCGACGTGATCAAGGTGAAGCACATCCTGGTGGTCGGCCATTATGGCTGCGGCGGCGTGGCCGCGGCGGTGGACGGCCAGCGGCGCGGGCTGGTGGACCACTGGCTGCACCCGATCCGCGAGGTGCACCAGGACCACCATCACGAGATCGACGCCCTGCCCGACCAGAAGGCCAAGTGGGACCGGCTGGTGGAGCTGAACGTGGTGCGCCAGGTGAAGAACGTGGCCTCCGACGTCTTCGTCCAGGACGCCTGGGCGCGCGGCCAGCCCCTGTGCGTGCACGGCTGGGTCTACACCCTGGGCACCGGTATCGTCACCGACCTGGACGTCAGCGTCTCCGGCCCCGAGGACCTCGCGGAGTTCGCGGACTAGGGTCGGCACGATTGGTAAGCTGCGATGAGCCCTACCTCCCCCGTTGCGGCAGCAACGGTGGGAGGGGGACCGCCCGCCGAGATCGGCGGCAGCCGACCGTAGAGCGGGGGGTGGAGGGGGCAAGCCCCATCCGCTGACTCACAACCGCCAGGTCAATCCGCTGCGCCTGAGGCTCGCCCCCTCCACCACTCGCTCTTCGGCGAGCGGTCCCCCCCCCCCCGCTGCGCAGGGGAGGTAGATCAAGCCGACCTACGCCAGCTTGATCTCCTTCAGGCGCTCCTTGAGGTAGTCGTCCGCGGTGATCGGCTCCGGGTAACGGTTCGGGTGCTCGGCGTCGACGCAGCTGGGCAGGGTCTCGATCAGGTAGTCCGAGTTGAAGTGCAGGAAGAACGGCGTCGAGTAGCGCGGGAAGCCGCGGCGTTCGGGGGCCGGGTTCACCACCCGGTGGGTGGTGGACGGCAGGCGGTGGTTCACGAGCCGCTGCAGCATGTCGCCGATGTTGCAGACCAGGCTGCCGGCCGGCGGGTTGATCGCGATCCAGCGGCCGTCGTGGTCCTTGACCTCCAGCCCGGCTTCCTCGGCGCCGAGCAGCAGGGTGATGACATTGATGTCCTCGTGCGCGCCGGCGCGGATGTGCGGCCCGTCCTTGGGCACCGGCGGATAGTGCAGCAGGCGCAGGATCGAATTGCCCACCTCCACCTTGTCGTCGAAGAAGTGGCGCGGCAGGCGCAGGTAGGTGGCGATGGCCTCCAGCACCTTCAGGCCCATGGCGTCCAGCGCCGCATAGAGCCAGCCCACCTTGGCGCGGAACTCGGGCAGCTCGGCGTCAGGCCAGATGTTGTCCAGCATGTGGTCGCGGAAGCGGTGGCCGGGCGGCAGGTCGCGGCCCACGTGCCAGAATTCCTTGAGGTCGTAGTGGGCGGCGCCCTTGGCCGTCTCGACGCCGAACGGCGTGTAGCCGCGCTGGCCGGCCACCGGCAGCTTGTACTTCAGCTTGGTCTCTTCCGGCAGGGCGAAGAACAGCTTCATCTGCTCGATGGCCGCGTCGATCCTGTCCTGCGGCATGCCGTGGTCGCCGATCACGGCGAATCCCCAGCGGGCGTAGCTGTCGCCCAGCTTCTGGGTGAAGGCGGCGAAGTCCTGGTCGAACAGGCGGAACGAGACGGGCTCGATGCGGTCTTGGAGGTTCAGGGCTTGGCTCATTTCGCCATTCCTACACCTCCGCGTGCGAGCCCTCCAGCGGCCGGATCAATGCGCGCGCCGGCACGTCATGACCGCCGCCCGGCCACCTCGGCCTGCTTGACCTCGGCGATGTCGTTGTCGGCTTCCTGCGCCTCCTCGGCGGAAAGCCGGCGCATCTCGGCCTGCAGCAGCTTCTCCATGGTGGCGCGGCTGTCGCGGGTGGCCATGATGTAGCGCTCCTCCTCGCCGTAGACGGGCGCCAGGCGCTTGAAGAGCGCCTTGTCGTGGTCGCGGAAGAGGGTCGCCGCCTGTTTGGCCCGCCGCTCGGAGAGGCCCAGGCGCAGCAGCGCCTTCTTGCCGAACGCCAGGGCGCTCTCGAAGGTCTCGCGCTCCAGGTCGTCGGCGCCGGCCTTGATCAGCTCATAGGCGTGGCGGCGGTCGAAGGCCCGGGCCAGGATGGTCAGGTTCGGGAAGTACTCGGTGGCGGCCTTTACCAGCTCGACCGCCTTGTCCTTGTCGTCGATGGCGACCAGCAGGAGCTTAGCCTTGCCCGCCCCCGCGGCGCGCAGCAGGTCCAGGCGGCTGGCGTCGCCGTAGTGCACCGGCCAGCCGAAGCGGCGGATCAGGTCGATCTGCTCGATGGACGAATCCAGCAGCACCACCTTGAATTCGTTGGCGGTGAGCAGGCGCGTGGCGATCTGGCCGAAGCGGCCGAAGCCGGCGACGATGGCGTCCGGCGCCCCGTCGTCGAACGGCAGCCGCTCGGGCTCCGACTGCGCCGAGGCCCGGTTCAGCACCAGCCGCTCGTGCAGCACGAAGGCGATGGGCGTCAGGGCCATGGAGAGGGCCACCACCGCCGTCGCCAGCCCCGCCTGGTCCTGGTTCAGCACATGGGCGCCGACCACGAAAGTCAGCAGCACGAAGGCGAACTCGCCCCCCTGGGCCAGGGAGACCGCCACGGTGGCTGCATCGCGCCGCGTCTTGCCGAACACCAGGCCCACGCCCCACATGGCCAGGGCCTTGATGGCCATCAGGCCGAGGGTCAGGGCCGGAATCAGCACCCAGTGCTGCAGCACCAGGCCGACGTTGAGCCCCGCGCCCACGGTGATGAAGAAGAGGCCCAGCAGGAGGCCGCGGAACGGCTCGATGTCGGTCTCCAGCTCGCGGCGGAACTCGCTCTCGGCCAGCACCACGCCGGCCAGGAACGCGCCCAGCGCCGGCGACAGGCCCACGACCTCCATCAGGGTCGCGACGCCCACCACCAGCAGCAGGGCCGAGGCGGTGAAGATCTCGCGCAGGCGGGCCGCCGCGATGAACCGGAACACGGGCCGGGTAAGGTAGCGCCCGCCGATCACCACACCGGCGACGGCCCCGAGCGTGGCGACGATCCGCAGCCAGTCCGGCAGGCCTTCCAGCAGGGTCGGCGGCGCCGCGGCCGCGACGGAGGCGGCATGCTGGCCGTCCGCCAGCAGCGGCAGCAGGGCGAAGAGCGGGATCACCGCCAGGTCCTGGAACAGCAGCACCCCGAAGGCGGCCTCGCCCACCGGCCCCTGACGCAGGCCCTTCTCCTCCAGGTTCTGCAGCACGATGGCGGTGGACGACATGGCCAGGATCAGCCCGGCGGCCACAGCCACCCGCCAGTCGGCGCCCAGAACGAGGGCGACGGCGCCCACGGCTGCAGCGCTCGCCAGCATCTGCGCCAAGCCCAGGCCGAAGATCGAGGTGCGCATTTCCCAGAGCGCGCTGGGCCGCACCTCCAGCCCGATGAGGAACAGCAGGATCACCACGCCGAACTCGGCGAACTTCACCACGTCGCCCTGCGGC